>Ga0163144_10005923_pt1 | contig 27104 bp, 26 predicted proteins | sample OliLak19BULKMAT1_FD_123175 | JGI IMG/M metagenome (GOLD analysis project Ga0163144, IMG submission 123175) | Freshwater microbial mat bacterial communities from Lake Vanda, McMurdo Dry Valleys, Antarctica - Oligotrophic Lake LV.19.BULKMAT1 | ecosystem: Environmental > Aquatic > Freshwater >...
CCAGCACAGCGATACTGCAAGCAAGCGTGGCATGCTGGCGCAGTCCGGCATCGAAGCTACGCGCTGCCCAAGCGACCCAGCTGCGCAGTACCGCATGGATTGGATTCGTACGCGCCAACGGACGCGCCTGCTCCAGCAACAGCGCCAGCAGGATTGCAATGAAACTCATGCTGGCATGATAAGGGCTGCCCATCGACGGCCCTGTCCCGGTGCCATCCACGATGGGCCGAGCGCAATGTCAGGCCGACAGGAAGCGGTACAGGTTGCGCAACATGCCTGCCGTGGCTCCCCAGATGAAACGGTTGTGCAAACCATCCTGGTAAGGCATCGAAATCCACTCGCGGGAAACACCTTCTGACTGCATGTGATGCCAGCGGTGGTTGGCCGGATCCATCAGATACTCCAGCGGCACCTCGAATACCGCGTCGACCTCATCGGCATTGCGGCTGATCGAGAACCCGGGGTGGACCAATGCCACCACCGGCGTAATCATGAAGGCAGTACCGGTAGCATACACTGGCAGAGAACCCAGAACCTGTACGAACAAGTGCGACAAGCCCACCTCTTCATTTGCCTCGCGCAGAGCAGTGGCAACATGATCGACATCACTGACATCGTGTTTGCCGCCGGGGAACGCGATTTGACCGGAATGCGTTGTCATGTGGCTGGTGCGCTGCGTGAGCAGCACCATCGGCCTTTGGCGTAACACGATAGGCACCAGCACCGAAGCCAGCACTGCAGATCGCTGCGAATAACTCGGCTCTGCCACGACCTCAGGCACCCAGACGGGCGGCGCCTTGAACCGCAAAGTCAAAGACTCGGCTTTAAAGCGCTGATGCGGCACCGCCGGAAGGTGCCGGTCAACGCGGACCACCGGTACCGCGAGCGGATCGAAGTTCGGCAAATGCGACAGCGGTGCGGCGGGTTGCGTGGACGACATGGCCAACCGTCAAAAAAAGCCCGGGTATCAACTGGGCCGCGGATGGAGTCGTTGCCAATTACGCGAGGACTACTTTCTTGGCGGACAGCTTTTCCTTGATGCGTGCCGACTTGCCGCTGCGATCCCGCAGGTAATACAGCTTGGCACGGCGCACATCGCCACGGCGCTTGACTTCAATGCCAGCAATCAAGGGGCTGTAGGTCTGGAACGTGCGTTCCACGCCTTCACCGCTGGAAATTTTGCGCACGATGAAGCCACTATTGAGTCCACGGTTGCGTTTGGCAATGACGACACCTTCGTAAGCCTGAACCCGCTTGCGCGTGCCCTCGACTACGTTGACGCTGACTATCACGGTATCGCCAGGGGCGAAATCGGGAACTTTCTTCCCAAGGCGGGCAATCTCTTCTTGCTCCAGGGTTTGGATCAGGTTCATTTTTTCCTCGATTGATCATGTTCGCGCCAGCGCCAACATGGCGCAAAGGGCCCCGGCGAACCGAAGCGGCCGAGCAGAGGATCGGACAACTCTCAATTATAACAAGCAGTCACGTGTCCTTCCCCGGGGTTATAGGTCAGAGTTCGCCGCAGTGGCGGCATTCAGACAAGCCTCGTCGCGCGCGCTCAGGCGGCCTGCCGCCCTCGCCTGCGCAATGATCGCGGGCCTGTGCTTGCAGGTAAGCAGTAGCTGCTGATCGCGCCGCCAGCGCTCAACATTCGCATGGTGGCCAGACAACAGGGGTTCTGGCACACAAACGCCACGCCACAGTTCAGGGCGCGTGTAGTGCGGACAATCGAGCAAACCGTCCAGCGCCGGGTTGAAGCTGTCCTGCTGGTGGCTGGCCTCGTCGGCCAGGACACCGGGTTGCAGGCGCGCGACGGCGTCGAGCAGCGCCAGCGCCGCAATTTCACCGCCGGAGAGGACGAAGTCGCCGAGGCTGATCTGCTCATCCACCTCGGCATCGATGAAACGCTGGTCAAGGCCTTCGTAACGCCCACAAACCAGCACCGCACCGGAACTGTCTGACCAGCGTTGCACCGCCGCGTGGTCTAGCGGCCGCCCCAACGGCGAAAACAGCACCACCGGCGCCCGGTCCCGTCGTGCTGCCCGTACAGACCCAAGACAGCGCTCGAGCGGCGGGGCCATCAACACCATGCCTGGTCCGCCACCGAAAGGCCGGTCGTCGACACGCCGGTAGTTGCCATCGGCGAAGTCACGCGGATTGGAAAAGTGCACATCGAGCGCGCGGGATTCGAACGCGCGACGGGTCACTCCGGATTGCAGAAACGGGCCAAACAGTTCCGGGAACAGGGTGATGACGTCAAAACGCATGAGAGCGCTACCCGTAATCCGGCTGCCAGTCCACCACGATGCGGCGCGCTGCGAAGTCGACAGAATCCACATACACACTGACAAATGGGATCATGCGCTGCTGGCTCTTTCCCTCGGCCTCGTACTGCAGCACCATCACCGTCTGCGCAGCGGTGGTCAGGAACTCTTCCACCTGGCCCAAAGCGGCACCTTCGCGGTTGAAGACTGCCAGCCCGACCAGATCAACCCAATAGTACTCATCTGGGCCGACACTGGGAAACGCGGACCGCGGTATGAAGATTCTGCAGCCGCGCAGCACCGTCGCGCTGTCGCGGTCCGCCACGTCCCGCGCCCCGGCGACCACTCCGCCCCCATGATCCTTCGCCTCGGTAATGCGCAGCAGGGACGCGCCTTGCGCACCAGCGCTCGCCCCAGACGCCGGCAGCAGAAACCAGCGCTTGGACGAAAACAGCGCCTCGGGGGCGCTGTTATAGGCATGCACTTTGAACCAACCTTTGACGCCCCAAGGCTCACCCATGCGACCAACCTCAACGGCATCCGCTGGAAGGTCTACTACGTCGAGTTGCGGCAACATCAGCCTGCAGCTGGCCCCGAGGCCGTCCAGGCGCAAGCGCTCAGGCGGCCTTCTTGGCAGCCTGCGCGAGCAATCGCTCAACAGTTGGTGACGGCTGCGCACCGACACCCTGCCAATAAGTCAAACGGTCCAGCGCGATGCGGATACTCTCTTCGCTGGCAGTAGCGATCGGGTTGTAAAAGCCAATGCGCTCAATGAAACGACCATCGCGACGGGTGCGCTTGTCAGCGACGACGATGTTGAAAAAGGGGCGCGCCTTCGCACCGCCACGGGCAAGTCGAATAACGACCATAATAAATCCTTCGGGGTGGCAGAAATCACTTCCCACCATTGTTTCAGCGTTGAGACACGTAACATGGCCACTTGGCCAGAAACACGCTGTAGAGCTTTCCATTATAGCGAGAACGGACGTGTCAATCTTCAGATGCAGCCCGCCCGAGGCCTCGACGCCAGCGCTACAACATGCGCCCCATTCGGGCGGTTTGTTGGCTGACGGGTCAGTCCACCCGATAGCATCTCTGCGGGGCACACTTCGAAGTGCGGCGGCGTCCGAGCAAGCCACAAGGCTTCGGCTAAGGCTGCGGCAGGCAGCCTTCGTCGCCAGGTCTACCTGCGGTAAATTCGTGCACGTCGGTCCGTCTCCAGCCCTATGACCAACAGGAACAAGACTGTTGCGACCTGGCTCATTCTGGTCGGCGGTGTATTCGGCCTGCACAGGTTTTACCTGCGTGGGGTGACGGACGTGCTGGGGTGGCTGCTACCGGTGCCAACTCTGCTCGGTCTGTACGGCATCTTGCGGGCGCGCAATCTTGGCCTGGATGACCGCTTGAGTTGGGGCCTGATACCACTGCTGGGCTTTGTCTTCGCCGCCTGTGCGCTGAACGCCATCGTGTACGGATTGACCGAACAAAAGCGTTGGAACCAGTGGTTCAACCCGGGACTGCCGCCGGGCTCTGCGCATGGCGAGACGAACTGGCTGACCATTGGTGCAGTTTTTCTGGCCATGTTGACAGGAACGACCGCTCTGATCGCAGCGATCGCGTTTGGCATGCAGCGCATTTTCGAATGGCAGGCTGGGTAATTGCCACAAACGCGCATATTGGACAGTCGCGACGCCCTGGCCGACAACATTCCCCCTTTCTGCGGCGGCCCGCGGCAGGCGCCCCGGAAGATAGATTAAATAGCGCCGACCGGGCACAAGCCGACCCACAAGTAGTCCAGCCGCAATGGTTCGCTCATGCAGGACACCGCAAACGGCACAAACACCGACAAGGTGAGCACTTCCTGCAGAATCTTCAGTTGCCCCGGGCTAAAGCCTGCCAACTGGTAGCAGATTCGGTTCGACGGGACCTGCAACAGGTACTCAAACGGGGCTATTCCCCCACTGACAACGGCCGCTGCGTACCACGGGCTGTGGCCAAATTTTTCAGATGCCCTTGCCACGCGAACGTCATGAAGACGTTGCTGGGCACCAGCAAGACGATGGTCTGCGCCGGAAACGGGATGAACTGCAGCAAACCCATCGTCACAGTTACCGGACGCGCCAGTCAAAACTACAGTGTCCGCTGGGCACTGTCAGTCGGGAAGGCCGCTGTCAGGCTGTGGCGCCAGCAGGCACCGTTGCTGCGGCATCGGTGAACTCCCCGATCCGGTCGAAGTTGAGGTACTTGTAGATCTCAGCGCTGGCGGCCGTCAGTACCCCCATGTCGGCCATGTACTCTTCCTTGGTCGGGATGCGACCCAGCTTGGAGCAGATCGCCGCCAGTTCCGCCGACCCCAGGTACACATTTGCATTCTTGCCCAGACGATTCGGGAAGTTGCGCGTCGACGTACTGAACACCGTGGCACCCTCCTTCACCTGGGCCTGGTTGCCCATACACAGGCTGCATCCCGGCATTTCCATACGTGCACCAGCACTGCCCAAGACCCCATAGTGGCCTTCGTCACTGAGCTGTTTCGCGTCCATCTTGGTCGGCGGAGCCATCCACAGTTTTACCGGGATGTCACGCCGGTTCTCGAGCAGCTTCGACGCCGCCCGGAAGTGGCCGATATTGGTCATGCAACTTCCAATAAAGACTTCGTCGATTTTGGAGCCGGCCACCTCGCCCAGGGTCTTGACATCGTCTGGATCATTCGGACAGGCAACGATGGGTTCGTGCACGTCGGCCAGGTCAATCTCGATCACTGCAGCGTACTGGGCGTCGGCGTCGGCCTGCATCAGCACCGGGTTGGCCAACCAGGACTCCATCGCATCGATCCTCCGCCGAATCGTCCGTCTATCGGCATAACCGGTGGCGATCATCCATTTGAGCATGGTGATGTTGCTGTTGATGTACTCAATGATCGGCGCCTTGTCGAGATGCACCGTGCAGCCGGCCGAGGACCGTTCGGCTGATGCGTCACTAAGCTCGAAAGCCTGCTCCACCTTGAGGTCCGGCAAACCCTCGATTTCCAGGATGCGGCCGGAGAAGATGTTCGTTTTGCCCTGCTTGGCGACCGTCAGCAATCCGGCCTTGATCGCATACAGTGGAATCGCATTGACGAGGTCGCGCAGGGTCACGCCGGGTTGCAGCTTCCCCTTGAAACGCACCAGCACGCTCTCAGGCATATCCAAGGGCATCACACCAGTCGCGGCACCAAACGCGACCAGACCGGAGCCGGCAGGGAAGCTGATGCCGATCGGGAACCGGGTATGGCTGTCACCACCGGTGCCAACCGTATCGGGCAACAACATGCGATTGAGCCAACTGTGGATGATGCCGTCGCCTGGACGCAGGCTGATTCCGCCGCGCGTGCTGATGAATTCCGGCAACTCGTGGTGCATCTTCACGTCCACCGGTTTCGGGTAGGCTGCGGTGTGGCAGAAGGACTGCATCACGAGGTCTGCGCTAAAGCCCAGGCAGGCCAGATCCTTGAGCTCATCGCGGGTCATCGGGCCGGTCGTGTCTTGCGACCCAACCGAGGTCATGCGTGGTTCGCAGTAGGTGCCCGGCCGTACGCCCTGCCCGTGGGGCAACCCAACCGCCCGTCCGACCATTTTCTGTGCCAGTGTGAAGCCGGTATTGGACGCCGCCGGGTTCTGCGGCAGTCTGAACAGGGTGCTCACGGGCAATCCCAGCGCCTCACGCGCTTTGGCCGTCAGACCGCGCCCGATGATCAGGGGAATGCGACCACCGGCACGCACTTCGTCGAACAGCACGTTGCTCTTGAGGGTGAACTCGGCAATCACCTTGCCATCCTTGAGCGCGCGGCCCTCGTAGGGCCGCAACTCGACCACGTCTCCCATAACCATCTGGCTGACATCAAGCTCGATTGGCAAGGCCCCGGAGTCCTCCATTGTGTTGTAGAAGATCGGGGCAATCTTGGCCCCCAGGCAAACGCCGCCAAAGCGCTTGTTCGGCACAAAGGGGATGTCCGCGCCAGTGAACCACAACACGGAATTGGTCGCAGACTTGCGGCTCGATCCCGTGCCGACCACATCACCCACGTAAGCCACCAGATGGCCACGCGCACGCAGGTCTTCAATGAACTTGACTGGCCCGCGTTTACCTTCCTGTTCCGGAGTGATGCCCGGACGCGGGTTTTTATGCATGGCCAATGCATGCAAGGGAATGTCCGGGCGGCTCCTTGCGTCGGGCGCAGGGGACAGGTCGTCGGTATTGATTTCACCCGCCACCTTGAAGATGCTGACAGTGATGCTCTGTGGCACTTCGGGGCGGCTGGTGAACCACTCGCCTTCTGCCCAACTGCTGAGCACCGCCCTGGCGTGTGCATTGCCCTGGGCGGCCTTGTCCTTGACGTCGTGAAACTGGTCAAACATCAACAAAGTTTTTTTCAAGCCCGCCGCAGCCACCGGCGCCACTTCGGGATCGTCCAGCAGGTCCACCAACGGACCGATGTTGTAGCCTCCCAGCATGGTCCCGAGCAACTCGGTGGCGCGCGCGCGGCCCATCAGGGCACAACGCTCGCTTCCGTGGGCAACTGCAGCCAGGTAACTGGCCTTGACCTTGGCCGCATCGTCCACTCCGGCCGGCACGCGCTGCGTGATCAGCTCGAGCAGAACCGAAGTATCGCCAGTGGCCGCTGCCGACGCATTCTTGAGCAGTTCGATCAGCTCTGCTGTCTGTTCCAGGGACAACGGCAGCGGTGGAATGCCGAGCGCTGCGCGCTCAGCGACGTGGGTGCGGTAGGCTTGCAACATGGTTCAACTCCTTAAAAAGGCGATTCGTGGCTGGTGATGCGGGTGCTGGTCAGTCGACAACGGGCTTTTGCGCCGGTGGCTCGAGCACAGCTTCAAGAATGCTGGGCGGCGGATTGGCCAACATCGCTTGGGCAATCTGCGCCTGCACCGGTGACTTGCACTCGTCGGCAAGGCGTCGTCCGAGTTTCTGATCCATCAGCATGGATTTGTTGGCAAGTTGCAGCCAGACGATCCCGGCCGCCTTGTCTTCCAGACGCACTGCGCCGGTACTCGTTTCCTGCGGTGCAACGCGGTACCTGGACTTTCCCAGCACCAGAGTGAAGAAACCGGCAGCTGCCGGCTCCGCAGTCAAGACGACTGTTTGCCCCAGTTCGCATGGCAGTGTTCCTGTGTGCACCTGCAAGGCGATCACCAGTTCGGCACTGGACAGTGGCGCCTGCAACTCTGCCGCGACATTGCGCGCCGTCACCCGCACCTCGCGACGGCTCGCGCTCGGGTCCGGCACCGGCTTCTGCGAAATCTGGCCATAAACCATCGGCGCACCCGAAAGCAACGACGCAAGGAGACAACGGACAAACAGGGAGAAGCAGAACCGCATGTCAGTGTGGCTGTGGCAGTGATACGCCGCAGAATAGAGGCAGCACGCGGTCGGGCAGCCAGCCACCAGTGCGGTGCGCCAACTCCAGCGTCTGCCAAAACAGCCGGTAACTGGCCCTGTCATGCAGTTGCCCTGCATGGCTGATCGGCGCCCAGTTTTCGCGTTGGGCCTTCAAAATGATCTCGGCGGCCAGTTCCACCGCATGGCGCTGCGGCGCAAACGCGGCCAGTATCGGCCGGATCTGAGCCGGGTGGATGCTCCACATGCGCGTATAGCCAAACTCGCCAGCAGCCCTGCGGGCAGCCTGTTGGACGGTCTGCGCATCCCTGAACTCGGTGACCACGCAATGCGCGGGTGTCTTGCCGTTGGCGTGGCAGGCCGCGGCGATTTCAAGTTTTGCACGCACGACCAGGGGATGTGAGAACTGCCCGTCCCCGGACATGGCGCCTGCAGGGATCGCACCGCCATGCGAGGACACAAAGTCCATCAACCCGAAACTGATGGACTGCACCCGTGGGTGGGCCGCAATCTCGAAGGCGCGGTGGACTGCGCCCGCCGATTCCAGCAGCACGTGCAGCGGCAATTCAAGCGCCTGCGCCGAACATCCACGGGAGAGTGCTGCGAGCGCCTGGTCCACATCACCGACCGACTCCACCTTGGGCAACATGATGTGGCAAAGGTCGCGTCCGGCGTGGCTAGCCAGCGTCTCCATTTCATGTGAAAAAGCACTGTGGTGCACCGGATGCACGCGTACCGCAATGCGCGGCAGACAATCGGGCCGGGTACGGCGTGCTCTGGCCATCGCTTCTGCGGCAAGCGCAAGCGCCATCTGCAGGTGCCCGCTCTCGCCGCCCACCGGAGCACCGTCTTCGCAGTCGAGCGTGACGTCGAACACGCAGGTGCCAAACTCGGCAATCATCTCCGCCTGGAGTTCCAGACTCTTGCGCATCCGCACTTCGACACCGCTGTAATGGTCACAGACTGGCAGTACCCCAATTCGTGCCTGCGGGCCGTGCAGAACAGTGCGCGGATGTTTCACGAACTACAACAAATGGGCCACGCCGGCCTGTTCGTCCTGCAACTCCTTGAGGGTCTTGTTGATGCATTCCTGGCTGAACGCGTCAATTTCAAGACCTTCGACCAGCTGGTAATCGCCACCATCACAGGTCACCGCAAACCCGAACATGGTGTCCTTGGGAATGCCGTACTGCCCGTCCGAGACAATGCCCATGGTGACCCACTTGCCGTTGGTTCCAAGCGCCCAGTCATGCATGTGGTCTATCGCCGCATTGGCGGCCGACGCCGCCGAAGACACTCCGCGCGCAGCAATGATCGCTGCGCCCCGCTTGCCCACCGTTGGGAGAAAAGTATTCGCGTTCCAGTCCTGATCGTTGATCATCTGCTTGACGCTTTGCCCCTTGATCGTCGCAAACCGGTAATCTGCGTACATGGTGGGCGAATGGTTGCCCCATACCGCGAGCTTCTCGATGTCGGCCACCGCATTTCCGGTCTTCGCCGCGATCTGGCTCAGCGCACGGTTGTGGTCGAGCCGCAACATGGCGGTGAAATTGCGCCGTGGCAGGCTCGGGGCGCTCTTCATCGCAATATAGGCATTCGTGTTGGCAGGATTGCCCACCACCAGCACCTTCACGTTCCGGCTGGCCACCGCGTCGAGCGCTTTGCCCTGGGCCGTGAAAATCTGCGCATTGGCCGCCAGCAAGTCAGCGCGCTCCATGCCCGGCCCCCTGGGGCGGGCACCAACCAGCAACGCGTAGTCGGTGGCCTGGAAGGCTTTTATCGGGTCGCCGTAGGCATGCATTCCTGCCAGCAACGGAAACGCGCAATCGTCGAGTTCCATCATCACACCCTTGAGCGCATTCTGGGCCTTTTCGTCGGGAATCTCGAGTAACTGCAGAATCACCGGTTGGTCAGGCCCCAGCATGGCGCCACTGGCGATGCGAAACAGCAAGGCATAACCAATCTGGCCGGCGGCGCCGGTCACGGCGACACGAACGGGTTGTTTGCTCATTGGGGGACTCCAGGGAATGTATGAAACGCAGCGCCGCAAGCACCGGCCCGACCCGCCGACAATGCCCGGTCACAACAGGAGTTTACCCGCGAAAATCACAGCCGGTCAACGAGTCTTATGTCTTATATAAGATAACATGGGCAGGCCGCGTCAAGACCCATGGCGGCGCGCAAAAGCCCTGAACAACCATGCCGTCCAGCACCATTGCAGCAGCACCGAATGCAATCGACAGCGTCGACAACGGAAATGCCGCGCCAGCCTTCAGCCCGCTCTACCAGCAAATTAAAGATCTGCTACTGAAAAGCCTGCAGGCTGCCGAATGGCTGCCGGGTGACGCGATTCCAAGCGAGATGGAGCTTGCGGGCCGGTTTCGGGTCAGCCAGGGAACGGTGCGCAAGGCCATCGACGAATTGGCTGCCGAAAACCTGCTGGTGCGGCGGCAGGGCAAAGGCACCTTTGTAGCCACCCATGCCGAGCAACAGGTGCAATACCGGTTCCTGAAACTCGTCCCCGACGAGGGCGACCGGACCAGCCAGGGACCCGCAGAGCGTCGCATCATCAACTGCGAACGCGTGCGGGCGGCGGCCGATGTCGCTCGCGCCTTGTCGGTTCGCAGCGGGGACGCACTGCTGCAGGTGCGCCGGGTACTGTCGTTTGCCGGTCAAGCCACCATCCTGGAAGATATCTGGCTGCCAGGCAGCCCATTCAAGGGGCTCACGGCCGAACGCCTGAACGCCGACCGCAGGCCGATGTATGAACTGTTCGAGACCGAGTTCGGCGTGCGCATGGTGCGGGCTGAAGAAAAAATTCGCGCGGTGCTAGCCGACCCGGAGCAGTCCGCGCTGCTCAAGTTGTCAGCGCTGACACCGTTGCTCAGCGTAGAGCGGATCGCCTACACCTACCACGACAAACCGATGGAACTGCGCCGTGGCATGTACCGAACCGACAAACACTACTACCGCAATGAACTCCAGTGAAATGCGGCGATCATGGGCTGCTGTGGAGTGGGCGACGGGGTTATCCATGCCATCCGGGATCAGGAAAGCCGCGATGCAATAGAATTTTCAGGTGCCAGCGCATCGGAACAGCAAGACAGTTAACCATAACAAGCGAATCCATGACTGAACTTGAAACCTCCACCATTGCCAAGCGCCCGGAATTCCGCAACATCAACGCGTTCAAGGACCTCCCGGGCTACCGCCTTCCACTTGCCGGGGTGGTTTCCATCCTGCATCGAATCAGTGGCGCGCTCATGTTCGTGTTGCTGCCGTTCATCATCTGGATGTTCGACGCTTCGGTCTCATCCGAAATTTCCTATCGGCGCTTTCTCAATGTCTTCGAGCAAGGGTTTGGCGTGTTTCCCGGTTGGATGCTCAAACTGGTCGCATTGGCGCTGATCTGGGCCTTCCTGCATCATTTGATTGCCGGACTGCGCCATTTGTGGATGGACATCAACCATGCGGTGAGCAAGGAGTTCGGCAGAAACTCCGCCGCGGTCACGTTGGGTCTCAGTGTTGCCCTGACGCTGCTGCTTGGCGCCAAATTGTTCGGAGCATATTGATATGGCAGTGAACTATGGATCCAAACGCATTGTGGTTGGAGCCCACTACGGCTTGCGCGACTGGCTCAGCCAACGCGTCACGGCGGCACTGATGGCGGTGTTCACGGCCCTCCTTGTGGCACAGGTTTTGCTGACGAAGGGACCAATTGGTTATGACCGATGGGCCGGTATATTTGCAGCGCAATGGATGAAGGTGCTCACCTTCGTAGTCATCATCGCCCTGCTTTACCATGTCTGGGTGGGCGTTCGCGATATCTGGATGGACTACATCAAATCCGTTTCGGCCCGCCTGCTGCTGCAGATCGTGTCCATTGTCTGGCTCGTTGGTTGTACGGGCTGGGCGATACAGGTTTTGTGGCGCCTCTAGGTACGCAAACCCCGATCGGCTCCATCCCCCTAGCAACCACCCATGACAAAATCCATTACGACGCGCAAATTTGATGTCGTCATCATCGGCGCCGGCGGCTCGGGCATGCGGGCATCGCTGCAACTGGCCCGCGCCGGCCTGAACGTTGCCGTCTTGTCCAAGGTCTTCCCGACGCGCTCCCATACGGTAGCCGCGCAAGGCGGAATAGGCGCCTCACTTGGCAATATGAACGAAGACAACTGGCACTACCATTTCTACGACACGGTCAAAGGGTCGGACTGGCTGGGCGACCAGGATGCCATCGAGTTCATGTGCCGGGAAGCTCCCAAGGTCGTCTACGACCTGGAACACATGGGTATGCCGTTTGACCGCAACCCTGACGGAACCATCTACCAGCGGCCATTTGGCGGCCATACGGCCAACTACGGGGAGAAGGCAGTGGAACGCGCCTGCGCTGCTGCCGACCGGACCGGCCATGCGATGTTGCATACGCTGTACCAGCAAAACGTCAAGGCGCATACCGCGTTTTTCGTCGAGTGGATGGCGCTCGACCTGATCCGCGACGCTGACGGCGACGTAGTAGGCGTGACGGCCCTGGAGATGGAAACCGGCGAGCTGCACATCCTGCAGGCCAAAACCACCTTGCTCGCCACTGGCGGTGCTGGACGGATATTTGCCGCCTCAACCAATGCCTTCATCAACACCGGCGATGGCCTGGGCATGGCAGCTCGCGCCGGGTTGGCGCTGGAGGACATGGAGTTCTGGCAGTTCCATCCGACCGGCGTGGCCGGCGCGGGTGTTTTATTGACAGAGGGTTGCCGCGGTGAAGGCGCCATCCTGATCAACAGCAACGGTGAGCGCTTCATGGAGCGTTACGCCCCGACCTTGAAAGACCTGGCCCCGCGCGACTTTGTTTCACGCTGCATGGACCAGGAAATCAAGGAAGGCCGCGGCTGTGGCCCGAACAAGGACTACGTGCTGCTCAAACTCGACCACCTCGGCGCCGACACCATCATGAAGCGCCTGCCGTCTGTGCATGAAATTGGCGTGAACTTTGCCAACGTCGACGTCACCCGGGAGCCGATTCCGGTCGTGCCAACCATCCATTACCAGATGGGTGGCATTCCGACCAACATCCACGGACAGGTGGTGATGCAAAAAGACGGCAATGACAATGCGCCAGTGCAGGGACTGTATGCAGTGGGCGAATGCTCCTGCGTGAGTGTGCATGGCGCCAATCGGCTCGGCACCAATTCGCTGCTGGATTTGCTGGTATTCGGCCGCGCGGCCGGCAATCACATCGTTGCCTTCAACGACAAGAACAAGGAGCACAAGCCACTTCCCGCTGCAGCCGCCGGGCGCTCACAGGAGCGGTTGGCGCGGCTGGATAACTCCACCGGGGGTGAGTACGCGCAGGATGTGGCCAACGACATCCGCGACACGATGCAGCAACATGCCAGTGTGTTTCGCACGCAGGCCAAACTGGATGCGGGCGTAGTCGCTTTGGCGGCGCTGCGCGAGCGTGTCGACGCCATCCATTTGGCCGACAAATCCAACGTCTTCAATACGGCCCGGATCGAGGCGCTGGAAGTGGAAAACCTGATCGAAGCGGCGCAGGCGACCATCGTGTCCGCAGCGGCCCGCCGCGAGAGCCGTGGCGCCCACTCAGTCGACGATTACGGTGACACGCCCGAGCATCCCAATGGCCGTAACGACGCGCAGTGGCACAAACACAGCCTGTGGTACCGCGACGGCAACCGCTTGAGTTACAAGGCGGTACAGATGAAACCGCTGACGGTGGATTCGGTACCGATGAAAGTGCGTACTTTCTAGGCGCCAGTCCGCACCGGCGTACCGAATCAGCCAAACCAGCCACTGGAGCCTGCATGCAAAAACGTACATTCCATATCTACCGCTACGATCCGGACAAGGACGCCAAACCCTACATGCAAACCATCGAGGTGCAATTGGACGGCAGTGAACGCATGTTGCTCGACGTATTGATGAAGCTCAAGGCGGTGGATCCCAGCATTTCCTTCCGGCGCTCATGCCGCGAAGGCGTCTGTGGTTCCGACGCGATGAATATCAATGGCAAGAACGGACTTGCGTGCTTGACGAACATGGCTACGCTGCCGGTAACGATCACCCTCAAGCCCCTGCCCGGCCTGCCGGTGATCCGCGATCTGATCGTCGACATGACGCAATTCTTCAAGCAGTACAACTCGATCAAACCGTACTTGGTCAACGACAATGTGCCGCCTGAGAAAGAGCGCCTGCAAAGTCCCCAGGAGCGGGAAGAACTCGACGGACTATACGAGTGCATACTGTGCGCCAGTTGCTCCGCGAGTTGCCCCAGTTTCTGGTGGAATCCAGACAAGTTCGTCGGCCCGGCCGGCCTTTTGCAGGCTTACCGGTTCATTGCCGACAGTCGGGACGAAGATACCGCAGCGCGGCTGGACAACCTGGAAGATCCATACCGCCTGTTCCGCTGCCACACCATCATGAACTGCGTCGATGTCTGCCCGAAGGGCCTGAACCCGACACGGGCGATCGGGAAGATCAAGGAAATGATGGTGTACCGGACTGTCTGAGCCATACCCGACCCTGCACCATGACCGAACTGGATGAACCGCTGCTCGACGAGCGCGGCATGAGCCGCCTGATCTGGCGATGCCGTCGGGGAATGCTGGAAAATGACCTCTTCCTGGAACGATTCTTGCGCGAGCACTCGCACACCATGACCGTGCGCCACGCCAATTCGCTGGCCGCGCTGATGACACTTGGCGACAATGATCTGCTCGATTTGCATTTGGGGCGACGGCAACTGCCGGACGTCGACCCGTCTCTTGACCGCGAGGAGGTACGCGAAGTGCTGGATTTGTTGAGAAAAAACCGCTGAAAGGGCAAATATGAAGCAGACTGAAAATAGGGCGACCTTGTCGTTCTCCAATGGCAGCCCGAGTATCCAATTGCCGATTTACGGCGGCAGCGTTGGTCCGGAAGTGATTGACATCCGCAAGCTGTATGCCCAGACCGGCATGTTCACCTATGACCCCGGATTTCTGTCGACTGCGTCCTGCCAATCCAGCATCACCTACATCGACGGCGACAAGGGCGAGTTGTTGTACCGTGGGTATCCGATCGAGCAGTTGGCGACCCATTGCGACTTTCTGGAAACCTGCCATCTGCTGCTGTATGGCAACCTGCCTGACGTCGCCAGCAAAGCCAAGTTCGTAAAGATCGTCACCAATCACACAATGGTGAACGAACAGATGCAGTTCTTCCTGCGTGGGTTCCGCCGCGACGCACATCCGATGGCCATCATGACCGGCTTGGTTGGCGCGCTGTCAGCGTTCTACCATGACAGCACCGACATCAACAATCCGGAACACCGCGAAATATCGGCCATACGGCTGATAGCGAAAATGCCGACCCTGGTGGCGATGGCATTCAAATACAGCGCCGGACAACCCTACATGTACCCGAAGAACAACCTTAGTTACGCCGGGAACTTCCTGCACATGATGTTTGCCACGCCGTGCGAAGACTACGCCGTGAACCCGGTGATCGAGCGGGCACTGGACCGCATCTTCATCCTGCACGCGGACCATGAGCAAAATGCCTCCACCTCCACCGTACGGCTGTGCGGCAGCTCAGGGACCAACCCATTTGCCGCCATCGCTGCGGGTGTGGCCTGCCTGTGGGGGCCGGCACACGGCGGAGCCAACGAGGCTTGCCTGAACATGCTCGAAGACATACAGCATATGGGTGGTGTGGGCAAAGTCGGCGAGTTCATCAGCCAGGTCAAGGACAAGTCGTCCGGGATCAAGTTGATGGGCTTCGGCCACCGGGTCTACAAGAATTACGACCCGCGTGCCAAGTTGATGCAGGAAACCTGCCGAGAGGTGCTCAGCGCATTGGGGTTGCAGAACGATCCGCTCTTCAAGCTTGCCATGGCACTGGAGAAAATCGCGCTCGAGGATGACTATTTCGTGCAGCGCAAGTTGTATCCGAACGTGGACTTCTACTCGGGCATCGTGCAACGCGCCATCGGGATTCCAACCTCGCTGTTTACTGCAATTTTTGCGCTCGCGCGCACCGTCGGATGGATCGCGCAACTCAATGAAATGATCGGGGACCCCGAGTACAAAATTGGTCGGCCACGCCAGCTCTACTCCGGGGCCGTGCAACGCGACGTAGTGCCGATCGCAAACCGCTAACTGGTTGCGCGCACCAACTGTTGCCCTGAGGAAGACGTCGGCGCTTGCACAGGGCCTAAAATCGGATGCACCGGAGGGACTGCCACCATGAGCCGAACGTTATACGACAAAATCTGGGACGACCACGTCGTGCACACCGAGGAGGATGGAACCACCATTCTCTATGTTGATCGGCACCTGGTGCACGAGGTCACCAGCCCGCAGGCATTCGAGGGATTGCGCCAGACTGGCCGCGGCGTGTGGCGCGTCAGTTCCATCGTGGCCACAGCGGACCACAACACACCCACCACAGGTTGGGAACTCGGCTACGACGGAATCACCGACACGGTAAGCCGCGAGCAGATCACGACACTGGACTCGAATATCAAACAATTCGGGGCGGCTGCCTATTTCCCGTTCTTGTCCGGGCGCCAAGGCATCGTGCACGTCATCGGACCCGAAACCGGAGCCACACTGCCTGGCATGACGGTGGTCTGCGGCGACTCGCACACCTCCACCCATGGCGCGTTCGGCGCACTTGCGCATGGCATCGGCACCAGTGAAGTCGAGCATGTAATGGCCACCCAGACCCTGTTGGCGAAAAAAGCCCGGAACATGCTGGTGCGCGTTGAAGGTAAGCTGCCCGCAGGATGTGTTGCCAAGGACATTGTGCTGGCCATCATCGGAAAGATCGGCACGGCGGGCGGGACCGGCCACACCATCGAGTTTGCCGGGTCGGCGATCCGGGCGCTGAGCATGGAAGGTCGGATGACGGTATGCAACATGGCGATTGAAGCGGGGGCGCGTGCCGGTCTGATTGCGGTGGACCAGAAGACCATCGACTACGTGGAGGGACGACCCCTGTCCCCGAGCGGATTGGAGTGGGACCTCGCGGTTGCCAACTGGAGAACCCTGCAGTCGGACAGCGGCGCCTACTTTGATGCCATCGTCGAACTCGACGCCGCACAACTTGTGCCGCAGGTGACCTGGGGCACCTCGCCGGAAATGGTTCTGGGCATTGATGCCCGTGTACCCGACCCGGAGCGGGAAAAGGACGCAAACAAACGATCGGCGATGGAACATGCCCTGCGGTACATGGGGCTGCAGCCCGGAAGGCGCATCGAAGACATCCATGTCGACAAGGTGTTCATCGGCTCCTGTACCAACAGCCGCATCGAAGACATGCGCGAAGCCGCGGCCATCGTCAAGAAGCTGGGGCGGAGGGTCGCCGGTAACGTGCTGCTGGCGATGGTGGTTCCAGGCTCCGGACTGGTGAAGAAACAGGCCGAGCGCGAGGGCCTGCACGAAATCTTCTTGGCCGCGGGTTTCGAGTGGCGCGAACCGGGCTGCTCCATGTGTCTTGCCATGAACGCCGACCGGTTGGAGCCGCAGGAGCGATGCGCCTCCACCAGCAACCGAAACTTTGAGGGCCGCCAGGGAGCTGGCGGACGCACCCACCTCGTCAGTCCGGCCATGGCCGCTGCGGCCGCTGTCCACGGACACTTTGTCGATGTGCGCAGGTTTGTCTAAGAGCGCCCAAGCAGCGGAAACACCATGCAGAAATTCACTTTACATAAGGGGCTGGTCGCACCCTTGGATCGGGAGAATGTCGACACCGACGCCATCATTCCAAAGCAGTTCCTGAAATCCATCCGCAAAACCGGGTTTGGCGTCAACCTGTTTGACGCATGGCGCTACCTTGATGCCGGATTTCCTGGACAGGATCCCACGACCCGCAAACCAAACCCGGATTTCGTGCTGAACCAGGCACGCTACAAAGGCGCATCGATCCTGTTGGCGCGCAAGAACTTTGGCTGCGGATCGTCGCGAGAACACGCGCCCTGGGCATTGGACCAGTATGGCTTTCGCGCCATTATCGCCCCGAGTTACGCGGACATCTTCTTTAACAACAGCTTCAAGAACGGCCTGCTTCCGATTGTGCTGCCAGAGACACAAGTAGGAGCACTTTTTGACGATGTGCTGGCGTTTCCGAACTACACCCTCACAGTGGATCTGGAACGGCAAGTGGTCATCAAGGCGCAGGGTGAAGAATTGCCTTTCGAGGTGCAGGCGTTTCGAAAGTACTGTCTGCTCAATGGCTTGGACGATATTGGCCTGACACTGCGCCACGCCGACAAGATCCGGTCATTCGAGGCACGTCGGCTGGCACAAAAGCCGTGGCTGGCCAAGTCCCTTGTTTCCAGTATCTGAGTTGCGCCCATGAAATACCGCCTCGCCTTGGCCTTAGTTGCAGCACAGTTTGTCGCGTCGCCCGTTGCCAATGCTGGCGTCATGGAGGAATTGCTGGCGCTGCCCGCAATACAGTCCCTGTTGGGGCGCCTGCCCGACGTGCAGGCGACACTGCAACGGTGCGCTGACGTCCGATACAAGCAGCGAAACGCAGGCCTCTGTCAGCAGGCCGAGAGTGCGAGCCGATTGGCAAAAATGCCGCTGGAACTCCGCGCCGTCCTGGCGGTGCCGGCAGCGTCGGCATCGATCCGTGAACTCTGCCTGGCCGTGCAATCAGGGCCAACGCAAAACAGCTACCTGTGTGCCGAGCTTGCGAAGGCTGACCTGGGGTTCAAGACACAGCTCGACCAGACGCGTCAGGCCAATGAGGCGGTCGAACTGCAGCGCCGCCAAAGGGCCGGTGGTGGCGCGGCACTGCAACCAGAATCCAACAACTAGAACCTACCCTGCGTGCTGGTAGCGAGCGCAAACAACCACGGGAATCCATGAAAATTGCAGTCTTGCCAGGTGACGGCATCGGCAAAGAGATCGTCGCGGAGGCAGTCAAGGTGTTGCATGCGCTCGATCTCGGGTTTGAAATGGAGACCGCCTTGGTGGGTGGCGCCGCGTTTGAGGCGCACGGCCATCCATTGCCGGACGCGACGCTGCAGCTCGCGAAATCGTCAGACGCCATCCTGTTTGGTGCTGTAGGCGACTGGAAGTACGACACGCTGGCGCGCCCGCTGCGCCCCGAACAGGCGATCCTGGGTTTGCGAAAACACCTCGGGCTTTTTGCCAATTTCCGCCCCGCCATCTGCTATGAACAACTCGTCGGCGCCTCCAGCCTGAAGCCTGAGTTGATCGCCGGCCTCGACATTCTGATCATTCGGGAACTCACCGGCGACATCTACTTCGGGCAACCGCGCGGGCGGCGCACTGCCATCGACGGGCCTTTTCCTGGCAGCGAAGAGGCCTTTGACACCATGCGCTACACACGCCCGGAGATCGAGCGGATCGCCCATGTAGCGTTCCAGAGCGCGCGCAAACGCTCCAAACGCGTCACCAGCGTGGACAAGGCAAACGTACTCGAAACCTTCCAGCTCTGGAGGGATATCGTGACCGAAATCGGCCTGCAGTACCCGGATGTCGCACTCGACCATATGTACGTGGACAACGCCGCCATGCAACTGGTCCGGGCCCCGAAAATATTTGACGTGGTCGTGACCGGCAACATGTTTGGCGACATTCTGAGCGACGAGGCCGCCATGTTGACTGGCTCCATTGGCATGTTGCCGTCGGCCAGCCTGAACGCCACCAACCAGGGTCTGTATGAACCCAGCCACGGAAGTGCGCCGGATATTGCCGGCCAGGGCATTGCCAATCCGCTGGCGACGATTCTGAGTGCGGCCATGATGCTGCGCTTCAGCCTCCACCAGGAACACGCCGCCGACCGGGTTGAGGCCGCCGTCAAACGGGTTTTGAGCCAGGGCCTGCGGACGGTCGACATTCATTCGGCCGATACCCGTCTGGTCGGTACGGCGGAGATGGGCAGTGCGGTGGTCAGCGCCCTGCGAAATTGATTCGCTTATAATTTTTCGCATGTCCAGTACGCACTACAACTGCCAGTTTGCATGGTCCGTCACGCGTCGACCGGCATTGCTTGCGGACGTTGCTGGCACCAAAACGACTTTCGGCTGACACAGCCCGGTTCGTCGTGCCCCACCCGGCCAGACGAGCCGGGCAACTGAATTGAAACAATTGCAGTTTGAACAAGGGGTAGAAAATGCGAATAGGCAATGTTGTGGGTCTGGTCGGCTGGCGCGGCATGGTCGGCTCTGTGCTGATCGAGCGAATGATTGCCGAAGATGACTTCAAACTGATCGAGCCGGTCTTCTTTTCCACCTCCAACGCCGGCGGCATGGCACCGGTCGCTGTGGGCGGCGGTCGGCTGCAGGACGCGCACGACACGGCACTGCTCAAGCGGTGCGACATCATCATCACGGCGCAAGGTGGCGATTACACGGCTTCGGTATTCCCTAAGCTGCGCGCAGCCGGTTGGGACGGGCACTGGATCGACGCCGCCTCACCACTGCGCATGCAGGACGACGCCGTCATCATCCTCGACCCGGTCAATCTGCCGGTTATCCGCAAGGCGCTCGCTGCGGGCGGCCGTGACTGGATCGGGGGGAACTGCACGGTCAGTTGCATGTTGATGGGCGTCGGCGCATTGTTCAAGGCCGGGCTTGTGGAGTGGATGACCAGCATGACTTACCAGGCGGCGTCTGGCGGTGGTGCGCAGCACATGCGCGAATTGCTCACACAGTTCGGGTCCCTGCACGCAGAGGTTCGGCAACGGCTCAGCGACCCGCAATCGGCGATCCTGGAGATCGACCGGCTGATCCTGGCAAAGCAACAGTCGCTGCCACCTTTGGAAACAGAAAACTTCGGCGTGCCACTCGCAGGCAGTCTGATTCCCTGGATCGACAAAGACCTTGGCCACGGAATTAGCCGGGAAGAGTGGAAAGGCGGCGCAGAGACCAACAAGATACTCGGGCAGGGAACAGCTTTCGGCACGCCGGAGGTACCGGTTGACGGGTTCTGCGTACGCGTGGGCGCCATGCGCTGCCACAGCCAGGCGCTGCTGTTCAAATTGAACAAGAACGTCCCAACGGCCGATATTGAGGCATTGATTGCGGCCGACAACCAATGGGTGCATATAGTCCCGAACGACCGAGAGTCAAGCACGCGGGCGTTGACGCCGGTAGCCGTCACCGGCACGTTGGGAATTCCCGTCGGGCGGGTGCGCAAGATGGCGATGGGACCGGAGTACGTTGGTGCATTTACGATCGGGGACCAACTGTTGTGGGGCGCCGCCGAGCCGCTGCGGCGCATGCTCCGGATCTTGCTTGAGCGTTAACGATTAGCGTTTTTCTGCCGCAAGCCCAAGCTGGCTGAAACCAGGAGCACCTCCTGCGGCAGATAAACCATGTTGGACTGAACCGCCAGAAGTAGCGGCGGATTGCAGGGGATTGTAAGTTTGGAGATCAAGGGCCGGGCAGCTTTTCTCATCAAAAGTGCGGCATTGTCGGGGCGGTTGCGCGCCTCGCGTAAACCCGCCCCAAACCCTGACCGCCGACGCGACTCGTTGTCGTTTGACAACAGCCCCCTAGCCGGTCAGACGGCCGTGGCGCGCCGAACGATACTTAAGGGCTCTCTCAGCTTGTCAGCCTAAGACATTGATGTTATGGTCCTTTTCAGGGTTAGAGTGTCGCGGCGATTGTTCCTGCAGATGGCAGTGTTTTGTGGGCAGCCCGACCATCGGAGGTTACTAAATTGATATCTAAGTTACAACGCTGGCGCCAAACGGCTGTTGCTTCACTGGTTGCGGCGCTGTTGGGCCTGTCATCTAGCGCGGCCCAGGCGCTGGCGCTGGGTCGCGTCACGGTTCAATCCGCGCTCGGTGAGCCATTGAGAGCCGAAATCGACATCCCCGAAATCAATGCCGAAGAGGCTTCGACTCTCAAAACTTCGGTGGCACTACCGGAAGCCTACCGGGCCGCCGGGCTCGAATACAACCCGGCTCTGGCAGGGGTTCAGATCACCCTGCAGCGCCGGGCCGATGGGCGTGCCTTCCTGCGCTTGAGCAGTGACAGGACGGTCAGCGAGCCTTTCGTCGACCTCATACTGGAGGCGAGCTGGGCCACTGGACGTATTGTGCGCGACTACACGATGCTGCTGGATCCGCCCAGTTTGCGTGCTGCGGTCGCGCCGCCGGCGGCGGCGACGGTCGCAGCTTCGCCAGTGGCCCTGCCACAAACCGCACCCGCGCCGGTTGCTGTGCGGCCCGCAGCGGCGCCCATTCGAAGGGCGACGCCCAGTGTTGCGGTGGCAGCCCCGGCCAAAACCACGAATGACGGCGGCAAGCAGATTACAGTACAGCCGGGCGACAGCGCCAGCAGGATTGCCGCGAGCACCAAATCGGCGCAGGTATCGCTGGACCAAATGCTGGTTGCATTGTTGCGCGCCAACAGTGATGCATTTGTCAACGGCAATCTGAATCGCCTCAAGGCCGGCTCGGTGCTGACAATCCCCACCGAAGAGCAAGCCTTGGGCTTGAACCGGTCGGAGGCTTCCCGGACCGTCGTGGCGCAGAGCCGGGACTTCAATGACTTCCGCGGGAAGCTCGCTACCAACGCTCCGACGGTTCCCGTCGCTGCGGCCGACCGCACGGCGAGCGGTGCCGTGCAGGCCAAAGTCGAGGACAAAAAGACCGCTGCGGCGACGCCAGACAAGCTGACCCTTTCCAAAGGCGCGTTGGCCAAGGCGGCGGAGGAGAAAATTGTCCAGGAAAAGGCGGCCAAGGATGCCGCCAATCGCGCAGCGGAACTGGCCAAGAACATCAAGGACCTGGGCAGTATTGGTGCAGCTTCGGCCCCCGCTGCTGCGCAACCGGTCCCGGCGGTCGCGGCAACGCCGGCGCAGGCGCCAGCTCCGGCCCCAGTAGCGGCTCCGGCGTCTGCGGCGCCGGTCGCAGCAACGGTCACCGTTGCCACGTCGGCATCGGCGCCGTCCGTACCGGTTGCAGCGGTTGCCCCCGTGCCCGCCGCAGCACCGGCGCCAGCGCCTGCAAAACCCGTACCGGATCCAGTCGTCGCGAACAAGGCAAGCTCTGAGCCAAGCTTTATTGATGGACTGGTGAAAAACCCGTTGTTGCTGGCCGGCGCCGCCGCGCTGGTGGCTCTGCTCGCCGGTCTGGGCGTTTACCGCTCACGGCAGCGGCAAAAGACCGCTGATGTAGACAGTGCGTTCCTGGAAAGCCGACTGCAGCCTGACTCCTTCTTCGGCGCCAGTGGCGGGCAGAAAGTGGATACCAACGACGGAGCGGCCACTGGCTCATCCATGGTGTATTCGCCAAGCCAGCTCGACGCAGCGGACGATGTCGATCCGGTCGCGGAGGCAGATGTGTACCTCGCCTATGGCCGTGATCTGCAGGCCGAAGAAATTCTCCGCGAGGCTTTGCGCACCCACTCAGGACGTATCGCCGTACACCAGAAACTCCTCGACATCTATGCCAAGCGCCGTGACGCCAAGGCATTCGAGGCGATGGCGAACGAGGCCTTCAAGCTGGCGGGTGCGCAGAGCGCGGAGTGGGCGCGAATCTGCGAACAGGGCCTGACCATAGACCCGGCCAACCCGTTGTACCAGCCGGGCGGGCAACCTTCGATGACGACCCAGCCCATCGCGGTCGCGGCTGTGGCGGGGGCTGCGGCAATGGCAGTCGCCGGTGCTGCGACGCAGAGACTGGACGTGTCTCCCAGTGCTCCGGTCTCGGCGTCCGTGGACCTCGACCTGGATCTCGATTTTTCACTCGACGATGCAGCTCCCAGCACCATCATCGAGGCGAAACCAACGCGCAATGAACAGACGGTCGCGCTCGCGGCCGTGCCGTCCGCGCCAGCGCCACTGGACATGGACTTCGGAACCTCCACCGCGGCCTTGGACCAGCCGATGGGTGCCAATAACAAGGCGCTGGCAGTGGAACTTGATTTGCCGGATTTGTCGATGGCCGACAAGACCATGGCCATGTCGCCGCATCCAAGCATTGATCCTGACGACTTCCGCCAGCAAGCCGAGGTGAGTTTCGGTTCTACAAACCCGGCGCCGCTACACACAGCGACTGCAGCGAAGGCCTCCGGCGATGTCGATGCACCATTGCCCGACGTGAGTTTTGGCACCACGGAGCCGCACGCCCTGACGGCCAGCCAAACGCCGTTGAATGCCCCAGACGCGCCCGACTCTGGCATGCTGGAGTTTGACCTGGGTACGCTCTCCCTCGACCTCGATCCAGCGCCAAACGGTACTGCGCCTGCTGCTTTGGGAGAATCCGACGATCCCCTGGCCACCAAATTGGCATTGGCCGAGGAGTTCGTGTCCATCGGCGACGACGACGGCGCGCGTGCACTGATTGAAGAGGTCATCGCAGAAGCCACTGGTGAGCTCAAGACCAAAGCCCAGCGCGCCTTGAGCAGCTTGGGTTAACCTTCACCTCGGGGTGAACCCGGTGCAAACGCGCTCCCGGGTGGCGCTGGGGGTCAGCTACCACGGTGGCGCTTACCAGGGCTGGCAGAGCCAGTCCTCCGGGAAGACCGTGCAAGACCATCTGGAAGCGGCCTTGGCCGCAATCGCCTGCCACCGGGTTTCTGCGCTGTGTGCCGGCCGCACGGACGCTGGCGTACACGCGCTGATGCAGGTGGTGCATTTCGATACCAGCTCCGAGCGCCAGCAAAACGCGTGGGTCAGGGGCACCAACGCACTGCTGCCGCGCGATATCGCTGTCCAGTGGGCGCAGGTGGTGCCGGCACAGTTTCATTGCCGGGCCAGCGCCGTCTCGCGCCGTTACGTCTATGTGATCCTGCAGTCCGCTGTCCGGCCCAGCATTGACGATGGCCGAGTGGGATGGGTTATACACCCGTTGTCGCAGTCAGCCATGGAGACCGCGAGTGAGTTGCTGCTGGGCGAGCATGACTTCTCCTCCTTTCGAGCTGCCGCATGCCAGGCCCAAAGTCCCGTCAAGGTGCTGCAGTCGATTCGTATTTCACGGCGCGGCGCGTATTGGCGCTTTGAGTTCGAAGCCAATGCATTCCTGCACCACATGGTTCGCAACCTGATGGGCTGTTTGCTGGCGGTCGGTCAGGGGAAACAGGCGCCACATTGGGTGGCGCAGGTGCTGCAGGCACGTTCCCGCAAAGTGTCAGCCCCCACGTTCCCGCCACACGGGCTGTACTTCCTCGGACCACGTTACGACGCAGCATGGCGTCTGCCGGAGCGGACCGATGGGTATGATGGGCTCCCATGAGTCCAGCATTGGCCAGCGCCACACGCACCCGCATCAAGATCTGCGGCCTGACCCGGGAGCGTGACCTGGACGCAGCGGTGGCCGCCGGCGCCGACGCAGTAGGGTTCGTGCTGTTCGACAAAAGTCCACGCCATGTCACGATTGAGCGGGCAGCGCTGCTGGCCAGGCGCCTGCCAGCGTTTGTCACACCGGTGTTGCTGTTCGTGAATGCCGACCGCGACTTTGTGCGGGCCTGTTGCGCCACGGTGGCGAATGCAACTCTGCAGTTTCACGGTGACGAAACAGCGCAGCAGTGCCTGGAGGCCAGCGCAGATGGTGCACGGCCGTTTATCCGGGCTGCGCGGATTCCCCTGGGTGCGGGCGCTGAAGATTTCGATCTCGTAAAATATGCGTTCGAATACCGATCAGCCCAATCCATTTTGCTGGACGCCCACGTAGCGGGTTATGGCGGTGGAGGGCAAACCTTCAATTGGTCACTCCTGCCTCCAAGCGTCGACTGTCACCTCGTCTTAAGTGGTGGGCTCACACCTGCAAATGTGACCGATGGCATCTTGCAGTTGCGCCGGCGTTGCAAAACCCTGGCGGTTGATGTCAGTTCCGGTGTCGAGATGTCCAAGGGCATCAAAGACCAGGAAAAAATCCTTCAATTTGTCGCTGCCGTGCGCGCGGCCGACGTCCAATTTGCAAGACCATCCCATGTATTCCTACCAGCAACCTGATCCCACCGGCCATTTCGGCATCTACGGCGGCAGCTTTGTCAGTGAGACCCTCACCCATGCCATTTCCGAGTTGCGGCAGGCCTACGCCAAGTACCAGCATGACCCGCAATTCGTCGCCGAGTTCCACTACGAGCTGGCCCATTTCGTGGGCCGACCGTCGCCGATTTACCATGCTGCCCGCATGAGCCGTGAGCAGGCCGGGGCACAGATTTTCCTCAAGCGGGAAGACCTCAACCACACCGGCGCCCACAAGGTCAACAACACGATTGGACAGGCCATGCTGGCGCGCCGTATGGGCAAGCCCCGCGTGATCGCCGAGACGGGCGCGGGCCAGCATGGGGTTGCCACTGCTACCATCTGCGCCCGTTACGGGCTCGAATGTGTCGTCTACATGGGCAGCGAAGACGTCAAACGCCAGAGTCCCAATGTGTACCGCATGAAACTGCTGGGCGCTACCGTGGTGCCCGTCGAAAGCGGCAGCCGCACGCTCAAGGATGCGCTCAACGAAGCCATGCGCGACTGGGTGGCCAACGTTGACAACACCTTCTATATCATCGGTACTGTGGCTGGCCCACATCCCTATCCAATGATGGTGCGTGACTTTCAAAGCGTGATCGGTCAGGAGTGTCTGGTACAGATGCCCGAGATGCTGGCAGCACAGGGCTGCCACAGCGCCCAACCCGATGTGGTCATGGCCTGTGTGGGCGGTGGCAGCAATGCGATGGGTATTTTCTTCCCCTACATCGCCCACGGCGCAACCAGGCTGGTGGGTGTGGAGGCCGCCGGCGAAGGCCTTGACAGCGGCAAACACGCGGCTTCACTGCAACGTGGCAGCCCGGGAGTGTTGCATGGCAACCGGACTTACGTGTTGCAGGACGACAATGGCCAGGTGACCGAGACACACAGTATCAGCGCCGGCCTGGATTACCCTGGCGTCGGTCCCGAGCACGCCTTGCTCAAGGACACCGGGCGCGCCGAATACGTCGGGGTCACGGACACCGAAGCACTCGAGGCATTCCATTACCTGTGCCGCACCGAAGGCATCATCCCGGCGCTTGAATCCAGCCACGCCGTCGCCCATGCGATGCGCCTTGCCAGGACCATGCGCAAGGACCAGTCGATTCTCGTGAACCTCTCCGGGCGCGGTGACAAGGACATTGGGACAGTGGCCGACCTTTCCAGCGCCGACTTCTATTGCCGACCCAGTTGTCAAGGCCAAGTGGCCAAAGGCACGCCGAGTCTCGTCGCGTTGCCGCGCAAAAGCACCGTATGAGCCGCAGGGCCGCTCCCAAGGCGAATAGCGCCGCAGCGTGCCGCGCGAAGGCCTCCACATGAACCGCAGGGCCGCTCCCAAGGCGAATAGCGCCGCAGCGCGCCGCGCGAAGGCCTCCACATGAGCCGCAGGGCCGCTCCCAAGGCGAATAGCGCCGCCGCGCGCAGCGCGAAGGCCTCCACATGAGCCGCATTGGTGCGACCCTCACCGCGCTGCGGGAACGTGGACGAA
>Ga0163144_10005924_pt1 | contig 27097 bp, 23 predicted proteins | sample OliLak19BULKMAT1_FD_123175 | JGI IMG/M metagenome (GOLD analysis project Ga0163144, IMG submission 123175) | Freshwater microbial mat bacterial communities from Lake Vanda, McMurdo Dry Valleys, Antarctica - Oligotrophic Lake LV.19.BULKMAT1 | ecosystem: Environmental > Aquatic > Freshwater >...
AAACTCTCCCCGATCTCAGCTCGACCGCCTCAAGTCCAATCGCTCGATCCATCGCCCCGTCAGCGCATGCGCTCGACCAATCCCCGGAAAGCGTCGGCTCCAAGCCACGACCAGCGGGTGAAACTCTCCCCGATCTCAACTCGACCGCCTCAAGTCCAATCCCTCGATCCATCGCCCCGTCAGCGCAGGCGCTCGACCAATCCCCGGACCGCGTCGGCTCTAAGCCACGACTAGCGGATAGTGCCGACCCAAGTCGGACGAAAGCCTCATCCCTCCTACCGCCAATCCTAGAGCTTCTGGGCATAGTTCACACTCACTCGATACCGGTACAACGGCTCACTCTGCGACGGCGGCAACATCGTCGCCATCGACGGAATCGTGAACACCGCCGAACTCTCCATCCGCTTCAACAAGTCAATCACCGGCTCAATACTCTGCGCCGCCACCGTCATCTCCAGCTGAATCTCGTTCTTAGCGTTCGCCTGCGGCCGCAGCGCCACCAGCCGCACATTGTGCGGCATCACTTGCTCCAAATCCGCAAACAGCCGCGACCAACTGATCCCCTTCCGCGCGATCAGCGTATTCAAAAACACGCTCCGCTCCAACACATCGGCGTTCTCCACCTTCCGCATCGACGCCTCCAGCGTCGCCTGCTCACTCGCCATACTCGCCACTTGCTTCTCGGTCTGTGTGATCGCCGCCACCAAGTCGCTCTTGGCCTGCCGCTCATTCACAATCATTAGCACCAACAGCCCTAGCGTCACCGCCAGCAACCCCGCCGCCAGGCTCGCAAAAATCGTTACCGCTCGGTCCCGCCGAAACGGCTCGCTCGATAGGTTGATCGGATACCGCACGTTAGTTCCGGCCTCCCGCTGCCAGATATCCCAATAATCCCGCATTCGTCGCCGCCGGCGCACCAAACGGGCTCTGCAACGGTTCCACCGGCAACTCCACATCCGATGGCAACGCCGCCAGCCCGCACAAATGCACCGACTGCGGCCGCGTCTTCAGCTCATCTTCCAAGTAGGCCAGCGTCGGATACAAAACGCCCCCCAACTCTTCCTCGTCCGCCGTCGCCAGCTCCACGCACCGCAACAAACGAAGGCTCCCGCCCATCGTCACCGCGATCGTCAGAACCTTATTCGCTAGCTTCACGAGCACCCGGCATCCATCCGCCGGCACCAGGTCCAACGCCGCCAACGTCGACGTCGTAATCCGTCCCGGCCACAACCCAGCCACCCGAAACGGAGCCTCGTATTTGGCCAAAATCTCCAACGAAACCAACGTCGCCAGCACGTCTACTTCTTTCGCTGACCTCTGCCGCGGCTGCACAATACAGCTCACCGCCGCCGCGTCCACGTCAAACGGCACCGTCTTCTTCATCCGAAACCGCACCAGCGCCCGCTGCTCATCCGGATCCGCCGGAAACTGGCTAAAGTCCAACACCGCCATCCGCGCCGCGTAGTCCGGCAGAATTAAAACCGCCGTCCGCCGCTTCCGCCCCGTTCCTGGCCCCGCCGCTTCCTTAATCGACTTCAGAAAGAAGTCGTTCCGCAGGATGTTGTCTTCAATCGGCGAAATCCGCAACGTCTCCGCCTCGTACGAAATCCACTGCGGAGATCCGCCCCGAACCGCGTACGCCAGCCCCTGCGTCGATATCTCAAAACTCAGGTCCGGTGCCGGATCCGCCAGCAAACGATGAATGGTATCGGTAATCGCCATCAGCCCTCGATAAAGGTCACTTTGTTGATCTCGCGCAGCGTCGTAATTCCCGACCGCACCCGCTCAATCGCACTCTCGCGCAAAGTCGACATTCCCGCGCTCCGCGCATACCGCTTAATCTCACTCGTGGGCCGCCGATCCAGAATCATCTCCCGAATCTTCTCGGACATGTCCAGCAACTCATGGATCGCACTCCGCCCGTGGTACCCGGTCCCGCCGCACTCAAAGCAACCCGCGCCCTCATAGAACGTCACCCCCACAAAATCCTCCGGTTTCAACGCCGAATCGATCAACTCCTGCTCGGTCACCACCGCCGGATGCTTGCAGTGCTCGCAGATGTTCCGGACCAGTCGCTGCGCCAAAATGCAGTTCATCGCCGATACGAAATTGTACGGCTCCACCCCCATATTCAGAAACCGGCCCAACACGTCGAACACGTTGTTCGCATGGACCGTCGTGAACACCAAATGGCCCGTCAACGCCGAGTTGATCGCAATCTGTGCCGTCTCCTGGTCGCGGATCTCGCCCACCAGAATCTTGTCCGGATCGTGCCGCAAAATGCTTCGCAGCCCTCGCGCAAACGTCAGCCCCTTCTTCTCGTTCACCGGAATCTGGGTGATGCCCTTTAACTGATACTCCACCGGGTCTTCAATCGTGATGATCTTGTCTTCGTCGTTCTTGATCTCGCTCAGCGCCGCATACAACGTCGTCGTCTTGCCCGATCCCGTCGGCCCCGTTACCAGCACCATGCCGTACGGCTCTTTGATATACAGCCGAAACCTGCGGACGTCGTTCTCGGAAAACCCCACCACATCTAGCGAAAGCTTCGAAAACTTCTCGCTCATCGACTCTTTATCCAGCACGCGAAGCACCGAGTCCTCGCCATGCACCGTCGGCATCACCGACACGCGGAAGTCGATCAAGCGGCCCTTATAGCGCACCCGAAAACGTCCGTCCTGCGGCACCCGGCGCTCGGAAATATCCAGCTCACTCATCACCTTGATGCGCGAGATAATTCGCGAACTCCAGTCCTTCGCAATCGGTGACATCGCGTAGTGCAGCACCCCGTCAATCCGGTACTTGATCACCACTTCCTGGTCCCGCGTCTCGATATGAATATCGCTCGCTCGCCGCTCCAATGCGTTGAAAATCGTGCTGTCCACCAGCTTGATCACCGGCGCGATATCATCGCCGCCCGCCGAGATCTTATCGATCGAAAGCGTCTCGTCCGGATTCTCTTCCGAAACCACGTCGAGCGTAAACCCTTCGGTAACCTCTTCCAAAACCCGCTGCGACTGCTCCGTCTTCTTCAGCAAATCCGTGATCTGATGCAGCGGCGCAACCTTCACCCGTAACCGCCGTCGCAGCAACACGCTCAGCTCATCAATCAACTGCAGATTCCGCGGATCCGCCACCGCGATCTCCATCGTCTCCCCCGCCGCCGTCTTCTCAATCTGAACCGGCACAAAGTTGTACCGGAACATCATGTCCACCGGCACCAAGCGCAGCAACTCCAAATCTACCGCCGATTCCTTCAAATCAACGTACGGCGTCCGATACCGCAGCGCCAGTGCCTTGGCCTCGGCGATTTGCGCCGTCACTCCCGGAGCGATCACTTGCGTTGCCATTTATCCTCCCACCGTATCGGCCAACGAAAAGATGGGCAGATACAGCGCCACCAGCACAAACGCCACGAAAATACCCATGAAAATCATAATCGCCGGTTCAATCAAAGAAAGGGCCGCGCCCAACCGCGTCTGCACATCGTCTTCAAAAAATTCCGCCACCGAACCCAACATCGCCGGCAACGCACCCGTCGATTCACCCACTTCAATCATGTCAATCGCCAGCGGAGGAAACACCCCCGTCGCCGCCAGCGACGACGACAGGGTCTGTCCTTCCCGCACCGATTTTCGCGTCGCTTCGAGCGCCCGCGCCAGCACCCGCGTCCCCACGCTTTCTGCCGCGGTTTCCAGCGCCTGAATCAGCGGAATTCCACCGAGCAGCAGCGTCGACAGCACCCGCGCAAACTGCGCCACCTGGTATTTAATCCAAATCTCGCCCGCAATCGGCAGCTTCAGCTTTACCCAATCGAGCCGCTCTTTGCCGCTCTCACTCTTCATCCACCACCGCAACGCCGCCGCCCCGCCCGCCAGCGAAACCACCCCCAGCCAAAAATACTCCTGCGCCGTCGTCCCCACCGAAATCAACAGCGTAGTCAGAAACGGCAGTTTCGCGTTCATGCTGCCGTAGAGCGAACTGAACTGCGGCACCACGTAAGTGATTAGAAAAACGACCAGCAGAAGAACCAAAACGATCAAGAGACTCGGATAAATCAACGAGGCAATTAACTTCTTCCGCACCGCTAGCGTCATGCGCTGATAGCTGACAACCCGCTCCAGCACTTCCACTAATGCGCCGGACCGTTCCCCCGCCAACATCGACGTCACGTAAATCGGCGGGAAAACTCCCTGCCGCGCAAACGCATCCGACAAACTCGTCCCGACGCGCACATCGTCCCGCACGGCTGTCACCAGCGGACTCAACTTCGCATCCGTCAACCGCGTTGCGAGAAGATCCAGCGATTTCAAGATCGGCAAACCAGCCTTGATCAGTGTCACGAACTGCTGGTTAAAGATCAGAAACTTTTCGAGATTTAGCTTCTTCTTCCGATTCGCCCCCGTCAACGACGGAGCCAATTGATCGAATTTCCCTTTCGGCTTCACCGAATAAACGAGAAATCCCTGCTGCGTAAACTTCTCCCGCAACTCCTGCTCCGTAGCCGCTTCCGCAATCTCTTGCTTGATCAACCCCCGCGCGTCGGCGTACTTAAGGACAAATTCAGCCATCTACTGTCCTCCGCCCCCGGCGACAACTTCGACTCCTGGCGGCGCGACAAACGTAAACAGCGAATCGCTCAACGGCGGATTCCGCACCTCCCCGCTAAATCGGAAAATCATGGTTGCCCCGTCCTGCCCCTTAATCGTCAACTCGGAAATCCGGCTGTCGCGGCCCACCGCAAACGCCACACTTTGAAACGGCGACTTCTGCGCGTTCTTCGGTTCAGCCGTAACCGTCACGAGTTCCCCCGCCGGCTGCACCAAAAACTTTCCGAAGTCCCGCTGAAAATCCAGCTTGCCAATCAGAAACGCGAGCGGCGCCTGAATGTCCTGCGCCTCTTTCAACTTCATCTTCTCCGCCCGCTTGGCCATCACGGAGTAATACCAATACGTGCTGCCGTCGGAAATAAATAATTTTCCGTCCGGTTTCGTGTATTCCCAACGCATTCGTCCCGGTTTTCGAATCCGCAACGATCCCGCTTCCACCCGCCGCGCCTTATTCGGCGCCACATAGGTCTGTTCAAACGTCAGCTCCAGCGTCCGAACCGAATTGTAGCGGCTCTCTATCCCCGCCAGCAGCTTAGCCAAATCGACCGATTGGGCCGACGGCAAAGCGCTGGTTCCCAGAAGAAAAAGGACAAGTATGGACCGGAGTGACGTCACTACTGGGTTAGACGATCCAACCGCCTAACCCGTGCAAGGCAAAAACGGAGCAACCGAGTTAATCTTGCCCCGACTCTTTTCGCGAAAATCGTACATCCTGAATTCCTTCGCAAAATCCGGCCCCACCCGAATCTGATAGATCCCCTCGACGCCCCCGCCTTGCCCCGTCGCCGCCATGTTGATCAAGCGGAGGTCGGTGACCAGCGATCCAATGCGATCTACCAGAAGCCGCTCGAGGTTCAAATCGGGCAGGGCTCGAAGCCGGAGACTAAAGACTTCGGCCGGTTCGTGCTGGGTTCCTTTTACCATGACAAAGGCGATTGTCCCAGCGACGAGAATGCCCAGGATCGCGACCCATAGGTTTTGGGAGCTCGCGGCCATTCAGGCGACGACCGCGAAGATGACGAACGCGGTATCCCGGGTATCTCGGACGACGGTTCGGAAGCGGACGATGGAGAGAGCCCCGGCCAAGCTGAACGCTCGAGCTACGTTATCCCCGATGACCTGGGTGACCAGGGCAATCAAGACGGCGAGGAGGACGAGTGTCGTAGGAAAAGAAACTGAGTGGGCCACAATCGCTTGAAGGAGAAGTGCCCTCACGAGGCGTTACAGAATCACTCCGTGGTCTGCCGCCGCCGGTTCCGCTGTAAAGTCGGGCTTCTTGTTCCATCCGATGATCGGTAGAAAACCAACCGGCGGTAATGGATTTGACATAATTGTGCAATCCGTTCACCTCGAACCCGGCCTCCAACTGTTAACCGCGGCGATAACGCGCTCTACCTCGTCTTCGTGGAGTTGGGGGTGGATCGGCAGGCTCAACTCTCCTTGGGCTAAGCGCTGGGCCACCGGCAGGGCAGTCCGCAACTCGTGGTTTGCGGTAGTCATCGCCTTCTGATCTGGGATCAAAACCGGGTAGTGGCGGCCTGACCCGATGGACTGACCCTTGAGCCAGTCTTCCAGGTTGGGCCGCAGTTCGGCGGCAACCTCCACCGGGAAGAGGTGTTCGCAGGAGGTACTGGCGGGATCGGGGCGGATCAGGCGAACCGCCGGATGCTGGATCCCCTGCGTGTACGCCGCTGCTACCCGTTGCCGTCGCGTGGTCCATGCGGATAGCCGGGGGAGTACCGCGTCGCCGAGGATGGCGGCGTGGACTTCGTCCAGACGGCTGTTCCAGCCGATCTCGTCGTGCCGATACTTTGCCGATTGGCCGTAGTCTCGCAGCTGTCGGACCTTCTCGGCCAAGTTGGCTTCGCTCGTTAGCACGGCACCGCCGTCTCCCATCGCCCCCAGATTCTTGGTTGGATAGAAACTCGTCGCGGCCAATCGCCCGATGGTTCCGGTCGCCCTTCCGCCCCACGACGCTCCGACCGACTGGGCGCAGTCTTCGATGATCGTCGTACCGTATTCGCTCTGGAGGGCCTCCAGGCGATCCAGGTTCAGGCTCTGGCCGAAGAGGTGGACGGGCAGCAGGAACTTCACCTGGGGGTCTGCCCGGAGAAGTTCCTCGACGAGGTCGAGGTTGAGGAGGCCGTTCTCGTCGGTGTCGCAAAAGATCGGCGTGCCGCCCACCCGCAGGATGGCGAGGGTGGTGGCGAACGCCGACAAAGGGGTGGTCAACACCGCGTCGCCTCTTTGCAACCCAGCGGCCTGCAACGCGATTTCCAGGGCGTCCAGCCCGCTGGCTACCCCGATCGCCTCCCCGACCCCCCAGTAGCTCGCCAAGTCCGTTTCGAAGCGGCGCACTTCCTGGCCGAGTACGTACCAGCCACTCGCGCCTACCTTCTCTACGGCACGGAGGACGTCCGGGCCGATTTCTGCCCACTGGCGTTTAAAGTCGTTCAACAAGACGGGGTGCATCGGTACCACTACGGATGCCACGAATCAGGGTTGTAATGCAAGTTTGAGGCGTGCCCGCAAGGCCTCGGCGACCTCTTTCAGAACGCTCGTCCATTCATGGGACTCGGTTTGGCGAAATAGGCGGACGTCCGGGTACCACGGCGAGTCCTCCCGGTCGCGCATCCATCGCCAGTCGGCCGCCTGGGCCAGGAGCACCCAGGTCTCCTTGCCGACCGCCCCGGCCAAGTGAGCCATCGACGTGTCGACGGAGATTACCAGATCCATCTCCTCCACGAGCCCGGCGGTGTTGGCGAAATCGCCGATCTCTGCGGACAAGTCGAGCGCGTGCAAGCTGGCGGGGACCGGAAGTTGGAACTGGAGGTTGATCAACTCGACGCCGGGCACTTGGCTCAGAGGCTCGAACAGCTCGGCCGGGATGCTGCGATTCCGATCGTTTTTGTAACGGGGGTTCCCTTGCGAAACGAACCCAACCCGCAGCTTCCGGCCGAGCGTCTCGAGGCGCTTGCTCCAGGCTGATCTCGCCTCTGGCGAGGCCCGCAGGTAGCCTCGCTCCGCTGGGATCGAGTCCAGGTTCGTTCCCAGGATGGCCGGAATGCTGAGGAGGGGGACGTAGAAGTCGGCCGTTGGGGTATCGCCGCCTGGTTCAGGCAACAAAGTTGGGTTCGTTCGCAGCGAGCCGAGCAACGGTGCCAGTGAGCGGGGGCAGTCAAAGTATACTTCGGCACCGCGATCGGCCAGCAGCGGCAGGTAGCGGCAGAACTGAAGGGTATCGCCAAGGCCCTGCTCGGCGTAGACGAGGATTTTCCGCCCATTGAGTGGCTCCCCTGACCACAACGGCATGGGATACTGGCGACGGGGCGTCGAGCCCGGCACGTCGAAACGCCGCTCGTAGCCCACCCATCCCTCTTCGAATCGGCCCGCTGTCAGATGTGCGATTCCCGCATTCCAAGCGGCGGCGGTCTCGCTCGGTTCAAGAGCCAAGGTCCGGTTGTAACAGGACAGGGCGGCGGAGATTTCGCCGCATCCAAGCAGGCAGTTGCCGAGGTTCGTCCAGGCCGCCGCATGCCCTGGATTGGCGGCGAGGACGGTTTGAAACTCGCAGGTTGCCGCTTCGAGTTCCCCGCGCTCTTGCAGCAGGGTGCCGAAATTATAGCGGGCTTCTACATATGTAGGATCCAGGCTCAGGCATTGTTCGTAATGAATAAGGGCCCGTTCATGTTCGTTAAGAGCATGGCAAAGTACACCGAGATTGTTGTGCGCCATGGCGTGAGCCGGTTCGGCGGTCACCACCGCGGCGAAGGCGGCAACGGCTTCTTGGGCGCGATCGAGCTGCATCAGGACGACCCCGAGATCGAATCGCGCGGCGACGTGATCGGGCTTGATGCGAAGAATCCGTTGGAGCTGCGAATAGGCTGCGGTTCGGTCGCCGCTTAACGCGAGCGTCTTGGCCCAATCGAGTCGCCAACTGAGCTGGCTTTCGACCGGCGCCGAGGTTGTCTCGATGGCCCGGCCCCAGGCCTGCGCGGCTTCGCCGTACCGGCCGAGACCACTCAGCAGTTCGGCCATGCGCGCCCAGAGGTCGGCGCTGTTGGGCTCGGCGAGGACTGCTTGTCGATAGCATGCGATCGCTGCTTCCTGTTTGTCCTGACGTTCGAGGATGATCCCGAGATTCCGGCAAAGGTGGGGTTTGGGGCCTTCGATGCCGATCGCCGCGCCCAGGAGTTGGGTGGCGGTGTCCGGCCGGCCGGTATCGGCGTGGAGGAGAGCGAGGAGGTGAAGCCCGTCGGCCTCTCCGGGAGAGGCGTCGAGGGCTTGTAAATAGAGCCGTTCGGCCTCCTCCCACCGGCCGGCGTGGTGGAGTTGGCGAGCTTGTTCAATGGTTTGAGCGGCAGCGGTCATCTTCAAGATGTATCGGCAGAACCATTGGAGAAGGAAAGGCGAACAAGAAAGAAAAAAGGCCCGGATTGTTCTGACAATCCGGGCCGAGTTACCGAGGGTTGATTAGCCTCGAAGGAGCGAAAGCACCTGCTGGGGAGCCGAGTTCGCCTGAGACAGGGCGGAAATACCGGCCTGGAGGAGAATCTGAGCTTTGGTTAAGTTAGCGGCTTCTTCGGCAAGGTCGGCGTCGCGGATTCGCGATTCCGACGCTGCCAGGTTGGTGAGCTGGGATTGGGCCAGGTTGACGGCGTAGGTGAATTGATTCTGACCTCGACCGACGACGGCTTGGGCGGTGCCGAGGGTGGAAATCGCTTCGCCGAGTGCGATAACGGCCTTCTCCGCCGACGCCTGGCTGCTGATAGTAGCGGTTGCGCCACTGCCGACCGTAGCAGCGGTCACCACGGTGCCTTGGCTTCCAATGCCGGTACCGCCTTCGTTGGTCCCGACGGCGACCTTGAACGAGGCAAGATTGCTGATGAACCGAATGCCTTCGGCGCCGCCAGCGGAAGCCTTGTCCTTCACGGCCACGACCTGTTTCAGCGTGTCGTTGTTCGATTGCTGCAGCTGGGTGTTGATGGCGTCGATCGCTTCGTCAACGGTACCGGCATTGCGGACCGTATTGTCATTGCGGAGGACTACTCCGAGGGATTGAGAGACCCCGGAGGCGTTGTTGGCGGTAATGGTGATGGTCTGGTCGTCGCCGCCACCCCGGATCCCGGTGAAGCTCAGCAGACTGGTCTGCTGGGCTCCGCCGGCGGAGAAGGCATTGATTGCTGTATTCCCTGCTTGGGTATCGGCGGTGTCAGCGACGCCGGTGGCTTGGGCACCGCCACGGTCGTTGAAGCCAAAATTATTGGTGACACCCACCGAGTTCAGCCGGAACTTCGAATCGTTGCTGCTGGTGATGGTGATCGCGGCCCCGTCAAACGTGGCGACCAATCCGGCCGCGGAAAGAGTGGCGTTGGACGCGATTGCCGCGTTGAGGGCCTCGGTAGCTCCGGCACCGGTCGCCGTCGTGGTGGTCACGTTGAGGGACTGCGTGGGTCCGCCACCGACCGAGAACTCGAGTGTCTCGGCAGCCGCGGCGAAGGCACCCGAGGCGTTGCCGACGATTGTCTTGTAGTCAAAGGTGCCGCTTGCACCGGTTGAGCTCTGGAAGGAGCCGAGACCCAAGACGTTGCCGACGTCACCTGACGAGAGAGCCTCGAAGCGTTCGCCGCGAGCGTTCGAGAAGACAAGCGCCGAACCGGCGGTCGCCGTTGAGACACTGATCCCGGCCGCCTGGAGAGCCGCATTGCCCGCCACCGCGGAGGTCAAGCTGGTCAGGGCCTGCTCGATGGTGGTACCGGCCGCGACAGACAAGGCGAGATCGACTGGGCTCGTTAGGTTCGCGCCTTGGAAGCGAATGCTGACAGTTCCGGCCCCGGTCGCCCCGAAGGTGGTGGCTGCTGCCGCGGTATTGGAGCCGGCCGTGACGGTATTGGTTAAGGTGACGCCAGTCGGGTTGGAGCTGGAGGTCACGTTACCCAGCAATGCGTTGGAGAGCCGGTCACCGGCCGCGACCTGGAAGGCCGAACTCGCCGAGCTAAAGCCCAACGACTTCTTACCGGTCGAGTCGGTCACGACCGTGGCCCGCACACCAGCATTCTTGAAGGCGGTAGCTTGCTGCGAGGAGGCAGCGCCAGCGGAGTCGATGGCGGCGTTAATGTTGGTGGCCAGATTGTCGACGTTGGTGACACCCGACAGATTGACGGCTACCTTGATGCGTTCTCCATCGCTGAAGCCGGGACCCTTAAAGTAGAAGTCCGAGAAACCACCAACGGCGACCGAGCCGGTGTTGGTCCCATCGGTTACGATGGCCTGGACGCTGGTCGCGGCCGAGCCGGTTCCGATATCGACGGAGGAGACGCCCTGAGCCTGGACGCCTTTGAGCCCCAAGCTTTTGGAGTCGACGGTCGAGGTTGAGAGGTCGACACCGACTGAACCGTTGGTGGTGGTGGAGATGCCGTTCGCACTGCGACCGCCACCGATAAAGACCGAGATGGACTTTGCGAAAGCGCCACCCGTGGTGAGACCAATCGCCTGCGCTTGGCGGTCAATTTCGCCGATCACCGAAGAAAATTCGGTGTCTAGCACGCCTCGATCTCCGGTGAAGGTACCGGAGGACGACTGAGTGGCCAAGGTACGAGCCCGGTCGAGCAGTTTGCTGATGTTGTTGATACCACCATCGAGCGTCTGGAGGGTGCTCAACCCGTCATTCGCATTCCGAACGCCTTGCGATAGAACCGCTTGGTCGCTGCGAAATCCGTTGGCGATAGCCAAGCCGGCCGCGTCGTCGCCGCTGGCGATGATGCGTAATCCGGAGGTTACCCGGGCGATGGTCTTTCCTTGCGACTCTGTAGTCTGGCGCAGGTATTCGCGCGACTGCAAAGACGCTACGTTAGTATTGACACGAAATGACATGTTTCTCTCCTTGAAACGACTTTCCGGGAGTCCTTCCCGGCCGGATGTGAAATCCGGTTACAGAGGGCTTATCGGAGAGGAGGGGAGAGATTTAGTCAAAAGTGAGGGGGTAGGGTAAGAAAGGGGAAGGGGTAGGGTGATTCAATCGTTACCTATCCCCTGGGTGTTAGCTGCCTCTCAGGAGGGAGAGGACCTGCTGGGGTGCCGAGTTTGCCTGGGCCAGCGCTGAGATACCGGCTTGGAGCAGGATTTGCGCTTTGGTTAGGTTGGCGGCTTCTTCGGCCAGATCGGCGTCTCGAATGCGCGACTCCGCGGCGGCCAGGTTGGTCAGTTGGCTGGCGGCCAGGTTGACGGCGAAGGTGAACTGGTTTTGGCCACGACCGACGACGGCTTGGGCTTGGCCGAGCGAGGTGACGGCGGTGGCGAGGGCGGAGACGGCGGATTGGGCGCTTTCCTGGGTGCTAATGTCGGCGGTTGCCCCGGTGCCGACGGTGCCGGAGGAGATAACTGTGCCTTGGGCGCCGAGACCGGTTCCGCCGCCGTTGGTGGCGACGGTTACCTTGAAGGAATTTAGGGTACTTACGAACTGGATTCCTTCGGGGCCGCCCGGGCTGGCTTTGGCTTTGACGGCAAAGAGTTTTTGGAGGGTGGGGTTGTTCGACTGTTGGAGGGTCGTGTTGATCGCCGAGATGGCTTCGTCGAGGGTACCAGCGTTGCGGAGGGTACCGTCGTTGCGCAAGACCACGGCCAGGGACTGTTCGGCGCTACCGTTTTCGGCGGCGGTGAGGGTGATGGTCTGATCGTCTCCGCCGCTGCGGATGCCGCTGAAGGCGATCAGACTGGTTTGCTGGGTTCCGCCGGAGATAAACTGATTGACGTCGGTGTTTCCGGCCTGTGCTTCGGCGACATCGGCGACTCCGGTGGCACCGGCGGAGTTAAATCCAAAGACGTTGCCGGCGCCTTGGGTGGCGACGCGGAAGCGGGTGCCGTTTGTGCTGGTGAGATCGATTTCACCGCCGCTATTGGTCGCGACGAGCCCAGCGGCGGCCAGGGTGGTGTTGCCGGCGATGGCTGCATTCAGGGCGACGATGGCATCGGCGATGGTGGCACCTGCCGGGGTGACGGCGAGCGGGATGGTTGTCCCGCCACCGATAGAAAATTCGAGTGTTTCGGCTGAGGCGGTGAAAGCGCCGCCGGAACCGGTGAGGGTAGTGTAGTCGAAGGAGCCCGACGCTCCGTTCAGGCTCCGGAAGCTGCCTAGGCCGAGGAGGTTGTTTAGATCACCGGAGCTTTGGGCCTCGAACCGTTCGCCACGGGCGTTGCCGAAGACGAGGTCGGCTCCTGGCGTGGGCGAGGCGAGCGTGATTCCGGCGGCCTGCAGCGAACCGTTGGCGGCAACTGCGGAGGACAGGTTGGCCAAGGCTTGGTCGATGGTGGTTCCGGCGGCGACGGTCAAGCCGATATCGACGGGCGCGGCGAGGCCGGCGCCTTGGAAACGGACGGTCACGGTGCCGGCGCCGGAGGCTCCGAAAGTGGTGGTGGTGGCAGCGGTAGCGGAGCCACCGGTGACGGTGTTGGTGAGGGACACGCCAGTGGGGTTCGACGTGGAGGTGACGTTGCCGAGCAAGGCGTTGGCGGTGCGGTCACCGGCTTCCACTTGGAAGGCTGAGTTGGCGGAGGTGAAGGCCAGAGAGCGCTTGCCATCCGGGGCGGTGATGACCGAGGCCCGGACGTTGGCATTTTGGAAAGCCGTGGCGGCGGGGCTGACGACTTGGCCCGAGGTGGTGAGGGCGTTGTTGATGGCACCGACGAGGTTATCGACGTTGGTGACGCCGGAGAGATTGACGGAGACCTTCACTCGCTGGGCGTCCCCGAATCCGGGTCCGCGGAAGTAAAGATCGGTGAAGCCGGCGGCCCCGAGGGAGGCGATGTTGGTGGGGTCGTTAATGATGGTGGAGACGCTTGTGGACCCCGAGCCGGTGCCGATATCGATACCGGCAATGCCCTGTGCTTGGGAGCCCTTCAGGCCGAGACTTTTGGCGTCAACGGTGGAGTTCGAGAGGTCGACATTGGAGGCTCCGTTCTGAATGGCGTTGATGCCGTTTGAGCTTTTGCCGCCACCAATAAAGACGGAGAGGGAGCGGGCGAACTCGCCGCCGGTGTTCAAGCCGATCGATTGGGCTTGGCGATCGATTTCCGCGATCACGCTGGTGAATTCGGTGTTGAGTACGGCGCGGCTGCCGGTGAAGGTTCCGGAGGCCGATTGGGTGGCAAGGGTTCGCGCGCGGTCGAGCAGCTTACTGATGTTGTTAATGCCGCCGTCGATGGTTTGGAGGGTACTGAGCCCGTCGTTGGCATTACGGATACCCTGTTGCAGCACCGCTTGGTCGCTGCGGAAGCTGTTGGCGATCGACAGCCCGGCCGCGTCGTCGCCACTTGACAAGATGCGCAGGCCTGAAGTAACGCGTCCAATGGCCTTGGCCTGCTCCTCGCTGGTGGTGCGTAAATACTCCCGCGATTGCAGCGAAGCGATGTTCGTATTGATGCGAAAAGACATGTTTCACTCCTTGAAACAGCTCTGGCGAGGGCCAGAGGATGGGGGATGCGGGAATCCGTTCCCGTGGACGCAGTCCGGCGCCGTTGGCGTCAGCCCACGTCTGTTTGGTCGATGGTTAGGGGATGGCCGAGAGCGCTTTAGGAGTGGCGCTTCGGATCAACTGGAAGAGGTTCAGGGGATACGACTACAGGGGTGATTGGCTCGGGCGACTCGCCGCCGCCTTCGCTGTCTCGATACTGTTCGGCCAGCGTATTCAGTTTGTCGTCGACGGCCGGTGAGCCGGAGGCGACCCGATTTTGTTCTCGAGTGACTAAGATTTCCTTGCGCAGGACCGAAATATGTTTCGGGGCGCGAATGCCGAGCTTGACTTGGGTCGGTGAGGTCTCGAGGATCTCTATTTCTACTTCATCGCCAACGGTGATCGACTCGCCTCGTCTTCGCCGGATGATTAGCACTCAGAGTCTCCCGATGCTGCTCTGGCGGCCAGGCCGGAAGCCGACTCCGAGCGGGTGGCGCGGAGGGGGTGAACGGCCGAATAACGGCTGTCCTCCCGGATGGCCTGGACCCCGCGCATCGTCTCGCGGGAGAGGACGACCGGACCCAATAGGTTCGCTGTCGGAGCCGCATCCTGCGGCATGCAGACAATTGCCAGACACGCCAAGCTTTCTTGCATCTGGGCCAATCCTAACACCCGCAGGTCGTCCCTTGCCAGATCGAGTTCATATTCCGGCTCGACAGATTTAGCCGGAAGCGTTATGAAACAGATACCGGGGTCGTCTGCGCTCTGCAAAAAAGTGATCGGATGGAGCCCTGGTCGTTCGACGCAAACGAACCGATGCGCCTGTTCGAATCCGGGTATCCCTTCCGGAAACTCAAAGATTGCATCGTCGCTGAACTGGAGGGTTCCAAATTGCTGGGTTTCTATCGTCGCCATAGTCTTTCGAGGGGGTCAGGTTTCGGATTTGTCGTTGTGGGACTGGCCGTTTTCTGTGCCCTGCCTGTCTATCGTCGTGGCGGTCGGCAGACTTCACGAGAATGTGAAGAAAAAGCGAAGTGGGCGGGGTAAGATTATCCCGAAGTCTATCGGAGTTGCCCCACGATTGTAGCTCTGGGGCCGTTTGCAAGCGGGTGATTTCGGCTGGGCGTTGCGTCGGAATTCCCCTTGGCAGTTTGGGAGGAAAGTCGTGGCCGCGCTCTTGCTGTTTCGGCGCGAGTGGATATGATGCAGTCCTCTGGATGGTGTTCCGTATGGCGAAGGCCGACACGGAGGGGAATTAGCGGCGCGCCGACGGTTCGAATTCCTGGCGGAAAAGGAGAGCTCGATCTGCTTCGGTCGTGAAGCGATCGAGTTCGACTTGGCGTTCGGCTGGATTCCAGCCGAGGAGCCTGGCCATGATATCGGCGACGCGCGGGGCCTGGCCGCGGCCTTGATCGTCGGCAAAGGCGGAGGGTTGGCGACGGAGGAGGAAGTCGGCGAGGTGCCAGCAGTGCTCCTGGGCGACGGCTCGTTCGACGTTCGCTTCGAGATTGCGCGTTTCGTCGTCGAGGGCGCCGGGCAATAACTCTTTGTCGGTGCGACCGGGAGTTCGGATGCCGAGTTTGGCGCAGGCGGCGTCGACTGCCTCTTCGGCGATGGCGCGGTAGCCTGTGATTTTTCCGCCGAGGACCGAGATAAGGCCGGGTTGGGTTTCCTCGATTTTGTGCATCCGGGAGACGGAGGAGGCGGAGCCTTCTTGCCGGACGAGCGCACGGACGCCGGCGTTGGAGGAAAAGATGGCGAGTTTTCGGACGTTCGGGAAGAAGGGTTCGACGGAGCGAAGCAGGTACTCGACGTCATCGCCGTCGGCGCGGACGGTGCTGGGGTCGGCGTCGAAATCGGTATCGGTGGTGCCGATCCAGCATTGGCCGAGGAGAGGGATGACGAAGAAGAGGCGTCCGTCGACGGGGGAGAACAGGACGCTGGCTTTGTGGTTCATCGGCTCACAGGTGATGTGAATGCCTTTGGTCGTGCGGAGGCGGGGTTTGGCGGGGCCGTGGGTTCGATTCGAAACGCGGTCGAACCAGGCGCCGGTGGCGTTGACGAAGACCTTGGCTTTTAGCTCTCCGGTCTCCCCGGATTCGGTGGATTGAATCTGGAGGGCGACGATGCGATCGCCTTCGCGACGGGCGTCGACGACCTCGGTGTAGGAGGCGACGACGGCTCCGTGGCGCTCGGCGTCGAGGATGTTTTCGAGGCAGAGTCGCTCGGGCATGGAGACCTGGGCGTCGAAGTAGGCGGCGGCGCCTTGGAGACCCTCGGGCCGGAGGGTGGGTTCTTCGGCGAGGGTTTGGGCGGCGCTCAACATGCGGTGGTTGGGGAGCGACTTGTCGTAGCTGAGGAGATCGTAGAGGGCCATGCCGACGCGCATTTTGAGGCGAAACCAGAGCGACGCGCCGTAAAACGGGATGAGGAATTCGAGGGGTTTGACGAGGTGGGGTGCGATGCGGAGGAGGATCTCCCGCTCGCGGAGGTCCATGCGGACGAGGCCGAAATCGTACATTTCCAGGTAGCGGAGGCCGCCGTGAATGAGCCGGGTGGAGCCGGAGGTGGTGCCGCTGCCGAAGTCTCCCTTCTCGACTAACGCAACCGAGAGGCCACGCAGGGCGGCGTCGCGCGCGACGCCGGCGCCGATGATGCCACCTCCGATGACGGCCACGTCAAAGGTTTGGTCTGTCAGCTTCCTGATGCCTTGCATGTACCCTTAATTATCGCTCCAATTCATCGTAGACCTCGCGTTTGGCGAGGCCTCGTTCTTTGGCCACTTGCTTGATGGCGTTCATGCGATCGACGCCGCTGCTGATGAGGCGGCGGACGGCTTCCTTTACCGGGACGACGAGGCCGGTGGCGGCCTTTTCGCGGGAAATAAGCAGGGTGATTTCCCCTTTCTGCACGGCTCGTTGGGAGAGGGTGGCTTTGACCTCGGAGACGCGTCCGCGGAGGAACTCTTCGTGGAGTTTGGTGAGTTCCCGGGCGACGACGATGGAGCGGTCTCCGAGGACGGCGGCGATATCGTCGAGGGATTCGAGGATGCGGTGGGGGGCTTCGTAGAAGACGAGCGTGGCTTCGACGGCACCCCACAGTTCGAGGGTCTTGCGCCGCTGCCCTTGTTTGGGGGGGAGGAAGCCGGCGTAGCAGAACGCGTCGGTGGCGAGGCCGGAGCCGGCCAGAGCGGTGAGGACGGCGGACGCGCCGGGGATGGGGACGATCGTAATGCCGGCCTCGAGGGCGGCTTGGACGACGCGGTATCCGGGGTCCGAGATCAAGGGGGTTCCGGCATCGCTGACGACGGCGACGGATTGTCCGCCGAGAATTCGCTCGACGAGCTGGTTGGCGCGGGAGGTTTCGTTGTGCTCGTGGTAGCTGACTGAGGGGGTGGTTATCTCGAAATGGTCCAATAAACGTTGGGTATGACGGGTATCCTCACAGGCGATGACGTCGACCTCGCGCAGCAGCCGAATGCCGCGGATGGTCATATCTTCCAGGTTGCCGATCGGCGTTGCAATCAAATACAAGACTCCAGACACTTCCCTGACTATACTTGAAGAGATTTACCCTGTGAGGAGTCGACACCCTTGAACCCCGACGCATTCGGAAACGCCCCCAAAATCCCTTTCTATTCCTGGCAGCCGCCGCAAAAGCCGATTGCGATCCAACTGCAGTTTGATGTTGTGGATCGGATGATCCTGGAGGTGATGAAGGGATTCGGCGCCGTTCCGCGTCGTGGCGCGGAGGTGGGCGGGTTTTTATTGGGTACGCGGGGCCAGATGGGTGACCAGTTGGTGGTGCAGATTCTTGACTTTGCGCCGGTGGCTTGTGAGCACGCGCAGGGTCCGTCGTACCTGCTGTCTGCCAACGACCTGGCGCTTTGGAGTGAGACGATCGAGCGGTTGCAGGCGGGTTCGACGCAGATTGTGGGCTACTATCGAAGCCACACGCGGGACGGTTTGCAATTGGGGGTGGAAGACCTCACGTTGCTCGACGAGTATTTTCCGGAGCGGGATTTGGTGTCGTTGATCGTCAAGCCTTACGCGACGCGGGCGAGTGTGGCGGGCTTTTTCTTTTATGAAGGCGGGTCGATCCACAGCGAATCGTCGTATTTGGAGTTTCCGTTTCGGCGCAAGGAGCTGGGGGGCGGTGTTTCCACCGTTGACCGGCAGGCGGCGGCAGCGCGTTTTGGGCAGAATCGGCAAGCGGCGGCGGAGGCTAGCGAGCGGCCGATTGGGGGATCGAGGATAGGGCCCGGTCCGATTTCCGGGGCCGAAATTGCCGTCCCGGCACCGGTGCTCCCGCCGAAAGCCAAGGGTGCGCGGAGTGGATGGGTTTGGATTCCGCTGTCGTTCATCTTCATGCTACTGGGGGTGATTTTGGGGTTCCAGATTGCGATTAGCATGCGGCCACGGACGCCGGCGAATCCGTATTTAGAGGCTTGGAATCTGGCGTTGGGGGTGCAACGTTTGGAGGATCGGTTGGTCGTGAGCTGGGATCGGACGGCTCCGGCGGTGCGGAATGCGAACCGGGGGGTGATGACGATTTTGGCAGGTGATGACAGTCGGCGGATTGATCTGAGCTTCAACGACTTGCAGGCGGGGCAGTTGATCTACCGGAGTTCGCCGTCGACGGTAATTTTTCGGTTGGAAGTGTTCCCGAAGGACCGGACGAGCGTGGCCGAGACGCTCGAGTATCGTCAGCCGCGATAGGCGCGGAAAAGAAGCACGGCGTTGAGCCCTCCGAAGGCGAAGGAGTTCGAGAGGGCGTACTCGGCGTGACAGGCTTCGGGGGAGAGAATCAGGGGTAGGTCGCAGTCGGGATCGAGGCCCAGATAGTTGGCGGTAGGCGGCGCTTCGGCTCGGGCGAGGGTAAGAGTGACGGCGACGGCTTCGATGGCTCCCGCGGCCCCCATAGCGTGCCCGTGGAGGGATTTGGTCGACGTCACCCTGGCGTAATCGGCTTGGGTGCCGAGGACGCGGCGGATGGCGGCGGTTTCGACCGGATCGTTGGCGGGGGTGCCGGTGCCATGGGCGTTGATGTGGCCGATGGCGGCCGCGTCGATGCGACCGTCTTCCAGGGCTCGGCGGATGGCGAGGGAGGGGCCTTCGATGGTGGGTTGGGTGACGTGGTGCGCGTCGGCGCTCGTGCCAAATCCGGCGATCTCTCCGAGGATCACCGCGCCGCGGCCTTTGGCTCGTTCTTCGGATTCGAGGACGAGCATGGCGGCGCCTTCGCCCAGGACGAGTCCCTTACGATCTTTCGAAAACGGCCGGCAGGTGTCGGGACTGACGACCCGGAGGGCCTCCCAGGCCTTCATGGACCCGGGGGTTAAGGGCGCTTCGCAGCCTCCGGTGACGGCGAGATCGCAGATGCCGGAGCGAACGAGCCAGAAGGCTTGGCCGATGGCGTGGTTGGCCGAGGAGCAGGCGGTGGAGACGGTATAAGACGGGCCCTGGAGGCCGAACTCCATGGCGATCCAACTGGTTCCCGCGTTGGCCATTAGGCGGGGGATGGTCATGGGATGGACGCGGGCGCGCTTGCCGGGGTTGGCGTAGATTTCGCGAAAGCCTTCGTCCTCGCTGGTTTTTCCGCCGTAGCAGGAGCCGGTGACGACGGCGGTTTTTTCGCGTTCGGCGTCGGACCATTGGGGGTTGGCTTGCCGGACGGCCTCGCGGGCGGCGACGACGGCGAGTTGGGCGAAGCGGTCGAGGGGGATGAGTTGCTTTTCGTCGAAGTGTTCGGTGGGAACGAACCCATGGATTTCGGCGCCGTTTTGGAAGCGCACGTCGCTCATGTCGAGGCTCCGAATAGGACCAATGGCGGATTCGCCGAGGCGGGCTTTGGCCCAGAACGATTCGACATCCGGGCCGAGTGGCGAGATGCAGCCGAGCCCGGTGATGACTACGCGGCGCTGACTCACGCGGTCTTCTGGGCTACGAGTTTTGCGACGCCCTCGGCGAGTTCTTTGATGCCGCGGACTTCGCGCGCGGCTTCGTCGGGAATATTGATATCAAATTCCGTTTCGAGGTGAAAGAGCAGTTGAATCCCGTCGAGGGAGTCGATGGCGAGTTCTTCGAAGGTGGACTCGGCCGTGATTTTCTCGATGGGAAGCTTCTGGGCTTCGGCAACTACTTTGATAACCCTTTGCAGGATGTCGTCAGACATGCTTTCCAGCATCGCAAAGTTCGGGGCGTTGCGCACTACAGCACCTTACTCAGGGGAACAATGGCCCAGCCGTCGGTGCGGAGGCGGAGCAGGATTTGGGCCACGGCGGCGACGGTTTCTTGAATCTCTGGTTGCGGTACGGTGCCGCGGCCGTCGTGGAGGCAGATGATGGCTCCGTTCTCGGTGGCGCTGGCGACGCGGTGGGCGATCTGGGCAGCGGGAAGCTTCCAATCTCTGGCGAGGCAGGTCCACATAACGCCTTGGATGCCGAACTCGGCTTGGACTTGGCCGAGGCCCCACCAGCGGACGCCGAAGGGGGCACGGAACCATTGCGGCCGGGTCCCATGAACGTCGGTAAGCAGTTGCTGGGCGCGACCGATTTCGTCGCGCATGGTGGCTTGGGAGGCGAAATCGAGGCGTCGATGCGACCACGTGTGATTGCCGATTTCGTGGCCGGCGGTGGAGACGGCGCGGGCAAGAGCGGGGTGGCGCTCGACGTTTTGGCCACATTGAAAAAACGTCGCAGTGGCTTCGGCTTGGGCGAGCAGATCGAGAATGGCGGCGGTGCCGGGGGAGGGGCCGTCGTCGAAAGTGAGGGCGACGGCCTTCCGGGTTCGTTTTCCGCGCCAGACGGAGGGGGCGAGAAGTTGGGAGGAGCGTCCGCGAACGGCCCAGGCGGCGGCTCCGCCGAGGGCGGCGACGGCCCCGAGTTCGCCGATCATCGGTCGAGGCCGGTGACGGCGTGGTCGCCGGTCACCGCGAAGCGGCCTGGAGGGGAGAGCAGGGTGAAGTACGACCAGGGGCCGGGCACCCAGGGGAACTTTTCGATGACGCGTTCGTCAATTTCGACGCCGAGACCGGGCGAGCGGGGGACGACGAGTTCGCCGGCTTCAATGATCAGAGGCTCGCGGAGCATTTCGGTAGCGAGGGGGAACTCGTACATGAACTTGCGGCCGGGCTGGGAGTAGAGCGGAAACTCGAGCCACTCGACGACTTGTTCGGGCCAGCAGACGCCGAGTTGGGCGGCCGCGATGAGTTCGAGGTCGCTGCCCCAGGCGTGGAAGGCGAAGCGGAGGCTCTCCTGCTCGACGGCGTCGAAGATGCGGCGGCCTTGGGCGTAGCCGCCTTGGCAAACGACATCCATCTGGACGTAGTCGACACAGCCGCCTTCGATGAGGTCGAGGAAGCCGTCCATGGACGGCTCGTGTTCGCCGCTGGCGAGGGGGACGAAGGCGGCGTCGCGGAGTTTTCGATAGGCGGCGTGGTCGGCCGGGGGGAGGGGTTCTTCGAGCCATGTGAGCTCGTACTCGCCCATTTGTTCGGCGACGCGGTGGATGGTTTCAGGGGAGTAGGAGCGGTCGCCCATGCGCCACCAGGCGTGGGCGTCGACCATGAGGCCGAACTCGGGTCCGGTGGCGGCGCGCATGGCTTGGACGGCGGCGACGTCGGCTTCGGGGCCGGCGGCGGGGCGCATTTTGTAGGCGGGAAAGCCGAGTTGTTGGCAGAGGGCTGCTTCGGCGGCGTAGCCTTCCGGAGATTGATACATGCCGGCGGAGCCGTAGCACTTGATGCGATCGCGGATGCGGCCGCCGAGGAGTTCGGAGATGGGGACGCCTTGGGCCTTGCCGAAGAGATCGTAGAGGGCGACTTCGACGGTACCGTAGAGCTTGGCAGTCAGTGGGTCGGGCCGGAGGGCTTGCTGGAATTGGACGCGCAGGGCGTCGATGTCGCCGAGCAGACGGCCGACGAGCCAGGGGGCAATGGTCGTATTGATCCGATGGCCGGCGTCTTCGCTGCCGGGGCCGGGCCCATAGCCGACGAGGCCGTTTTCGGTCTCGACGCGGATGAGCATCGCGTCGCGCTTTAGAATCTGGCGCGTGCCGCCATGGAACGAAAGCTCGATCGCGTGGGGGAACACATAAGAGAGAAGGTGCGCTTGCACCGAACGAATCCGCATACGTGTTTCAGGATAGCTGAATTATAAAAAATGGCCGGGCGTCAACATGACACCCGGCCTTCTACTACACCAGAAGCCTATCGGAGGTGAGGCTCATGGGTCGGAGGAGAAGCACTAGCCCAGGAGGCCGCCATGGCCCAAACCAGCGATCTCCCAACCGGAGATGCGGTACTTGGCCAAGAGGGCGGGCAAAATAAGGTCGACGACGTTCATCTTAGCTGAACGGAAGCAGCCCGGGGCAGAAATGATCGGAATTTCATCTTTATAGCCCATCAGAAGCAGGCTGCCGGGTTCGACCGGAGCGAGAAAGCGTTCGAGGTGGCAACCGATGCGGGCCATGGCGCGTCCGACGACGTCTTCCGGGCCGGCCGGAGCCGTGGTGGAAGCGACTAGAATGACGGAAGGCTTGGCTCGAATCAGATGTTGGAGAGCGCGGGCGACGGCGGCTTCTTCTTCGAGGGCGCTAAGGACGAAGTTGGAAGTGGCGCGAAACTTGTCGAGGCGCTGGCGCATGACGTTTTCAAAGAGCTGACGGGCGCGATCGCCGGCGACGGGGTCCGTGTAAAGGACGGCCGCCTGCGGATCCTGCATCGCGCGGGCCTGCAGAATGGGGCCGCGTTCCCGCAGGATAGAGGTAACGGCTTCGAGTTCCGGAGCGGCGACTGCAAACGGGGTGGATTTCACCGTGGCGACGCGCTGCCCGGCGACGGCGTAGCTGAAGTTGGTGAGCGTGGCGATGACGATGGAGGCGGTACAGTTGATCTGCTTCAGCAGTTCGTCGTCGACGAGAAGGCAGCAATCCTGGGTGGCGAAAAGGTTAGCTCGTCCCCCGGCGGCCGCTCGGATTTCGAGGCTACCGCAGCCGATCGCGGTGGCAACTTGCATTACCGCCTCGTCTTCAGTGACCTCGCCCTCATCTAAAGACGTGACCCAAACTTCAGCCATGCCCTCGGTTTCGAGCAGGCGGACGTCTTCCTCGTTAAGAATGTGTCCTTTCGCCAGGAGTTTCTTACCGCCGGGTCGAAAAATGGTGCAGCAAAGAATTCGTCCAGTGGACTCGCGGACATCGACGGTGAGAGCTTTCATACTTGCCTCTTAAAAATAAATAATCCAGATCTGAATTGATATACAGATCGGATACTTTGTTGCTGATTATACAGACAGGTGGCTTTTGTAGTACACAATTTCTCCGAATATTTTTTGGTTCATTTGCGGGTAATGCCGTCGGCAGATAGATAGCAAACGTCGGACAGCCACCCGAGTGGGGTAGTACTATACCTCCTGATCCTGTTGCAAGCATTCCACTTACCTGTTGGTACTAGCCAATGGGAATACCCCCATATGGGGGGAGTTGTAATACCCCCCTAAGGGGCTAGCGTTTTCAGCATCGCGATCTCATCGCAGGCTTGAAACTTCGGGCACCGCAGGCAATCTTTCCATGCTTTTAGGGGTAATTCTCCCCGGTCGACGACTTCATACCCCAGTTTTCGGAAGAAGCCATCGACGTAGGTGAAGGCGAAAAGGGTGCGGAGACCGAAGGCGATGGCCTCTTTTTCGAGCGATTCGAGTAATTGGCGTCCTAGGCCGTGCTGTTTCCAGCCGGGGTCAACGGCGAGACTACGAATTTCAGCCGCAAGGGGGCTATAGATGTGGAGGGCAGCACAGGCCACGAGTCTTGTGCCGGCATATATAACGGTAAAGTCGCGGATATTTTCCGCCATTTCAAATTCGGTACGCGGGAGCATGATCCCTTTGGCGGCGTAGTCGTTGATGAGGCCGAGGAGCGGCCCGATGTCGCGGAGGGTGGCGCTTTTGAGTTCGGTGGGGCCCTCGACGTAGTCGGAAGGGACGACCGAACGCGGGGTGGCGATCGAGATCAAAGGGCTGCTCATTTTTATGTTCTCTGGTTCGTCTATCCTTTGACGAAGCGGGTTCCGACCGGTTCGTTAGCCCGCAGACGCGCGATGATGTCGACGGCTCCGCCGGGGGCGATGACGACCTCTTCGACCCCACCGAGGAGGGCATCGGCGGCGGCGTTGAGTTTAGCCTGCATGCCGCCGGTGGCGACGCCGGTTTCGATCAGCGCGCGACTTTGGGCGAGCGTGAGGACGGGGATCACTTGGCCAAAGGCGTCCTTGACGCCATCGACGTCGGTGAGGAAGAAAAGTTTGGCGGCGCGGTAGCCGATGGCGCAGGCGACGGCCATTTGGTCGGCGTTGACGTTGTAGATGTTGCCGAGGCGGTCTCCAGCGACGCAGGCGACAACGGGGAGCAGGTGGCCGGCGGTGAGGACTTCGAGCACGGCCGGGTTCGAGCGGATGACGCGACCGACGGCGCCGAGTTCCGGGCGCAGTTGTTCGGCTTCGGTGAGGCCGGCGTCGATGCCACTGAGCCCTACGGCTTGCGCGCCAGCGGCGACGAGAGAGGCGACGAGAAGGTGATTAACGGTGCCGGCGAAAACTTTCAGCACGGCGTCGAGCACTTCGGGCGTGGTGACCCGGAGACCTTCGACGAAATGGTTTTCGACGTTGCGTTCGGCGAGGAAGCGGTTCATTTGCTTGCCACCGCCGTGAACGACGACGGTTTCCGGGTTGGCGGCGCAAGCCTGCGCAATCTGGGCGCTGATAGCCGAGCGGGAGGCGGCGTCGTCGAGCAGAGTGCCGCCGAGTTTGATGAGCAGTCTCATAGCAGGCCCTGGGTTTCGGGGAAGCCGAGGATGAGATTCATGTTTTGAATCGCTTGGCCGGCGGCACCCTTGACGAGATTGTCGATGGCGGCGACGACGATGCCGCGTTTGGTCCGGCCGTCGAAGACGACGCCGATATCGCAGAAATTGGTGCGGGCGACGGCGCGGAGGTCGGGGACCTTGCCTGGTTCGTAGATGCGAACGAACGGTTCGTCGGCGTAGCGGGTATCGTACATGCCGACGATTTCGGCGGCGCTCTTCAGGTCCGAAGCGCGGAAATAAATGGTTTCGAGGATGCCGCGGTGCACTGGGATCAGTTGGGCGGCAAAGCTAAATTCGGCCTCACGGAGGCCTGTGTTTTGGAGCACCTCGGCCACGTGGCGATGGTAGAGCAACGAGTAGGCCGAAAAGTTTTCCGTGACTTCGCAGAAGTGGGTGGCTAGGCTGGCTTTTCGTCCGGCGCCGCTGACTCCGCTCTTAGCGTCGCAGACGACTCCGGCTTGGCGGTCGATGACGTCGACGAGGGGGGCGAGGGCGAGGCTGGCGGCGGTGGGGTAGCAGCCGGGGTTGGAGATAAGGCGCTTGCCGATGGCGTCTTTGCGGTTTAGTTCCGGCAGGACGTAGGCAGCTTCGGCGAGCAGTTCCGGCTGCGTGTGTTCTTCCTTGTACCAGCGCTGGTAGCTTTCGACGGTGCCGAGGCGGAAGGCACCGGAGAGATCGACGATTTTGGCGCCGGCGGACAGGTAGCCGGGGGCGAGTTCCATCGAGACGTCGGGCGGGGTGGCGAGGAAGATGCCGTCGAGCGAGGCCGCGGCGACCGCGTCGGCGGTGGCGGCCATGGTGGTTTGGCCTTTGACGGCAATTGGCTCTTCGCGGTGCTCCATGAGGAATACTTCGACGCCGCCGTGGCGGCCCAGGAGCTGAACGAGCTCGGCCCCGCTATAACCGCGAAAACCAACGATTCCGATCTTTTTCATGGCTGATTAATTATTCATCCCAATGTATAAATATACCATTTGGATGCTCTAGGGCGTCGGAGGGACGCAACCATGATTCTACCGTCCCTACGATGGGCGTTAAGGGGACTACCCCCCGAACGGCCGGCTGTTGCTTTGCTCGTTCACGCTGCGGTCGGCCATCTCGCCGATGATCGGCAGGCGGATCAGCTCATTAGCGGACGTCTTGACGAGCATCAGGATCCAGGTGGCGAGGAGCCCCAATTCAAGAATGGGGATTATCCGCCGGAGGCCGTAGACGCCTATCGCCGGACCGAGGGCGACATGAACGATCATCCACGCGACAAATAGATAAAGCCCCTGGAAGGCGTGGAAACGGACGACACGGTCGGTTCGGAAACGGGCCGTCGAGAGGATGACCAGGCTCATTATCCAGCCGATCCAGGGAACGTAACAGAGAATCGACGCATGGCGAGGCTTGATGGAGGCTAACGGATCGGAGCCCGCCGCGGCCGGGGCACCGGGTTGCGCGCTGCCGCAGTTTTGGCAAAACGCGGCGGCGCTTTGGACCTGGGTTCCGCAATGTGTGCAAAAGGGCATTTCCTGCCTCCTTATTCTCTTCTACGCAAACCGGGCTTGCGATGTTCCTGCTGTCTTCAGTAGCATGGGCAACGATGAAATCCATATCGGCCCTTCTCTTGCTCTCTTTGACCGCTCTCCAACTGACCGCGGCGGAGAAAACACTCGACATCTACTTTATCGATGTTGAAGGCGGTCAGGCGACTCTGATTGTTACCCCGGACAAGCAGTCCCTGCTCGTGGACACCGGCTGGCCGGGATTTGAAGACCGGGACGCGGACCGGATCGTGAAAGCCGCGAAAAGGGCCGGCCTGAAGAGGATCGATAATTTGGTGATCACGCACTACCACCGGGATCATGTGGGCGGAATTTCCCAACTGTTGCAGAAGATGCCGGTGGTTAACTTTATTGACCACGGGCCGAATCGGGAGACGGACCGGGCGGCGGAACAGCTGATGGCCGCTTACACAAAAGCCGCGGCGACAGGGCAGCGGAAGTCGGTGAAGCCCGGGGACATGATTGCGTTGAAAGGCGCCGAGGTGAAAGTGGTGACTGCCGACGGCGAGGTGCTGAGCGGCGCGGGGGCGAAGAATCCGTTCTGCGGGGATGCCGTGAGGAAAGAAGTCGACCCCACCGAGAACGCCCGCAGCCTTGGGTTCCTTTTGACCTTCGGGAAGTTTAAGTTC
>Ga0163144_10005925_pt1 | contig 27095 bp, 19 predicted proteins | sample OliLak19BULKMAT1_FD_123175 | JGI IMG/M metagenome (GOLD analysis project Ga0163144, IMG submission 123175) | Freshwater microbial mat bacterial communities from Lake Vanda, McMurdo Dry Valleys, Antarctica - Oligotrophic Lake LV.19.BULKMAT1 | ecosystem: Environmental > Aquatic > Freshwater >...
AAAAAACAAAAAAATGATAATGGAACTGCCGCCGCCGCCGAAAACATTGGCTTGTTGCATAGCTATATGAAAAACTACAACTTAGCAATGATATATTATACACAAGCTTTAACCATTTGGCGACAAACAAACGATGCGTATAGCATAGGAATAAATTTAGGTTATATGGCCATGACATTTAATAGCAATAAACAATATCAAATAGCTAAAGATACTGCCTTACACGCCCTTGAACTTTCGCAAAGTGTTGGTGCTATAAATAATCAAATAGATGTGCATAGTTATCTGTCAGAGTCGTACAAACAACTAAAAGATTTTGAAAAAGCATTGTACCACTATTCGCGAAGTAAAGTATTATCTGACAGTTTAAAGAGCGATGAAAATATTAAAGCATTTACCGAAACGCAATTAAAATATTCGTTTTATAAACAACAATTGCAAGATTCGCTGTCTTACGTATTTAAAGTAAATAAAAAAGAAGAGCAATTAAAAACCGAAAAAACAATTAAATATTTTTCATTTGGAGCAATGGCAATTTTTGTTATTCTTCTTTTCTTTTTATTTAAGGGATATAAAGAAAAACAAGTTGCAAATAAATTAATTGTAAAACAAAAAGAATTAGTTGAAGAAAAACAAAAAGAAATAATTGATAGTATTACCTATGCCAAGCGCATACAAACTGCTTTGCTAGCAAGCGATAAGTTTTTATCCGAAAATTTAAAAGAACATTTTGTGTTTTATAAACCTAAAGATATTGTTGCTGGCGATTTTTATTGGGCAACCAATTTAGAAGATAAATTTATTTACATTACGGGCGATTGCACTGGTCACGGTGTTCCTGGTGCTTTTATGAGTTTGTTAAATATTAGTATTTTAAATGAAACCATAAAAGAAAAAAAAGTTTCTAAACCCGATTTAATACTAAATACTGTAAGAAGTGAAATTATTGCAGCTTTGAACCCCGAAGGTAGCATCGAAGAAAGTAAAGACGGAATGGATTGTGTTGCGATTGTTATTGATAAAAAAAATAAAACGCTGGAATACGCTTCGGCAAATAACCCTTTTTATTTTGTTAGAAACGGCGACCTACAAATATATAAGGCCGATAAAATGCCAGTAGGTAAATCGCACGACAGCCAAATTCCTTTTAGTTATAAAAAAATAAATTTACAAGATGGCGATTTAATTTACACATTTAGCGATGGTTTTGCCGACCAGTTTGGTGGCACAAATGGCAAAAAATTTAAGTATAAACAATTTATGGAGTTATTGCAATCTATACATAACGTGCCTTTAAAACAACAATCGGAATTATTAGCCAAAAAATTTGACGAGTGGAAAGGGCATCTTGGGCAGGTAGATGATGTGTGTGTTATAGGAATTAAAGTTTAATCGCCCAAAAACGTACAATTATCTAATTATTTTGTAGTTTCAAATAAATTATTATTAATTTAATGCGTTGGTATTTTAACACCTAATATGGCAAAACAACTTTTATTAGAAGTAAAAAATTTAGTTACACAATTTAAGAGTGAAAGTGAATATACAAAAGCTGTAAACGATATTTCCTTTACACTTCACAAGGGTGAAACAATCGGTATTGTTGGCGAAAGTGGGTCTGGTAAATCGGTTACGTCGCTTTCTATTATGCAGCTAATTCCAAATCCTCCAGGCAAAATTACTGGAGGAGAAATTATTTATCATTCTAGAGATGGCGCAAAAGTAGATTTAGTTAAAACTAAAAATGATGATATGCGAAAATACCGTGGCAATGAAATAGCCATGATTTTTCAAGAACCAATGACTTCGCTTAACCCTGTTATTAGTTGTGGCGATCAAGTAATGGAAGCGTTATTGCTGCATCAAAAAATTACTAAAAAAGAAGCTAAAGTAAAGGTAATTGATTTATTTAAAGAGGTACAATTGCCAACACCAGAACGTATGTTTAATAGTTACCCGCATCAATTATCGGGTGGTCAAAAACAACGTGTAATGATTGCAATGGCAATGAGTTGTAACCCTAACATTTTAATTGCCGATGAACCAACAACTGCATTGGATGTTACTGTTCAAAAAACAATTTTAGAATTGATGCAAAAATTGCAGCAACAACATAATATGGGTATTTTATTTATTACCCACGATTTAGGCGTTATTGCTGAATTAGCAGATAGGGTAGTAGTAATGTATAAAGGCAAAATTGTAGAGCAAGGGCTTGTATTAGATATTTTTTCCGACCCAAAACATCCTTATACAAAAAGTTTGCTTGCTTGCCGCCCACCATTAGATAGGCGTTTAAAACGTTTGCCAGTGGTGAGTGATTTTATGGTACGTGGCGAAAATGGTGAAATTATTGAACTTCAAAAAAATGTAAGCGAGGCTTTACAAAGTGTTTCCATTACAATGGAAGAGCGCAAACAACAACATGTAGAATTATACCAACGCCACAAAATTTTAGAATTACAAAATGTAAAAACATGGTTTCCTTCTAAAAAAACATTATTTGGTAAAGTGTTAGATTATACCAAAGCAGTTGATGACGTGAGCTTTGATGTTTACGAAGGTGAAACATTAGGTTTAGTGGGCGAAAGTGGTTGCGGTAAAACAACTTTAGGCAGAACAATATTAAAGTTAACTGAAGCGCATTCAGGTAAAATATTTTATAAGCGCGAAGATTTGTTGCGCATGAAAGAAAGTGATTTTAGAGAACATCGCAAACATTTACAAATTATTTTTCAAGACCCATATTCCTCTCTAAACCCACGTGTAACTGTTGGTAATGCTATTATGGAGCCAATGAACATTCATAATATTTTAAATTCAAACAAAGAGCGAAGAGATAGAGTTTACGACTTATTAAAAAAAGTAAATTTAGACGAGAAACATTTTAACCGTTATCCGCACGAGTTTAGCGGTGGACAACGCCAGCGAATTTGTATTGCCCGTGCTTTGGGTTTAAACCCACAATTTATTATTTGTGACGAAAGTGTAAGTGCTTTAGATGTGAGTGTTCAAGCACAGGTATTAAATTTGTTAAACGAGCTAAAACAAGAATTTAAGTTTACGTATATTTTTATTAGTCACGATTTAAGTGTGGTTAAATTTATGAGCGACAGAATGGTTGTAATGCAAAAAGGTAAGGTAGAAGAAATGGGCGACGCTGATGAAATTTACAACAATCCGCAAAGCGAGTACACAAAAAAATTAATCAGCTCCATTCCAAAAGGCACTATCGAAAATATTAAAGCAAGCATCGAAAAGAAAAATTTAGTGATGAGTGTTTAAATTTTTTCTATTTTAATTATTTTAAAAATTATTATGAACTTCTTAAATTACAACTTTACCGTTACCGACCGATTTGTACGTTACGCAAAAATAGATACGCAAAGCGACCCTACATCGCCAACTTGCCCCAGTACCGAAAAACAAAAAAATCTTGGGCGCTTGCTAATTCAAGAATTAATAGAAATGGGCATCAACGATGCTGAGATAGACGAACACGGTTATGTGTACGCCACTTTAAAATCAAATACTACAAAACAAGTTCCAACAATTTGTTTTTGCAGCCACATCGATACTTCACCCGATTGCAGCGGCACCAATGTTAATCCCGTAATTCATACAAAATTTGACGGAAAAGATATTGTATTACCCAAGGATAGAACACAAATTATAAAGTTTGCAGAACATCCTGCTTTGGCTGTGCAAATTGGCAACGACATTGTAACAGCTGATGGAACAACACTTTTGGGAGCAGATAATAAAGCGGGATTAGCCGAAATTATGGACGCTATGCATTATTTAATTAATCACCCAGAAGTTAAACATGGCGATATTCGTATTTTATTTACACCTGATGAAGAAATAGGCAGGGGCGCCGATAAAGTCGATATTAAAAAATTAAATGCGCAGTTTGGTTATACAATGGATGGCGAAACCTTAGGGCACATTGAAAACGAAACATTTAGTGCAGATGCCGTAAGTATTGTTATTAATGGTTTTTCAACCCACCCTGGTTTTGCAAAAAATAAAATGCAGCATGCTATTAAAATTGCAGCGCAAATAATTAATAAAATTCCTATAGATAAAACACCCGAAACAACGGAGAAAAAACAACCTTTTATTCACCCAACGGCTATTAACGGAGGTTTAGAACAAGTAGAACTAAAATTCATAATTCGTGCATTTGATACGCCAACGCTTTTTGCTTTAGAAGAAGAACTGCGCCAAATAACAATTGCTGTATTATCTGGTTATCAAAAATGCAGTTATGAGTTTAATGTTACTGAACAATATCGTAACATGAGAGAGGTTTTAGATTCTTACCCACATGTTGTTAATTATGCCATTGAAGCCGTGAAACGTACTGGCGTAACACCAGTTTTGTCTAGCATTCGTGGTGGCACTGACGGTTCACGCTTATCTTTTATAGGTTTACCTTGTCCTAATATTTATGCAGGCGAACATGCCTTTCACAGCAAACAGGAGTGGGTAAGTGTGCAAGATATGCAAAAAGCGGTTGAAACTATTGTGCATTTAACTAACATTTGGGAAGAGAATTCTGAAATATAAAATATAATTTTTTTGAAATACTTTAAGAAAAAAAATTATTAACTCAAAAAAAATCTAGGTCTTCTGATTTAACAATACTTCCTTAGCAGTTTTAATTGCAACAGCGTTGTATTTTTTTTCAACGTAAGCAAGTACTTTGTCTAAAACTTCTTTGCTTTGGGTATCTAATAAATTAATTTCTTTTGCAAAAATTTCTTGTACTGCTAAATCTTTTATTGCTTTTACTTGGCGCGGTATTTCGCCAAAAGCCAATTCAATTTTTCGTTCTTTATGAGCAGCTTTAAATAATTCAATTTTTGTTTTAATTAATTCCTCGCATTTTACAACTTCGCTTTGGCGTAATATTAAATTTGCGTCGGCTTGTTGCTTTAAAGAGTTAATATTTATGTACTGTGTATCATTATTTTTAATTACTAACTCATCAACATTTGCTGGTAAGCCCAAATCAATTATTACTTTTTTAGATGTTTCGTTAATCAATAAATTACTATACAAGTCAGCGCTAACAACAACCTCAGAACTGGCTGTGCACACAACCAACACATCAAAACCATTTTTATAATTAATTAAATCATTTAATGAGTAAGCTTTACCTTTTAATAACTTGGCTAACTTTTCGGCATTAGCGATGGTTCTATTAAACACACAAAAATTAGCAAATTTATGTTTTTGTAAGTAAGTTGCCATTAAGGTATTAGTTTCGCCACTACCAATAAATAAAATACGAGCTTCGTTTTTAATACCTAAGTCACGCAACTGCCTGTAAGCAAGTGATACGATAGATACTGGATTTTTTGCAATATCAGTAGTGGTATAAATTTCTTTAGCAGTTTCAATTGTTTGTTTAATTAACAAGCGTGTAAAATCGCCTGTTAATCCTAACATATTGCAGTAATCGTAAGCCTTACGCACTTGAGTAATAATTTCACGCTCACCTACCACCAAACTTTCTAACGAAGATGCTACTTTTAAAATATGCTCAACAGCGTGGTCGGCACTATAAATTTCGGCATTATTAGCAAGAGTATCTAACTCTACGTTATTTAAACGACTATTGATAAATAATAAAATTTCTTTTATCAGTAATTCATTAAAATCTTGTTCAGCTTCAATAAAAAACTCAACACGGTTACATGTATTTAAAAATAAAAATTCGTTAAAGCCAAAGTTTAATTTTAAGGCTCCTAAAACAGAACTTTGCTCATCTTGATTTAGCTGTAATTTTCCAATTATATCAAGTTGTAGATTTTTGTGAGTAAATGCTATAATCTTAAAATTATCCACGTTATATTATACCGCAAATATGGTATAAATTTGGGGGTTAATTGTCATAAAACTGTCATACACAAATTTGAAAACTATAAAATCGTTTTTAATTTATAGTATTTTTATATATATTTACCCTTATTGATATTTTTAGTATGAGCGATAAGCAAAAAACCATAAAACAGTCTGTATCAATTACGGGTGTGGGCTTGCACACTGGTAAAGCAGTAACTATTACTTTTAATCCAGCACCAATAAATCATTGGTATAAATTTCAGCGCACAGATGTTGAAGGGCAACCTATTATTGAAGCGAACGCCGATTTAGTTGTGGATACGAGCCGCGGAACAACTTTAGAGAAAAATGGCGTTCGTATTTATACTACAGAGCATGTGTTAGCAGCGCTTGTAGGCTTAGGTATTGATAATTGTTTAATACAAATGACTGAAGCCGAAATGCCAATAATGGATGGCAGTTCGTGGAAATTTATTGAAGCTTTGGAAGCTGCAGAAGTAGAGGAACAAGATGCCGACCGAGATTATTTTGAACTTACCGAAAATTTAACCTACGAAGATCCAATTAAAAAAGTAGAAATGTTAGCTGTGCCGCAAGATGCATACCGCTGTACGGTGATGGTAGATTATAACAGTGAAGTACTTGGCACACAACATGCGGGTATTTACGATATTGCCCAATTTAAAAGCGAAATTAGCAAATGCCGTACGTTTGTTTTTTTACACGAACTAGAAACTTTGTTAGCTCACAATTTAATTAAAGGTGGGGATTTAGATAACGCTATTGTTTTAGTAGATAAAGAATTACCAAAAGATAAATTAGACCATTTAAAAAAAGTGTTTAATAAAGAACACGTTGAAGTAAAAGGAAAAGGTATTTTAAATAACACGGCCTTACATTTTTATAACGAACCAGCACGGCACAAATTACTGGATATTATTGGCGATTTAGCCTTAGTTGGTAAGCCATTAAAAATTCACGTTTTAGCCGCTCGACCTGGTCATGCAGGCAATGTGGCCTTCGCAAAAAAAATAAAAGAATCAATAAAAAAACAAAAGGTTGAAAAAGATTATCCTAAAGTAGATTTAAATGCCACACCGCTTTTAAATATTATCGATATAATGAAAATTTTACCGCACCGCCAACCTATGTTGCTTATTGATAAAATTATGGAATTATCGGCAGAGCATGTTATTGGAGTTAAAAATGTAACCTTAAACGAAGAGTTTTTTAAAGGACATTTTCCAGATAATCCAGTAATGCCTGGTGTTATGTTAATTGAAGCAATGGCTCAATGCGGTGGCGTATTGGTTTTAAAAACAGTTCCTGATCCTGAAAATTATTTAACTTATTTTATGAAAATAGATGGAGTTAAATTTAAAAAAATGGTCATTCCAGGTGATACTGTAGTTTTTAGTTTAGTGCTGGTAACACCTATTCGCCGCGGTATTTGCCATATGAAAGGAGTTGCCTACGTTGCAAATAAACCCGTAATGGAGGCCGAAATGATGGCACAAATAGTAAAAGTAAAAGGATTAGAAACCCCTGTTTTAGCAAGTTAATTAGAAGCATGATTTCAAACTTGGCATCAGTTAGTCATAAGGCTAAAATAGGTAAAAACGTTACTATATCGCCTTTTGCAACTATTTTTGAAGACGTTGAAATAGGTGATAATACTTTTATTCATCCTAATGCATTAATTTATCCTAATACAATTATTGGTCACGATTGTAAAATTTTTCCGAGCGCAGTAATTGGAATTATTAATCAGGATTTAAAATATAAAGGCGAAAAATCGAATACCGTTATTGGTAATAATACTATAATTAGAGAGTTTGCTACCATACACAAAGGTACCTCAGATCGTATGACAACCAAAATTGGTAACGATTGCTTAATAATGTGTTACACACATATTGGACACGATTGCTTAATAGGCAACAATGTTATAATTGCTAATAATGGAAGTTTGGCTGGTCACATAACAGTTGAGGATTTTGTTATTGTTGAAGGCGTTGTGGCAGCTCAACAATTTATAACTTTAGGCGCACACAGTTTTGTAGCAGGAGCTTCATTAGTTCGCAAAAGTGTTCCGCCCTATATTCGCGTAGCGCGCGAGCCATTGCAGTTTATAGGTGTTAATACGATTGGATTACTGCGCAGAGGTTTTGATAAAGAAATTATTAAGCAAATTGAAGATATTTACCGCATTATTTTTGTGCGTGGACATAATATAAGTAATGCGTTAGATATTGTTGAAACCGAAATGCCCGAAACGCCAATTAGAACTGAAATTTTAAACTTTATTCGTAGCCAAAAAGATGGCATTGTGAAAGGAATATAAATCATTATACAATTTTTTTATTTACGATTGATAATTTATAATCTTTAATTTAACCTTCCCAAAAGTGATTTCAATTTTTTTAAATAATATTGGTAAAAAATATAATCGCGAATGGATTTTTAGAAATTTGAATTATCAAATTTTAGTAAAAGATAAGGTAGTAATTTTGGGGGGTAATGGGTCAGGTAAATCTACTTTGTTGCAGGTTATAAGTGGCTTTGTTTCGCCAAATGAAGGCTTCGTTGAGTTTAGTCATAAGTCTTTGGAAGTTAGTCAGCAGTTAGCCGTTATCTCGCAATACAAAACCGAAATAACACAACCAATTTTAAATCCAAAATTTATCTCTTTTGCTTCGCCTTACATTCAACTTATTGAAGATTTTACGCTAACCGAAATTATTGAACACACTGCTCTTTTTAAACCATTTTTAAATAATTTATCTACCACACAAATAATTGATATAATAGAATTACAAAACGCAAAAAATAAATTTATTAAACAGTTTAGCAGTGGTATGAAACAACGCCTAAAATTAGGTTTAGCTATTTTAGCTGATACTCCAATTTTATTATTAGATGAGCCTGTTTCAAATTTAGATAAAAACGCAATTGATTGGTATAAAAATTTAATTACAACTTACGCTTTAAACCGCACAGTTATTGTATGTTCAAACGCTATTGGCGATGAATATTTTTTTTGTGATAAGGAATTAAATGTAATGACATTTAAAAAAAATTAAAAATTATATATTAATTTTTAAAACACTAATTTTTATTTAGAAGTTTATTTAAACATTAAAAATAAAAAACGCATATAAAACTATATGCGTTTTTTATATTATTTTTTAAATTTAATTAGTGCTTGGTTAAATATTCCGAAACACCTTTGTGATCTGCTTTCATTCCATCTTTCCCTTTTGTCCAGTTGGCAGGGCAAACCTCACCGTTTTCTTCGTTAAATTGTAAGGCATCAACAATACGTAAAGCCTCGTCAACGTTTCGTCCTAATGGTAAATCGTTAATTAATAAATGGCGCACAACTCCTGTTTTGTCCATTAAAAATAGGCCTCTAAAAGCAATCATTGGTCCGGTTGCAATTAAATTGTCATTTTCATCTACATCGTAATCGCCAAATAAAGTACCATAAGCTAACGAAATTGTTTTAGTTACATCGGCTACAATTGGGTATGTAACGCCTTTAATACCGCCATCGTTTTTGTTCATATTTAACCACGCCCAGTGGCTTTCTTCGGTATCGGTACTGCAACCAACTATGGCTACGTTACGGCTTTCAAACTCTTCTAATTTTTCTTGAAAAGCGTGCAATTCTGTTGGACATACAAACGTAAAATCTTTTGGATAAAAAAAGAAGATTACATATTTTTTACCAATGTATTGGTCTAACGAAAAATTTTCAACTATGTCTTTTCCGTTAATTACTGCACCTGCTTTAAACGAAGGCGCTTTTTTTCCTACTAAAGTTGTCATATAATTTTTTTTAAATAATTAATAATGTGTAAAAATATACATTAGTTTTTAAATTATTTTAAGCTAATTTTGTATAATTATTAAATCAATTAATCCTTAACAATTATTAATATGAGTATAGAAATTAATCAACTCGCCCCTAATTTTAAACTATTTAATACCGAAAAAAAAGAGATTAGTCTTAGTGATTATAAAGGCAAAAACGTTTTAATTTTATTTTTTCCGTTAGCCTTTACAAGTGTTTGCACTGCCGAATTGTGTTATGTTCGCGATAATTACTCGATATATGAACAATTAAACGCAGTTGTTTTGGGTATTTCTGTAGATTCGCTTTTTACTTTAGATAAATTTAAAACAGAACAAAAGCTAAATTTCGATTTATTAAGCGATTTTAATAAAGAAACATCAAAAGTTTATGGAAGTTTGTATGAACAATTTGGATTTGGAATGCTTGGTGTTAGCAAACGTAGCGCGTTTATTATTGATAAAAACGGTATTTTAAAATACGCCGAAGTACTTGAAAATGCTGGCGAACAACCAAGTTTTGAAGCAATAAAAGCGAGTTTATCAAGTTTAAATTAAACATACATTTAAGCAATGTAATTTTGTTTTGTATTACAAATTTTAATGTAAATTTTAAAATTAATAACAAAAACTATTAAAACTATATGTTTAAATTTTGGAAATCATTTTCATGGACAACAAAGTTTTCAATTATTGCATTTTTTATTGTTATAATCCTAGGCCTATTAAGTATGGGCGTGCTGGGTTTTCTGTTGTATTATGCAGTTTCATTTTTATTTAAAAACTTCCCTTCAATTAATAGCTGGCACGGCGATTGGTTTTGGCCCGCCACAATTAGTGTTGGTATGTTTTGGGCTTTTGGATATATTTTTGCTGGTTTAGTAACTCATTATTTAAAGCGAATAACTTCAAATAATATTGTAATTTGTTTTGTTTATCTTTTTATTTTATGGCTTTGGTCGGCTTTTTTATGGTTTTTAGTAATAAATTCAAATAAAAATAATTTGATATAAAACCCAAATTCGGGTTATTAAATTACAATTTATTATCTTTAATAACGTTATATAATGGTGTTATTAAAGCGTTTATTGGTTTTGCTGGCTCTTTCCTTTTTTTGTTTAAAAGGAAGTGCGCAGATATTTCAATCTAATAAAACAAAATTATTTGCTTTTATTAATGATACTTTAGTTTTAGATAGCTTAAGTATAGTGCCTGGAAGTATTGTTTTTAATGCTTCGCCAGAATTGGATAGTAGCACAACTCCAAAAATAAATTACAAACTTCACGCTTTAATTTTTACTAAAAAACCAACAACAATTTTGGTTTCATATAAGCGTTTTCCATATAATTTTGAAGCTAATTTTTATCATAAAAATCCTAATATTTTATTTACAGATTTATCACGATCAAACAATCCCTTCAATATAAATTATAATACAACAAGTAAACAAAACGATTTATTTGTAAACGATGGCTTAACAAAAAATGGAAATATTAGCCGGGGCATTAGTTTTGGTAATAGCCAAGATGTAGTTGTAAACTCAAATTTAAATTTACAAGTAAGTGGTAAATTAACGCCTGAAATTGATATGGTATTAGCCGCAACGGATAATAATATTCCCTTTCAGGCTGATGGAACAACTGCACAGTTGCAAGAGTTTGATAAAGTATACATTCAATTAAATAATTCTACAACAAAATTAGTTGTTGGAGATTATCAATTAAGTAAACCTTCAAGTGGTTATTTTTTAAATTTTTATAAGCGCGCACAAGGGGCTTTTGTAGAAAATATTTATAAAGATAGTACAGCAAAAAATCCACTTACATTTAAAACACAAATTGCAGGTGCAGTTTCGCGTGGTAAATTTAGCCGACAGGTTTTTTTTGGTACTGAAAATAATCAAGGCCCGTATCGTTTAAGAGGCGCAGATAACGAGCCTTTTATTATTATTTTAAGTGGAACCGAAAAAATATATATTGACGGAAAACTACTACAACGTGGGCAAGAAAACGATTATATTATTGATTACAATACTGGGGAATTAACTTTTACTGCCCGACAACTTATTACAAAAGATAAACGCGTTGTAGCAGAATTTCAATACGCCGAACGAAATTATGCACGCTCGCTATTTATGTTTAGTGAAGAAGTGCAAACTAAGAAAGCTACATTTTATTTAAATTTTTTTAATGAGCAGGATAATAAAAATAGACCTTTGCAACAAACATTATCTCAATCACAAAAAAACGTTTTAATTGCCGTTGCCGATACCCTTGATAAAGCAGTATTTAGTGGTGCAGAATTAGCAGTATTTAATAATAGTGATGTTTTTTATTGGAAAAAAGATACGATAGTTTTAGGGAATCTGTACTCAACTGTTTACGTTTATAGCTTAGACCCTGATAGTGCAAAATACCGTTTAAAATTTAGTAACGTAGGTGTAAATAAAGGTAATTATATTCAAATAAGTTCAACAGCCAATGGGCGAGTATATAAATGGATTGCGCCTTTAGCTGGCATGCCGCAAGGAAGTTTTGAGCCAGTAATACCATTAGTTACACCTAAGCAAATACAAATGCTAACAAGTGGAATAAACTACAGTATTACTCAAAATAATTTTTTAAATGTAGAAGGTGTATATACAAGAAACGATATTAATAAATTTAGTACAGAAAATAAAGGTAACGACGAAGGAAGTGGCGTAAAGGTAATAAGTAAAAATCAGTTTATTTTAAATAACAAGTTGCAAACTGTTAGTGCAAATTCGCAAACCGTTAGTACTAAATTTATTTATAATTTAAATTACGAATTTGTACAAAAACAATTTAATCAAATAGAGCGCTTTAGAACTATAGAATTTGATAGAGATTGGAATCGTGCACTAACATCAATATTACTAAATGATCAACAAATAGCTAATGCCGAAATAGGATTGGTAAAAACAAATGGAACTGCGATAACTTACAATGTAAATTTATTTAACGAAGGAAATAATTACCAGGGTATTAGAAATAATTTATTAGCAAAATATATCACAAAAAAATCAACGGCATCTTACATTGGAAGTTATTTAACAACAACCGATAATTTAAATTTTCAAACAACTGAATTTTACAGGCATAAAACATTGATATCTCAAAAAATAGAAAAACTAAGATTTACTTACAGCGATGAATTTGAAAATAATTTATTTAAAAAAAGTATAGATAAAATGTTGTTACCGCGCGCATACCAATTTTGGGAATGGGAGGCAAGCGTTAGCAATGCTGATAGCAGTAAAAACGCAATTAAATTATTTTATAAAGAACGAAGAGATAAATTAGCTTATAGCAACGAATTAAAAGATAGCACTCTCGCACAAAATATTGGTTTACAGAGCAGTATTTATTCCATAAAAAATAATCCAATAACCATATTGGTAACTTATCGTAAATTAGAATTAAAAAATGTTGTTGGTAATTTTTTAAAACCTGATAATACTTTGTTAAACCGTGTAGAGTATAATCCACGCTATTTTAAAGGATTAATTACTGCAGGTATTTTTTACGAAACTGGTTACGGTGTTGAAAATAAACGCGAGTTTTATTATTTAGAAGTAGCGCCAGGGCAAGGGCAATATGCTTGGAAAGATTATAATAACAATACCATTAAAGAATTAAATGAATTTGAAATTGCACAGTTTACCGATCAGGCAAGGTTTATACGAATTTTTACCCCAACCAATGAATATATAAAAGTATTACAAAACCAAGTAAGTATTTCGACAACTCTTCGTCCTTCGTCGTTTTTAAAACAGCCTAAACAGGCTTGGGGTAAATTTGCAAATCGATGGGTATTGCAAACTGTTTATAGAAAAGATAATAAAACGGCTGATAATAAAGATGCGAAAAATTACAACCCATTTTTTAATGCTAAAGATAGTTTATTACTATCTAAAAATAATAATTTAAGAGGAAGCGTTTTTTTTAATCAAACAGCTTCAGTGTTTGGTGCCGATTATACTTATATTAATAACCAATCGCGGCAATTATTAACAAATGGTATAGAGAGCAGAAATTTAAAATCGAACGAAATTAAATGGCGTTTAAATTTTTTAAAAGCATGGGCAATTAATAGCAGCAATATTTTAAGTGAAAAAAGCAACGCTTCGGAATTTTTTAATAATCGAAACTTTTTAATTGAAGGAATAGAAACTGAACAAAAATTAGTGTTTCAGCCAAACACTTATTTTAGAATAGGCGCAAGTTATAAATACAATAAAAAGCAAAATAAAATAGAGGGCGGATTTCAACAAGCAATTATTAATACTTATGCATTAGAACTAAAATATAATCAAAGCGAAAAAGGTAGCTTAACAGCAAGAGTTGATTATATTAATATTGCCTTTAACGATTTGCAAAATTCGCCTTTGGCTTACGAAATGTTAAATGCTTTAAATAGCGGACAAAATTTTACTTGGGAAATAAATTACCAGCGTAATTTAAATAATAACATACAAATTAGTATAAATTATAACGGAAGAAAAAGCCCTAGTACAAGCGTTGTGCACTTAGGCGGCGCTCAGATTAGAGCATTTTTTTAGATAAAAAATTAACTTATAATTAATTTTAATAGTAAACGATTAAAGCCAGGTATTCGAAAACAATATAGATTATAAATTTTTGTGAGCGTAAATAATTTTTTCTTAATATAATTTAAGTTGCTGTAACTAATATTAGTTTGAACACTTTTTTCTAAACTTATAAATTCTTGGAATGAAATTTTTTGAAGTCTAAAATTATACAACACTTGAAAATAAGCATGAAAAATAGTACCGCGTAAATATTTTTTTAAATTTTGTGGGAGTAACAAATTTATTTTTGTACAATATTGATTTGCCGCATCTACCCAACGGGTTAAAAAATTGGAAGTATTAAAATTTTTTCTATCCTCATCAATGCGGTAATAGCAGTCGGGTAACAAACTAATAATTTCGAAATTTGCATAGTGTTGCAACAGAACTGTAGTGTGAAACTCAACATCTTGTAATCTTAAAAATTTTTCATCAAACCCTTTCGTTTCTAATAAAAATTCCTTTTTCCAAGTAGGTTGCATTGTTTGCCAAGGTAAATTATGTGATAAAAATTTTTTTAGTGCGTTATTTTTAGTAGGTTTCCATAAATAATTATTGTCTCCAATTAACGAATTAAAAACTTGCAATGTGCTAACAACAAAATCACATTTAATGTTATTTTCAAAAAAATGCATTCTATTAAATAAACAATCTTTACTTAAAACGTCGTCTGCATCTAAAAAAATTACGTATTTTCCTATTGCATTTTTTATTCCAAAATTTCGCGAATAATTTGCCCCTTTGTTAGATAAATTTATAAATAATTTAATATTACTATTTTTACCAATATATTTATTTATAATATTGATGGTATTATCGGTTGAGCAATCATCAATAATTAGTAATTCCCAAAAAATATATGTTTGATTTATAACCGAGTTTATTGTTTCAGTAATAAATTTTTGTTTATTATAAACTGGGCAAATTATACTTACTATGAGGTTCAATTAATTAATAATATTATTTGCTAAAAGCCAATCTTTTAGAGTTATAAAAGCAAATGATTTTTTAGCATCGTTTAAAAATAAATCATTAGTTAAATAAGCATTATCAAATAAATTATAATTGGCATTAAAATTTAACAACTCTTGTTTATAATGAATTTTACTTTTCTTCGATTCAAATAAATCTTGTATTGGCACTATAAAACTAGCTTTCGGTCGCTTTATTATTTCGTTAGGTACAATGTTTTTGAATGCTTTTTTTAATAAATATTTTTCAACTTTGTTCTTAATCTTCAATTGTGGGTTAATTTTCATTGATAGCTCAGCAAAGTTATGATCAACGTAAACATCCCTCGCTTCAACACCATTCATCATCATGCATTTATCTAACCGAGCAAGTAGTACTTCAGGTAGTCTAAATTTTATATCCATGTAACTCATAAAATTTAATAAACTGTTGCCCCCAAAATTTACAAAATTTTCATACAACTCATCTGCTATATCTGGCCTTACATTCAATGCAAGCCTGTTTTTAAATTCTGTTGAAAAAATATTTGCTTCTATTGGATTATAAAAAATATTAAAACCATTTTTAAATACTACTTTGTTTGTAGTTAAGCGTTCAATCCACAATTGATGATGTTTTAACTTTGATTTAATAAGTGGTACTTTTTTTGCCACATTATAACCTGCTGTATATAAATTTTTTCCAATCGCCTTATAACTTGCGTTGAAATTATTCATTTTTGTCCATAAACTATACCCAATTTGGAGCTCATCGGCACCTTCGCCTCCAATTAAAACTTTAACCCCATGTTGCTTCGCTAATTTACTTATGATATAAAGGGGAACACAAGCTGTATCAAAAATAGGCTCGTCGAGTTGTTCAATTAATTGTTTATAAGTAGAAAAAAATTCGGAACCAGTAATGTTAATTTGATTATGATTAGTATTAAATTTTTTCGCAGCTAAATTTGAATAATAATTTTCGTTGGTGTATGTTTTAGAGTTTTCAAAACCTACTGAGTAGGTGTTAATAGGCTTATTTGATAGCTGATTCATTAACGCCAAATTAGAACTAGAGTCTAAACCGCCTGATAGCATGCATCCCATTGGCACATCTGCCACCATTCGGTGTTTTACCGAACTGAAAATACTCTCTTTAATAGCTTCAACAGCTTCTTTTTCCTCATTAATTTCTTTACGATTATTGTATAATACATTCCAATACTCCACTGTATTTTTTACAACGCCATCTTGTATACAAATGTAATTTGCGGGAGCTAGTTTAAAAAAGTCTTTTACAATGGTATATGGCGCTGGGCTGGAATAATAACTAAAGTAATCGTTTACACCCTCCGGACATAATTTTTTTGGAATACCTTTTATGGCTAACAAGCTTTTTAAACTACTCGAAAAATAAAACTGGTTATTAAAGATAGTGTAATATAAAGGTTTTACGCCCATTCTATCCCTTACCACATAAAACAAATTTGCTTTCTTATCATATATTACAAAAGCAAACATGCCTATAAACCTTTTTAAACAAGCAATACCCCAATATTTATAAGCATTTAAAATAACTTCAGTATCACTATTGGTTTTAAAAATAGCTCCTAGTAATTGTAATTCCTGTTTTAGTTCGGCATGATTATAAATTTCTCCGTTATAGGTTATCCAATATCCATTGCTACTATCCGTCATTGGCATAGCAGCATTATCTGATAAATCAATAATAGATAAACGCGAGTGTGAAAATGCAAAATTAGTTGTTAATTCATCTTTTAGATGCAAAGCAGATGGGTATTTACTTTTAATTATCGCTGTGTCTTCAAATTCATTGGTCAAAAAACCCAAACCGTCAGGGCCACGACTTAGAATTTCCTCTGTCATCGCTACAATATCCGTTAAGTTTATCTTGTTAGATGTTAAACTAATTATACCTGCAATGCCACACATATCTTATATATAAATAAATTGTTGATAGCAGTTTTGCAATTGATAAGCAATAGCGTTTGAACCGTACGCAGAAATGCAATTCTCTCTAATTTGAGTTGGATGATAAAAAGTGTAATTTTCAATAAGACTACACATAGCATTTTTAAAATCCTTCACTTCAAAAGAAGATACGATGATACCATTGCTTGGCGTAACAATATCTAATGGGCCACCGCTATTCGTTGAAATAACTGGCCGGCCGCAAGCTAGGGCTTCAATTAAAACAACACCAAAGGTTTCGTAAAAACTAGCCAATAAAAAAGCATGGCACTTATCCATGTACTTTTTAGTTTCTTCGCGCGATAATTTACCCAAAAACAAAACCTGATTCTGTATGTTTAAATTGATACACAATTGCTTTAACGAATCCAGATAAACAGTATTCTCAGATGTTGCAGCATAACCGCCAATGTATAGCATACACGTTGGATAACCTTTAAGTACATGTGCAAATGCGTTAATAATAAGCATATGATTCTTACGTTCGGTAATAAACGAAGAGGTAAAAAAAATTATTGGTTCCTTTAAAGAAAGCGGGTTTACACAAAATGTTTCGTAAAATAAAGTGGATACTGTATTAGAAATAACCATAAATACTGATCTAGGCAGATTAAGTTTTTCAGATAGTTTTTCTTTAAAATCGGAGCTAACAACAATGGTTTGTTTTGCCTTCGTAAAAATTTTCTTTGAAATTTGTATATCGTAGGTGTTGTTTAATTTATTGGTTATAAAATTGGTTAAATGCTCCGTTATAACGTAAGGTATGTTATTTTTTTTGCTCAAGTAATTAGCAATTATTCCACCATAAAAAACTGAATGTGCGTGTATAATTTGTGGCTTACCATTAATGTTACAATATTGTTTAAATACTTTATTAGCTCTAACACATAATAACCAATAATTAAATTTGCGATTATAAGGTAATAAGGCTCTAAAGGTTAAAAATTTTGTAATTAAATGATTATCTATATGTTGTTCATTAACGGATTCCTCCTTTGAGCTAAATGACAAAAAATTAAAACATATGATTCCAACTTTATGGCTTTGCTCCATTAAACTCCTGGCTTGCTCTTCAAAAAATGTACCCTTTACTGGCTCATCTAATGTTTTGTACCAAGAAGGAAGTATTAAAATGTGCACTCTATTATTTAATTTTTTTTATCCAAAACCCGCTCACAAATGGTAAGTTAGGCTCATAAAAACTGAAGGCTTTTTGGCAAAGTGTACTGTTTTTTCGGTGCATAAAATGCGATGCCCATACTATTTCGAAGCTATCATTAAATTGTAGAAAAGCTTGTACCAAATATTGTTCTGCCCAAAAATAGGGTACGCTGTGCCAAGACTTTGGGTATTCAAAAGGTAAAAATATATCGTGAATGTGTACATACACTCCCCTTTTTAAACGCGGTAAAATTTCATTTATTTCGTAAACAACATCACCGCCTGTTTTAACCGTATGTGTGGAGTCAATAAATAATATATCGTTCTCGTTTAACGATTCAAATTCGGAAAACGGTACTTTTTGAACAGGCTCGCAAATAAGGCGACTTAATCCTTCAAAACCTTTAGCAATCGCCTCGTTAGGGTAAGGCTCAATTGCCACAAAATCACAATTAGCATTCTCTTCGCCTTTATTTTTACGCAGGGCCTGAGCGGTAAGCATGGTGCTGTAACCCGAACCAATTTCAATGATTTTATTTGGTTTTAAATTACGCACAAAACAATAAAGCATTTGTGCTTCTACACATCGGTAAGATGTTTGTGTAGTATAGTAATCAAAATAGTTTTTAGGTTTATCTGGAAATAAATCGTACTCGGCTTTGTAGCTTGTTGAAAATTTATGTAGTAATTCTTTTTGCGACTCTTCTCGCATATTTATTCCTTTTAATGCCGATTCAAAATTATATACACTATCATCTAATTGAGATGTATCCGGAATTGGTGTATAGTAATAATTACGTAACACGTGGTAGCCGTATTTTTGCCATGTTGTAAAAGAAGCCAATGATAAATAATAATATGCTAAACGGCGTTTAATTTTAAAGATAATTTTACTCATTATTTATTTTTTATGTTAATTTCCAATCCAATTATTTGGGCACATATATGGGTTTTGTAATTCTGCTTTTTTATACCAATTTTTGGGGTAAATAACTTGCTTATTTTCTGCTGCACTTGATAAATAAGCCGCCCACCAAGCAAAAGTACTGTTCGAGATAATAAAATGCTTGCAGTGTTGCATTAAATAAAAATGACCTTCAGATTTTTTACCAGATAACGCTGCTTCTATAAATATTGCTTTTTCATTTAAGTTTAAGTTTTGTTTACACCATTCGATGTCATCTGAAAAAACAAAATAGTTTGGTTGATTAACACTTTTATTTATATGGTTAATAGAATGAACATAGTAATCTAAATCTAATGATCCTATCGTTTCACTGTAGAGTGGGCTCGTTACCAAGTCGCCTCTACGAAAATGCACACAAACACTTTCACCTCCATTTATCTGCGTCATTAAATCATCAATACCATTAATTTGTGGTCGATTCATAACAAATTCATTCCTTATTTCCCCTAAATAATTTTCAAAAAATTTATATGACTGCCATCTTCCAACATAGCAACTATTGTTTCGTGAAATACTTACGTAATTTGCTACTTCATTATTAAGCTGAATAATCAATTCTTTTGAATTGAATTGATTTAACACTTTTCTAAAAATTCTTTTTAATACGCCACTATTCTTATTACCATTAAAAGCAAAAACCTCCTTAGATGTTGCCCATCTATAATTTAAATTACTAAATATATCTAATTCAAAATCGCGATGTGTAAAAACCTCATGCGAGTTAGATTTGTCTTTTAAAAAAGAATCATCCAATACCAATTCGGTTTGATGTTTTATGGCGAGTGATCTCCCAAAGGCATATTGAAACATTTGATTACCTAAACCACCCATTAAACGAATCATGATCATGCAGCAATTACAGAATTAGCGGATTGCTGCGTGCCTTTTAAAAATATAGCGTAAAGTCTTTTCTCAATAATGATAGTAGGATGATAGTATATTAGTTTACCGATTGCACTTATGTACTCTGTAAAAGAAAGTTCATTCTTGAATTCACACATTAACCAAAAATAATATTTAAATATCCTATCTCTTTTTACGGATGTAGGTATATTTTTCCCATATAGTGGGTCCTTAAAATAGCCGCTGTAAAGATTGATGTAATTGTAGTACTTATTTTTTGAAGCCCTCGAAGTTGAATGAATAGAGTAATGATAAATTGTTGTAACAATAGGTGAAATAAAAAACGCATGATCTACAAGAATTCTGATCCAAAGATCATAATCTTGCGCAACCTTAACAGTAGGCTCAAATATTTCTTTCTTCAATATTTCTTTATGAATACATACACAATTCATATATAATGGATAAAGAAAAATGTAATGGAGATTATGCATGCTGGTTTGCTTCAAAGGGTCGTTTTGATCTCTATATTTACCATCTTTATCCTCAATCCTTGCAAATGTTTTATATAGCGCTACTTTGAACTCATTTTTCTCTATTAATTGGTGTAATGCCTCCAGATGATTTGGAAAATACTCGTCATCATCATCTAAAAAACAAATAAAGCTAGAAGTACTTAAAGAAATTCCTTTATTTCGGGCATAATTAGCTCCCTTTTTTTCTTCATCATAATATCTTATTCTTTTGTCAGATAGATCTTGATCTATCCGCACATCACCATTATTTATAACGAGTACTTCATAATCTTCAAATGTTTGATTTAATACCGACTTCAACGCTCTTTTTAGTTGCTCTGGTCTATTATATGTTGGAAGTATGATGGAAAAAAAAGGCATTCAGATTTAATATTCTTAATTTATTGAGAGACTCAACTAGTTTATCTTTCTTCTTATCGCATAATTGTCAACTACCAATAAATCAATTTTTGAGTCAAGTAGTACTTCAATTGCTTGCTCAACATTTTCAACTATTGGAAACCCATGGAGATTAAATGAAGTGTTTAATACACAGGGTACTCCAGTAATTGAATCAAAATGAGAAATGATCTCATGGAAATCAGGATAACGTTCCTTTGTAATCGATTGTGCACGCGCTGTAAAATCAGCTTGATGAATCCCACAAATAATACTATCCCTTTTACTTTCAACTGTATCAAACGCAAACATCATATATGGAGATCCTTGTTTTTTTAAAGAGGCGGGTATTTTTATTAACGTCTCAGCTTTTTCCCATATCATTGCTGGAGCAAAGGGCATCCAAAAATCACGCTTTTTTACTGATTGATTAATCTTGTTCACATTTGCTAAATTACTTGGATTTGCCATTATAGAACGATTGCCTAAAGATCGTGCACCAAACTCCATGTTACCAGAGCATCGTGCAACAATGTTATTTGCCGCAAGTTGTTCCGCAATATACTTATTCGGATTATCAAGCTTCAAAGCTGTTACTTTGTCCAAAAAAGGGTTTATTCTGTTCTCGACGTTATTTCCGGGGGTTGTGCCCAAAGTATAGTTCGACAATAATCCAATCTTCCGTGAAACATTTTCATTAAACACATGATAAGCTGCTCCGAAAATATTTGATTCATCACCGCACGAAGGAAAAATGTCAACAAACTCAACTTCAGAAAGAGTAGAAAGTAATTTATTTAATTTAACATTCATGAAAACTCCACCAGCACAAACAATTTTTCCAACGCCGTGCTTTTTAATATTACCTTTTACCCATCGCGAAACAATCTCCTCAGTGAAAGCCTGAAGGCCCGCAGCAATATTATCAAACCGTGCTTTTTTAAGGTCTTTTAATAATCGATCAAAAAACTCAATATGGCCTAGTTGAATTGGATTATAAAATTCTGTGTCATCATTCTTCAGGCTGAGAAACTGCGAAAAGTAATTTCGGTATTGCTCTGCATACTTTGGGTTAACATAAGGAGCAAGCCCCATTAATTTATATTCGTGTTCATGCGCCGTGAACCCAAGATAATAAGTTACTGCCGAATACATATTACCAATGGAATAACAATTAGATTCGCTTTTTTTATCGATTTTACCATCCACTCCAATTGAAACAGTGCTTGTTATTCGATTGTCGCCTCCGCCGTCAAGCGTAAAGGCCAAATATTTATCTTGTAAAGAATTTGCCAAACCATAATAAGCAGAAGAGGCATGACACAAATGATGATCTATTCGCTTAATCTTGCTCTCAGCAAATCCCTTTTCTGTTAAAAAAAGTTTAACTGAATCTACCTTGGCATCTATTTTCTTTCCTTTTCCAAAACGAATTGCAATATAGGCATTGTACAATACACTTTTTTTAAGGTAATATTTCAACACGCTAGATGGCACTTCGTTTTTGGTTGATGCAAATTCAAAATAATTATCGTATGATCCATAAAAGGATTTCCTGCTGTGTGTTGCCGGATTTGTGTCACATAGCGCTATCCATTCAACACTTTCGTTCGAAATAACATTTTTATCTAGCAAATACTGAAATGCTTTCTCAGGAAAACCCATCCAGTTCTTTACTCTATTAAATCTTTCTTCCTCGATACAAAGTTCAGGAAGGCCTTCCCGAAAAACACCAATCGAACTTCCTATTCCACTATTAATTGCTAAAATCATATTCCCTTATTTTATATTGCGTATTTCTAAATATTTATATAATCATAGCATAGAAATTCTAAATTTTTAAATGAATCGCGAAGACATTAACAATCTCCAGTTATGGTTTGACTGTGCTTTCAGATCATTTTTATTCTCAAATTTCAAACCTAGTTCCTTTTCCGTTTTAACAATTATTTTTTGAATATCTTCACTTTGCATCCACATATTTTGCGGTGGCTCATATCCTATCTTATCCACTCTCCAGCAAATACTTTTTGGTAAAATAGGATTCATTGCCTTTCTCAACACATACTTTGTCCAACCGGCATTCAGTTTAAATTCGTCGGGCAATGAAAAAATAAACTCTACTAATTCATGACTTAAAAAAGGCAATCTCACCTCTCGCGAATGAGCCATTGAGTTTCTATCAGCGTATCTCAATAATTCCTTTAATCCATGAACACATGTATCATTTATTAATCGAGAATTTAGCCTGTCCTTAAAACAATCCGTTTGATTCAGAAGCTTCCGTCTCACTCTTCCTAGTTTCATTCGGTAAGTTTCAGTTGCCATTGATGCCTTATACGTTTGCACTGAGTTGTGATAATGTTCATACGCCGTTAACTCACTATCAAACTTTTTTTTATCTGTTTGATACAATTGATCAAGATAAATGGAGTAATAAGGCAAATAGCCTGCTAATTGCTCATCTGCACCTTGGCCATCCAGCAAAACAGTTACTTGATGTTTCTTTGCTAATTCCATAACTGCATATTGAGCAATAATACTTGCCGAGCCAAAAGGCTCATCTTGATGATACAAAACCTTATCCAACACAGTATTAAAATAATCTTGATCTGGCCAGGTATAATGAACATTTACATTCGTGCAATTATTTGCTACTTCTTCTATGTATTTACCTTCGTCTTTTTCAAAATTTTTAAATCGAGCCGAAAAAGTGTTTTGAATTAATTTCTTGCCTTTTAATTTATCTATGAGCATTACAATTGCAGAAGAATCCAAGCCGCCCGATAAACTAGACCCCACCGGAACATCTGATCGTAATCGTAAACTTATTGATTTAGTAAATAATTCCAAGAACCGCTCTGCAGCCTCTTCTATTGTTCCTTTAAATATGGGGTTAGCTGTATCAATCTTCCAGTAATTAACCATCTTAAATTCTCCATTTAATTTTAAAACGATATAATGCGCCGCATCCAGCTTCTTTATCGCTTTATAAAAAGTTGAACTTAAATCCTCTGGATCATCAATTACACCTTTCGTTGAAAACAACTTGAGTCGTCTTTCATCCACGTTTTTTGCAATATCAGCGGCCCACAATTGCTTTATTTCAGAACCGAAAATAAATTTTTTATCATCCAGATAATAATGAAAAGGTTTCTCGCCAAATCTATCACGCGCACAAAACATTTCTTGTTTTTGCTTATCCCAAATGGAAAAAGAAAACATGCCTTCTAAATCGTCTAAACATTTTTCCCTTTTTTTATCAAATAATGCCATTAATACTTCCGTGTCCGATTCAGATCTAAAAGTATAGCCCTGTTTTAAAAGCTCTTTTTTTAATTCAATATAATTATATATTTCACCATTAAATGTTATAGTGTATCTGCCTTCCAAGTAATGCATGGGTTGCTTTCCGCCATCGCTCAGATCGATGATTGCTAAACGCCGATGTCCAAATCCAACTGACCCCTCGTCATTAATCCAATAACCTTCTCCGTCGGGTCCACGATGCTCAATAACATTTGTCATTCGTTTTAGCACCTGCAAATCAACTTTTTTTGATTTATTTAAATAAACAAAGCCGCTTATTCCGCACATAATACATTCTTATAAAATTCATCATAGTTATTTTGTGAAAAATACTTCTCCCAAAAACCTACTATGCTTTCTGAACTTGGTAGTTTAAAGTTACCGTTTACTACACCATCTAATAACTTTGAAAGCTCAAATGAGGTAGTGTTCTTTTCAATTAAAATACCTGTTTCCTTTCCTGCTATTTCAGCCACACCGCCAACATTTGTTGCTATTATTGGGATTCCGCAGGAAATAGCTTCCATTAATGTTACTGGCAACCCTTCGCTGTTGCTTACATTAATAAAGACATCAACATGATTTTTGCCATAAAACTCCTTTAATTTTTCAGAGTCCAATAACCCTGTCCATTCAAACGAAATGTTTTTTGGGAAACTATTTAGTGCATTAAATGATACTTTTTTTTCGTCACCCTCATCGCCAACGTGTATCCAATGTATATTAGATTTGCATTGCTTTAAGGCCTCAATCAAAAAAGGAATACGTTTATACCCATAAAAACTAGAACAACTTAGTAAAGTAAATTTATGAGGGGATTGAATTGGCAAACATATTAATTGTTTACTTGCTAAGTAACTTACCTGTATTTTAGTACTAAAACGAGCAAATTGGCTCTTCAAATACGCAGCCCCATCTATTGATACCGTTGCCACCGCATCAATTTGTTTTAACTGAAATGAACGAAACGGAAAAATAAAATTTGGCTCACTATGCTGGTACTCGTATATATCGCCACCGTGTCCGCGTGTTACTAATCGACCGAGTTTACCCTTAGCCTTTAAAATACTTAGGTGAAAAGTGACTTCGCTGAACCAATACGTATAATTAATCGCTTGAGGATAATTCTTAATAAAAGTATGATATAATAATTCTGATCTAGCCTCTGCATTTTTTACATAAGCAAAATGATATCTGAGCTTCTTTAAATAAGTAAGCCAGTGCTTGCTAAACAGAAGTTCGAAAATAATGATTCGGAAATGTAGCCAATAATTAACTTCTTGAGAATCTATTCTTGATGAAGGTAAATCCATTAATTCGACATTACTCTCTTTCAAATTTCTCTTATCTTTTGACTGATGATATGGTATTAAAATTATTTTTTTAAAGTGCTTGGATAAAGCACTTAATTCCAATTCCAAGAACTGTTCTCCTGAACCATATGGATAAGAATGCGTATAAAGCAAGAGTGTATCTTTATGCATTAATTAATTTCCAGTAGTTTTTAGCTAAGTTTTTTGTTGAATAATTTTCTAAAACCAATTTCTTATTTGCTTTAATCAAGCTCTTATTTTCCTCTGAAACCCCCTTCATAATCAGCTTCTCAATTTCACTACTATTATTCGGATCAAATAAAAATTTATAATCGTCGCCTAAGATTTCTTTATGAGGCTCAATGTTTGATGCAAGAATGAGTCGCTCACAATACATGGCTTCTAGAACGGCATTTGGCATTCCTTCACTTAAAGATGGATGAACGATGATGTCACACAATTGTATAATGGCAGTAATGGAAACATCTTCCCGATGAAACTCAATTTTTTTTATTGTGAGGCTATTTAATTTCTTCTTTTCTTCATACGTAAATCTTCCCATTAGTAAAATTTTGAACACTGGGTCCTTTAATTTATCAAAGGCCTCTATAAGCGCGCTATGATTTTTTGTTGGGCCATAATTAGCAATCATCCCAATTACTTTATCATTGGATAAAAAACCAAAATCTGAACGAGATCTTATTTTCGTTGCCTCTTTCAAACTGACACCATTTGGAATGAAATGCAATTTATTTAAGTTGCCATACAAACTCCTAACATAATTTTCAGCTGCTTTGCTATTCCCAATAATCTTGAACACATTGTTGATTGCCCTTTTTTCAATTGGGTTTTTAACTAATGGTGGTGTTCCAACATCTCGCTGATTCCAAATTACTTTGGTTGACTTATACTGATTATTAAAATAGCCTGCAATTACGTTAGGTTCATAACAGTATGAAAAAATAATATCTGGCTTCCAGGCTTTAACAACATCAACAAAATTTCTTTTTTGTTTTGCAAATTTAAAATATGCTTTCCATTTGGAATAACTGAAGCTGTTAAGTTTGCTATATTTAAAATAATAAAAATCAAAAGGAATCACACTATTAGGAATTTGTAATTCTTCACATTCTTTTTGAATTGGACCAGCTCCCAACTGCGCAGCTAAAACAACATCTACATTATAATTACTTTTGAATTCCATTGCCAAGTTGAGTGCTTGTCTTTCGGCACCTCCTGCTTGAAAACTTGGTAAATAAAATAAAAATTTTTTTTGAATAATAATCAATGCAATATATCCTTGTAAAAAGTAACAGTTCTTTTTA
>Ga0163144_10005926_pt1 | contig 27094 bp, 27 predicted proteins | sample OliLak19BULKMAT1_FD_123175 | JGI IMG/M metagenome (GOLD analysis project Ga0163144, IMG submission 123175) | Freshwater microbial mat bacterial communities from Lake Vanda, McMurdo Dry Valleys, Antarctica - Oligotrophic Lake LV.19.BULKMAT1 | ecosystem: Environmental > Aquatic > Freshwater >...
ACGCTTGCTGACGTGTAGCTCAGATTCTCTGACGTCAGATTGACGGTCTGGGGCACGGCGTCATAAGGATCGAGTACCGCTGCGGTCGGATTCGACTGCGGGAAGTCGACCGAGTTCCGATTGAGCCCTGTCCACGGTTCATAAAATATCTGTGGATTGTAGTAGATGGTGTTGTACTGGGGATTCCAGGCACGCCAGACCCCGTAGTTGTTGTTGGTAAACTTGGCGTTACCGTTGATGGTTTCCTGCGTTGGCATGTTCAGATTGCCGCCGTAGGTATTGGTTGCGAGTTGATTGAGATAGTAGTAGCTCCGGGAACGAGCTGGCATGCCTGCCTGTTTGGTCGCCGAATTGCTGATCGCGAACAGGCTGTCCTGCCCGGGTGTCACCATGGCCCAGTCCATGGAGCCGGAGTCATCCATGATCACCAGCACGTTCGCCTCGGCGCTGATGGCATCTTCCAGCGGCACATCCGCGAGTGCTATCAACTGCGTGATCTGATTGGCTGTTGCACCGACAATCGGTGGATCGATCGGGTCAAAATTGATCGTGATCGTGGCCTGGGCGCTCGGGTCTTCATTGCCCGACGGAAGCTCGCGATATTGCACGACAAACGTCACCGGCGGATCGCCCGCATTGCCGTAGGCGGGTGGTGGTGTATAGGTGAACGCACCGGTGCTGTTGTTCAGACCCAGACTACCAATCGACGGCGGAGTCACGACAAACACCTGCACTGTATCCCCATCATCATCGATGGTGCGTGACAGGAGACCGCCACCGCCATCGATATTCAGGAAACTGCCCTGATTGACGGTGTAGTCATAGGTGGACCAGGTACGCGGCGGATCATCGTCACCGGTTACCGTGATGTTCACTGTCGCCGTCGAAGTCTGTCCGTCCGCGTCGCGGATCGTGTAGGTAAAAAAGTCCGTGCCTGAAAAATTCGGTTTGGGAAAGTACTCCAGCCGTCCATCCGGCAACAAACCGATGATTCCGTTCGGATTGGTCACCTGGATACCCGACTCATCGAGTTGGGTAGTCGGTGTAGTTTCAGATGAATTGGGAACCTGGGGATCAAGATCACTCGGCCAGTTACGGCCATACTGGGTGATCTGCGTCACCGGATCTCCCAGCTCATCGTTATCCAGCACATCGATGACCACAGAACCCGAGCCACCCGGGTCCACTTCAGCCATGGTCGCAGAATCATCGACTGCAGAAGGATCGTCATTGGCGCCGGACAGTTGAATCGTCAGCGTGAACGTCGCCGAATTGGCGGTCGAGTCACGCGCTTCGAAAACCAGGGATTGGGAACCGCTGGCATTCACTTCTGCAACCAGATCGACTTTACCGCTATCAGCATCCACACTCGTTGCAAACAGCGTATCACCGCTGGTGCTGAGCAGTGTGTAGGTCAGCACGTCACCTGTGTCTGCGTCCGAGAATATCGTTGTGAGGTCCAACTCGGCATCCGGTCGATCCTCAACCCATCCGGCGCCACTCAATGTCTGACTCGTCGGGTTTGCCATGGGAGGTGCTGCCACGACCGCCGGTACAAAACCCAGCCAGGCGGCAGCAAGCACCAGTTTACGAAACGCCAGATACTTCATTGGTCTCTCCTGGCTTGTCTGTGTCAGCTGTGTTGTCATAATTGGATCAGAACACCATGCCGTAGGTGCTCTGCAGGAATACCTGCGAGTTGGCAGAACCGCCGACCCCGCGCGCAGTGATGCGAAATACCTCGATGCGATCAAACAGGTTGCTGTATGAACTCTGGATCATGACTGAGTTCTCGGAGCGCTGAACTGTCGCCAGCCACTCGATCAGGTAGCGCGGTTGAGCGGCAACATCAGGCATGTTCACCGGAACTTCGACGGTCTGTGCACCGCTCCAGACGGCATCATCCGTCCATCGATCGTCTTCGCCGAATTCTGCTGCGGACCACATTCCGCCGGCCCCGGTTGCATCAAACAATGCGGTACCGGCCACATTGGCATCCATCCAGTTTTCAGCCTGACGCAGAGCAGCTTCGGCCGCCTGAAACGCAATCAGCGAATCGTGTGAGTTGCGCGCCATGCGCTCTTCAAGCGTCGTGGTCTGCACGGCAGACACCCCGGCGATGGTCAGCACGAGTAACAGAACCAGGCTGATAAACAGTACGATGCCCCGTTGACCCACTGGTGAATAAACAAACGAACGCACAGGTAACTGCATCTTCTAACCCTGATTTCTCAGCGAGATCGTCTGGCTGAAGGTACGTGTGACGGGTTGATTGGCATCCGGACCAACCACATCAACCGTACTGGCGGTGATCTGGATACGCAACGTGCGCACGACTTCATTCAGGTTGGTCGCCGCAAAGTCGTCGTAGCGGTTTGGTGCATCGATGTTGTCGTTCGGCGTTGAATCTATGCCAAACCACAATTGCAGGTCTTCAATGCCCTCGACCAGCTCAACTGGCGCTGCCGCTCCGGATTTTCGCCATAGTGACAGCGGTGTTTGACCACGGTTGTTGGTGCCAGCGCTATTGGCGATGAAGTAAACCTCGGTGAACAGGCGCGCAACCGTTGTTCCCTGCGAGTTGGTGGCAGCGCCATAGGCGACATTCTGTTCCGAGAGCGTGGCGGCAGCTCGATTCTGGAAGATGGCAGATCCGGGGCCGGTGTTCTCGGCTCGACTCAGTTGAACCGTTGCCCCGGTATCGTTGACTGCGGTGATCCGAAACACCGATGCCTGCTCGCAATCACTGATGACGGCAAAGTCATTGGCGGCAAACGCCACGTTCCCATCATCCTCAATGACCACAGGATTGGCGTCGGGTTGCACAATCACCGCGATCCGTTCGCCCGGTGGCTCGACTCGACGCACTGCAAGAATATCGGTCTGCGGTGCGATGTTGGCGAAGTTGAGACCATTGGCCGGTACTGGCGTAGTCGTGGCTGCACCAACCCTCGGCAATACCGCCACGCTGGGATTCCAATCCGTCATCGACGTTCCACCGCCGCCGACGTAATCAAATCCGGCAACCGGCTGCAATATGTTCATCTCGAAGGTGTTTGCAAGATCCTGGTTCAATGTCGTGTAGCGTTTGTCCAGATCAGGATCACAGCCGAAATAACCACCGGCACGTGCGCTTTCCGAGATGAAATCGAGGGCGTAACGAGCGCCTTCCTGCAATCGTGACTGTCCTTGCAGAGTTGTGTACGTCAGGTTGTTGCCGACAAACAGCTGCACGATACCCGCCGTGATAACCACGCCCAGTGCAAGCGCCAGCATCAATTCGATGAGCGAAAATCCCAAAGCTGATGATGGTGCTGATGATCTGGGTTGGCGTTGCATGACTCAGCTCTGACTGTTGATGGTGATGGTGCGGACCTGCTGGTTGCCCAGCTCCGTCCACTGCACCGCGATGTTGATGACGCCATTCCCATCGACAGTAATGCTGCCATCGCCCGCCGTGAGCCCAGGCTGATCATCTTCATCGGCAAGCACACCAGCAGCGCGCAGCGTCTGACAGATGTTCTCGTCGTGGAAATTACCAAGACTGCATTTCCAGATCGCCTGGTCGAAGAGGATCATCTGCGCCTGGGTACAATTCTGGTTATTGCAGTTGGCTGCAGCTGGTGGGCCTTCGGCCAGATCCAGACCCGAGTAGGCGGAGCCTGGCGGGTTACCCGCCGGATTGGCTCGCACCCGATCCATCATGTCGTAGGCAAGTTGCACGGCCTCGGCTCTCTGCAGAGCACCACGGTTGTTCTGCAGGCTGACCATCTGCAAGGCAGTGACACCTAGTACACCTATGCCCATGACGAGCACCGCCACCAGCAGTTCGATCATGGAAAAGCCACCGGCGCGGCGGTTGTCAGCAACTATGCCGCGCCTTTGTAGCGCCGTCAGTTGCATGTCAGCTCCTGGGCCATCGTTCGACCAACGGGGGTGATGTTCAGGGTCCGCCCGTTCGCCACTGAAGCATCCGTACTGCAGATCTGTATAGCACCGCCCAGTCCACCCACCAGCAGTCCCCGGGAGTTGAAGCTCAAGGTGTAGATGGCTTCGAGCCCGCCGATCGCATCGAGCGTCACGGCTGTTGGTGCGGCAATTCTCCGCAATGGTGTGCCGTTACAATTTCCGGGGTTGCCAGCGACGATACAGTAGCCGCCACCCCACTCATTGCCGTTGTCTGTTGTCAGCGCCTGGATGCTGACAACACCACCCAGTTTCGCCGCCTCGCTTCGCGCGTACGCAATTCCGCCAATCAGGTCATTGGTATACGTGGTGAGGCGCTGCTGGCCGAGGAAGCCATTGAATGCCGGCAGGCCGATGGTGATCAGCACGGCGGCAATCGATAGTGCGACCATCAACTCGACAATCGTGAACCCCCGCTTGGTCTGGTGACCGTCTGGGGTTGCACATGCGCCAATCTCCAGCATCAATGCTCCCACGTATCTTCGCCGGCTCCGATGGAGCCATTGTTGTTTTCGTCCCAGCCACGCGCGCCGGCCTGGTCAAGGGTGACAAAACCGTCACCTGTCATCTGTCCAATCGGCGTTGCACTAACGTTAAAGGTCGTCGCCGTACCGGTCACCGCAACCGTGTAGCGCCCGTTGGCAACCGAGCGTGGTTGGCAGACCTGTGCCGCTGGTGGGCCAGCGTTGGCATCGCCGACACCATCGCCGTTGGTATCTGCAGCGCCCAGATAGTCAAAATTGTTACTGGCCCAACGTTCCATACCCTGTGCACACAGCGCCAGGTCCGCCTGGGCCTCGCTGCGGTAGGACCGGTCGGCATAGGCGGTATAAATCGGGATCGAAACACCCGCCACAATGGCCATGATGGCCACTGCGATCAGCAATTCGATCAGCGTGAAGCCGGACTGATTTGAGCGTCTGGAGCAGACCGATGCCATGCATTTTCCGCGGAGTTTGTCACCTGCAGGAAAATTACTCCCTTCAGCCGTGTTTACGAGAGCGATTGTCCCGAGCGGTAGTCCTCCGGCGACGAATGGTCACCGACAGCAATGATAGACACATCGAAGACCAGATCCTGGCCGGCAAGAGGATGGTTGAAATCAACCTGCACCGACTCTTCGCCAATGACGGCGACTACACCGGGCAACTCACCCCCTGGTTCGGCAAACGAAACCACCAGCCCAGGCTCGAGTTCCATGCCAGCAAACCGACTCTTGGGAAACCAGCGCAGATTCTCCTCCCGACGCGGTCCGAAGGCATCCGAAGCGGCTATCTCGAACTGGGCATCGTCCGCAGGCTGCAGACCCAGCAGTACCTGTTCAAACGCCGGCGGCAGATTGCCGTCGCCGATGACACACGTTACCGGCTTGCCACGACGGGTGGTGTCCACCTCCCGACCATCCGCGAGCAACAGGGAAAAGTGCAGGGTCACCTGGGTGCCGGGCACGATGGTCTTGCGAGCAAAAGGTTCACGGGCAATGATTCTGGTCATGGTCGAGTTCTCTGGCCCTGACTATTCATGAAGGTTCATGCAGGGTCCGGGCTATGGTGCTGCCTGGTCACGCGGCGAACGGGATCGCTCGGTGCGCCACTCATGGAACATTCTCCAGATCCATAGCGCGGCGCCACAAGTCAACGCGCTGTCTGCAACATTGAAAGCGGGAAAGTACGCCCCGTTGTAGTGGAAGAGCAGAAAATCAACGACGTAACCTTGCCAGACACGATCAACCAGATTGCCGAGCGCACCACCGAGTATGAGGCCATAGACCCACATCATCAGATGGTCATGGCGAGGCAGACGACGCAGTTCATACAGGATGAACATCGTGAAACCGATGCCAAGAACCACAAAAAACCACCGCTGCCAACCACCGGCGGTCGCCAGAACGGAAAATGCTGCGCCTTCGTTGTGCCAGCGAACCAGATCGAAAAACGACCAGACGGGAATTCGTTCGCCGTACAACAACTCGGCGCTGACCACCAGTTTGGTCGCCCGGTCGAACAGAACTATCACCAGCGCGATCACAATGCTCTTAACCGGCACTTGCACCTCGCCTCGCAAACCAGCCGCGTGCCTGCACAATGTCCAGGTCTATCTGCGCCTTGAGCGCGTCGATCGAACTGAAAGTCTGCTCATCGCGAAGTTTCGAGTGGAACGTCACAGTCAGGAGTTGGCCGTAAAGATCGCCCGTATAGTCAAACAGGTGAACCTCGAGCAGTGGCTCCTTGCCATCGACGGTGGGGCGAACACCAATGTTGGCAACGCCATCGTAACGACGATCCAGCCCATCCACGGTCACGCCAAATACACCAACCAGCGCGGATCTGTACCGTTGCAGGCGGATGTTGGCAGTTGGCACGCCCAACCGCCGTCCCAGTTGCCTGCCGTAGACCACCCGACCGGTTATCGCGTACGGTCGCCCCAACAACTTTTCGGCGAGTGAGAGATCACCTTCTGCCAACGCCTGGCGCACACGGCTGCTGCTGACCCGTTCATGATCGAAGGTCAGCGTACCAAGGTGACTGACTTCATAACCGAGCCGGTCACCGGCCGCCTTCAGCATGGCGTAGTTGCCCTGCCGCCCTTCGCCAAAGTGAAAGTCATCCCCGACCACCACGTACCGAACCGCCAGCAGTCGATGCAGAAAATCTTCGCACACCCACTCGGCCGGCTGGTTTCGTGTCCGCTCGTTGAAAGGAAAACACAGCAGAAAATCAATCCCGGTTTCTTTCAGCAACTGGACTTTTTCCCGGAATCGTGTGAGTCGGGCTGGTACCTGGGCACCGCGGAAAAACTCTCGCGGCTGGGGTTCGAAGGTGATGAGCATGGTCGGTACACCAAGTTCCCTGCCCTTGGCGATCAGATGCGAGATCAGCAGGCGATGGCCATGATGCAGACCGTCGAAATTGCCGACCGTAACCGCGCAGCCACGATGCTGCGGTTTGATGTTCGCGGAGCCGCGTATGACTTCCATGATCGGCAGTATACCCACCACGGCCGGCTCTGCCGATGGCAACACAAACCTTCGTCCGTCAACTGATCAGACCCGATGAACGAAGTCACGGGGCCGAAACCCCAGCACAATCAGCATGAGCAGATAGATCGCTCCACCGCCGCCCACTGCAGCAGCGATCCACAGGGATCGCAGCGCCTGATCAGCGGCAAGCCAATCTTCCATTGGTGGCACCAGCCACATCAACAACAATCCCATCACTACGGCAGAGCCGAGGACGCGAAGGGTGCGTTTGTAGAACGTGGGTCCGGGCGTATAACGGTCGCGGTGGATCAAGACGTACAGCAGCAGACAGGCGTTAACCCAGGCCGACAGGCTGGTCACCAGGGCAAGTCCAACGTGGCCAAACCACCGGAAGACCGCCAGATTACCGATGATGTTGATGGCAATGGCGACGAGGGCGATCCGGAAGGGTGTGCGCGTGTCCTGACGCGCGAAGTAGGCCGGCGCCAGCACCTTCACCAGCACCATGGGGATCAGCCCAACAGAAAAAGCCTGTAGAGCCAGCGACGCCATGACCACGTCATGTGACGTCATCGCTCCATGATGGAAGATCGCGGCAAGCAGTGGCCCCGCCAGGACGTACAACGCAACCGCGGCAGGCACCGCCAGCAGCAGTGCCAGTGACAATCCCCAATCCAGCAGGCGGGTGAACGCTTCAGCCTGCCCGCGCGCATCAAGACGGGACAAATTTGGCAGAAGCACGGTCCCCAGCGCGACAGCCACCAGACCGACGGGCAGTTCGAGCAGTCGATCAGCATAATAGAGCCAGGAGACACTGCCGACGACCAGCGTCGACGCAAGAATGCTGTCGATGAGCGCATTGATCTGGCCCACTGACGCCGCCAGGATCGCGGGCACCAACAGCCGACCCACCTGCCGGGCGCCTTCATGCCGCACTCCGGGTCGAGGCAGAACCAGCAGATCGAGCTTCCGAATCGCCGGTTGCAGAAATATCCATTGCACAAATCCGGCGGCAAATACACCCCAGGCCAGCACGTGAATCGGCGATTCGGAGTAACGCGCGCCCAACCACATCGCCAGCAACAACGACAGGTTCAGCAGAATTGGCGTGAAGGCTGCAATCGCATAACGATGATGCGCATTCAGAATCGAGGCGGAAAACGCCACCAGCGAAATGAAGCCGAGATAGGGAAAGGTGATGCGAAGCAGTTCAGCCGTCAGGTCAAATCGTTCGGTACCGATAAAACCTGGCGCAAAGACCATGGTTACTGCCGGTGCAAAGACGATTCCGGCGATGACCAGCAGACACACGGCAATGGCCAGGTTGCCACCGATGACGGCGACGAACTGTTGCAACTCCACAAAACCACGTTCGCGGTAGCGCATCAGTACCGGCACAAACGCCTGATTGAACGCGCCCTCGGCAAATAGTCGACGAAAAAAGTTGGGAATCCTGAACGCGACAAAAAAAGCATCCGCGAGCCCGGACGCCCCGAGGAAGTTGGCGAGTACGACGTCGCGAACAAAACCAGCGATCCGCGACAGCAGCGTCATCGCGGCAACGACGCTTCCTTGCCGCGTGATGCTGTGGGTTTCCGTCGCTTCTGATTTATCCCTGGTTGACATCAATTACCCTGCTCGGCATATTACCGCGCCTGTTTTTCCCCCTTACTGGAGTCGCCTTTGGCCAATACCGCGCAAGCCCGCAAACGTGTCCGACAATCCGAGAAACGACGTCGGCAGAACGCCAGTCAGCGCTCCATGACACGCACCGCCGTGAAGCGGGTCATCGCTGCAATCGAGGCCAAAGATACCGATGCTGCTCGCACCGCCTTTGCCCGTGCGGTACCCGTCCTCGACAGCATGGTTGCCAAGGGCATGCTGCACAAGAACAAGGCTGCCCGGCACAAGTCCCGGCTGAACGCGCATATCAAGGCGCTCGCTGCTGCCTGATCACGACCCCATCACACAAGGAGTTTGTGCCGCAGAACAGCGCCAGACTCCCGATCGATCATCAGCGATAGACCACCAGGTTGTCGCGGTGCACCAGCTCCGGCTCGTTGGCATAGCCAAGGCGATCGGCAATTTCCCGCGTGGGCGCTCCCACCAGCGTCATTGCTTCGGTGCTTGAGTAGTTGACCAACCCCTGACCAATGGCTCGACCCGACTCATCCTCCAGGCGGATGACGTCACCGCGCTGAAAGTGTCCCCCGACATTTTTCACGCCCACACACAGCAGACTGCCACCGCCATGGGTGATCGCTGCTGCGGCTCCGGCATCAAGTACCACGTAACCCTTTGATTTCTGCTGACCTGCGATCCAGCGTTTGCGAGCGTCCCTGGGCGCGACAGTGGCAATCAGCATCGTCCCGATACGCTCTCCCGCCAACAGTCTGGTAATGATGTGGTCGGCACGCCCCGGCGCAATCAGCGTATGTGCGCCTGCATCGGCAGCCAGTCGGGCAGCCGCCAGTTTGGTGACCATGCCACCCCGGCCGAACGCACCGCCATCACCCGCCATCAAATCCAGCGTTCGATCATGGGCAGCCGCAAAATGCACCATCGACACGTCTTGCTGAAGTCGCGGATCGGCTTCATACAAGCCGTCAGCATCGGTCAGCAGTATCAACAAGTCAGCCTGGACGAGAGTGGTCACGAGCCCTGCGAGCGTGTCGTTGTCACCAAACCGGATTTCATCCGTCGCCACCGTGTCATTTTCGTTGATGACCGGGACCACTCCCAATTCGAGCAGTCGGTTCAACGTGGAACGCGCATTCAGGTAGCGCTCCCGATGAGCAAAGTCGTCGTGGGTCAGAAGGATCATTGCCGGGTGTCGATTGCGACTGGCAAACACCTGTTCATACGCGGACATCAGGCCAACCTGGCCAATCGCTGCGGCTGCCTGCAGATCGGCCAGTGCGTCGGGCCGCCGCTTCAACCCTAGTCGCACGCACCCCTCTGCCACTGCGCCAGACGATACCAGGATGACGTCAACGCCACGGTCGAGCAGCACATGGATTTCGTCAGCGATCGCCGAGATCCGTTGCCTGGCCAGCCCCGTTTCCGGGCTGGTGAGCAGTGCACTGCCGAGCTTGATGACCACCCTTCGGCATGACGCCAGCGCGTCCCTGCAAACCTTCTCCTGTCCAGATTCAGTCACGGACATCAATCACTTCGACTCCATCATCATCGAAGTCGTCTTCCCAGTGTTCATCCGGATCGACACCGATGGCCACCTCGACACCGGACGTCGGGTTGGCACGGATCGGTCGCGCGGTCAGAGCCGCTTCAGTGACTTCCCGCGCCAGACGAGCTTCGTATTCATCGTGAGCGGCACGAAAATCTGCGTCCTGTGCATACTGACGTCGAAATTCCGCAACTGACTGCATCAGCGAGTTGATGAGCGCCTGCAGCCCGGTATCAGCCAGTGCCGACAGCGCCAGGACCCGCCGTTCCGGCCAGCGCTTGCGGACTTTCCGCTCCAGTGCAGCAAGGGCTTTTGTCTCCAGCTGGTCGATCTTCGAAAGCGCGATCCAGATGTCCTTTTCCAGCAGCGCTGGTGCGTACGTGGCCAGTTCACGCTCAACCAGTTCAATGGCATCGATCACTGGTATACCATCGGCGGGCGAAACATCCACCAGATGCAGCAGAACCCTGGTGCGTGCGATGTGACGAAGAAACTGCACACCCAACCCTGCCCCTTCCGCTGCTCCTTCGATCAGCCCTGGAATATCGGCCACCACAAAGCTGGAATCCGTGCCAGCACTGACAACACCGAGATTTGGCACCAGTGTCGTGAACGGATAGTCGGCGACTTTTGGATTGGCCGAGGAAATCTGGCCGATGAGCGTGGATTTACCGGCATTTGGCAATCCGATGAGGCCGACATCGGCGAGCAGCTTCAGTTGCAGACGCAACTGACGCAGTTCTCCTGGCGCACCGGGCATGGTTTTGCGTGGTGCCCTGTTGGTGCTGGTCTTGAAGCGGGTATTGCCCATGCCATGACGGCCGCCTTTGGCGACCAGCAGGCGTTGTCCAACCACGGTCAGATCACCCAGGGTCTCAAGCGTGGATTCATCAACGACAGTGGTTCCGACCGGCACACGAACGACGGCATCTTCACCGCGGGCACCGGTCTTGTTGCGGCCGCCACCGGTCTCGCCGCTCTTGCCGCGATACCGGGGCTGGAACCGGAAGTCGACCAGGGTGTTGAGTTGATCATCGGCAACCAGCAGGACATCACCGCCCTCACCTCCGTCCCCGCCGTCAGGACCACCCTCGGGAATATACTTCTCCCGCCTGAAAGACAATGCGCCATTCCCGCCCTTGCCGGCCTGGACCCAGATCGTAGCTTCGTCAATGAATTGCATGAGCTGAAAAAAACCCCGCACGCGGCGGGGTTGTCCCGAGCCGCGCTGCGGTTACTGGGCTGCCAGGGCAGCCGTTACCGAAACAATCCGACGGGCGAGCCTGCCGCGTACGGCAAACTCGACATAGCCGTCGGCCTTTGCAAACAGCGTGTGGTCGCGACCGCAGCCCACGTTTTCGCCGGGGTGATATTGGGTTCCACGTTGGCGAATGATGATGTTGCCAGCGCGTACGAACTGGCCGCCTGACCGCTTGAGTCCCAACCGTTTCGAGTGGGAGTCACGTCCGTTACGGGTACTGCCGCCTGCTTTTTTGTGTGCCATCTCTTTGTGACCTCGATCAGCCGTTGATGCCTGTGATCTTCACGGCGGTGAACCACTGCCGATGACCCTGTTTCTTGTGGTAGTCCTGACGTCGGCGGAACTTGATGATGGTGATCTTCTTGGCCCGATCATGCGCAAGCACTTCGGCTTTGACCTGACTTCCAGCGACGTAAGGCGCACCAACCTCGATCCGATCGCCATCGGCGAGCATGAGCACCTTGTCGAAGACCACCTCTGCACCAGGCGCAACGTCCAGTTTTTCCAGGCGCAGGATTTCTCCCTCAGTCACCCGGTGTTGCTTGCCACCGCTTTCGATTACCGCGAACGTCACAGCCTGTTTCTCCACTTGTGTATCCGTCATCTCGACGCTTTTACCCGTGTGGCCTTTTGCGCGCAACGACGTGTCGCTGTAACGCTCCAGGACCTTAAGGTGTATTACAATCCTCATCGCGACCTGACCATCGGGACGTCTGACCTGACCAGAAACTCTTGTTGAATAACAGAGGCCGGCAGGGAATGCGTCCACGGGTGAGCGACAGGCTGCGCGCGAAAGGCGGGCATTCTACGGTCAGGTCAGCATGAATACAACGAGAGGAGTCGATTCAAGCCCATGACCGCCCGCCCCCTAAACACGGAAAGAGTCAGGGAAACTGACAGGGAAAAGGCCAAGGAAAAAGCCAGCGAAGAATTCGTTCTGGAACCCATGCACGAAGTCGGGCCAGAAGCTGACTCCGCCACTGTCACGAGTAGCCCGTCGCTGGAGAGCATCTTCGCGCTGGTGCAGGCTGAATTTTCCGCCGTCAACACGCTCATCCCCAGACGCCTGACTTCAGACGTCGACATGGTGGAAAAGATCGGCGCCTACATCATCGACAGCGGCGGCAAACGATTGAGGCCCCTGCTGGTACTGCTCATCGCCCGATTGTTCAACTACACCGGGCAGGAGCACGTCAAACTGGCTGCGGTCATTGAGTTCCTGCATACCGCCACGCTGCTCCACGATGACGTGGTGGATCACTCGGTACTGCGGCGCGGCCGAGCCACCGCAAACGCCCTGTGGGGCAACGCACCCAGCGTACTGGTGGGCGATTTTCTTTACAGCCGGGCTTTTCAGCTCATGGTCGAGCTGGACCGAATGAAGATCCTGGAAATCCTGTCGTATGCAACCAATACGATCGCCGAAGGTGAAGTCCAGCAACTCGCCAACATCGGCAACCTTGCTGTTGATGAATCCGCGTATCGGGAAACGATTCGTTGCAAGACTGCGCTGCTGTTTGAGGCGGCAACCCATACCGCCGCACACCTGTGTACCCTTGATCGTGGCCACACAGAGACACTGCGTCGATTCGGACTGCATTTTGGCATGGCCTACCAGCTGGTTGATGACTGCCTCGACTACATGAGCGATGCCACAACCATGGGCAAAAACGCGGGCGATGATCTGACCGAAGGCAAAATGACCCTGCCGCTGATTCACTCCCTGACCCAAGCAACTGCGGCCGACAGAGGCGTCCTGGTCGATGGACTGCAACGCGGCGACGCTTCGGCGCTGCCGGAGGTGTTGCGCATACTCCAGCGCACCGGGTCCATAGCCTATGCACAGGACGCTGCCCTGCAGGAGTCACAGCTGGCACTGGAGCTTCTGGAGTCACTGCCCGCCGGAGCAGCTCGACAGGCTCTGAGCGATCTGACCCGGTACTGCACGAAGCGATTGCGCTGAACACCATCCCTCTCGGACGCGCCTGACTGTCATGACCCCTGAAGCTTCTGGATTCATGCGTCTGCGCCTGGGCGTGCGCTTCAGCTTGGCGTTGGCGTGGTCCTGTCTCGCCGCTGCCGGTCTGTTGGCGGCGGTGTCCAATACCACTGCGCAGGATCTGGTATTTCGTGCCTGTCCTCTGGCAGGCAGCGGCGGTAACCAGGTATTGCAGGCAGAGTGTGCAGTGCTCGAAGTTCCACTTGATCCCGCATCGCCGGAGGGCGCTAAACTCGAACTCGCGGTGAGTCGTCTCGCCGGTGGTGCCCGCCCTCCGCTGAAGGACGCCCTGATCGCCATAAACGGCGGTCCCGGTGGATCGTCGCGTGATCTGTTGGTCGATCTGGGCCAGGCGCTGGTGATGGTCGCCGGCAAACGGGACGTCATCGTCGTCGATCAGCGAGGTACTGGCGAATCCGCACGACTCAAGTGCAACAACCCGGACCCGGCAGGGGTCGAACCATCTCCTGATGTGATCGAATCTCTCACTCAAGAGTGCCTGACTGACTTGCCTCATGACCCACGATTTTTCACCACCAGCGTCGCCGTCCATGATCTGGAACTGTTGCGAAAATCGCTGGGTCTCGATACCTGGACGATGTACGGGGTCTCCTACGGTACACGTGTCGCCCTCCACTACACCCGGCGCCACCCGCAGCAGGTCAGGGCACTCATCGTTGACGGCATCGTCCCTGCCGAATTGATTCTGGGGGCCAACGTACTCCACAACAGCGAGGCCGCATTCAACGCACTCGACAGGCGATGCCAGAAGGATCCGGGCTGCTCAGCCGCATTTGGCCAATTGCGGCCAAAACTGAATCAGCTCGAGGAACAGCTGAGAGAACCAAAAACAATAGCATTGCCGCATCCGGTGACCGGCGAACCAACCACCACCCGACTCGCTTACGAACACGTCGCTGCGACCATCCGGTTGTCGCTGTATGCGCCGGAAACCATGGCGACAATTCCCTTCATGATCGACGAGGCGGTTGCCGGTCGGTACCTGCCTCTCGCTGCCCAGTCGATTCTTGCTCTCGAAAAGGTCACCGAGTCCATCGCTGATGGCATGCACAACGCAGTGGTCTGCACGGAAGACGTGCCATTTTTTGGCGCCGCAGAAGCGGATCGTGCAGCACAGGTGGATACCTATCTTGGTGCGAACATGATCGACACGCTGAAGACCGTCTGCGCACTATGGCCCAGGGGCGTGCTGGACGATGATCTGCACACTCCTTTCAAGTCTTCCGTCCCGACCTTGATTCTCTCTGGCGAGTTGGACCCCATTACCCCACCAGCCTATGGCGAACGCTTGCTGCAAAATTCTCCCCAGGGTCTCCATCTGGTCGCCAAAGGCCAGGGTCATGGCGTGCTGTCCCGCAGTTGCATACCCCGCCTGGCTGCCGGGTTTGTAGCAGACCCGCTAAGCAGTTCGATCAACACGAACTGTCTTGATCGCAGCCCCCCAACGCCGATCTTCCTGAACAGTCTTGGACCATCGCCATGATCCGCGTGGACAATCTGAGCAAACAATTTGGTAGTGTGCACGCCATCGATAACGTGTCCTTCCTCGCAGAAGATCGAAGAGTTACCGCACTGCTGGGTCCAAATGGCGCTGGCAAGTCGACCACACTGCGTGTACTCGCGGCGGTCATTCGAGCCGACTCGGGCTCAGCCATGATCAATGGCCACGAAGTCCATGCTGCACCCGATCTGGTACGGGCATCAATCGGTGTCATGCCCCATAACTCAGGTATCTACGCGCGACTGTCGGCGCGAGAGAACATTCGCTACTTCGGCCGATTGCAGGGATTGTCCGGCGATGGGCTCGAACAACGCATCGACAATCTGATCGATCAGCTGGAGATGCGACCGTTTGCAGACCGCCGCGCCAAGGGATTTTCACAAGGCCAGAAGGTCAAGGTCGCACTGGCCCGCGCGCTGGTACACGATCCAAAACACGTGCTGCTGGATGAACCAACCAACGGACTCGATGTCATGGCAACCCGCGCCCTGCGCGATATCGTGCATGGTTTGCGTGCAGCCGGCTGTTGTGTACTGTTTTCCAGCCACATCATGCAGGAGGTCGAAAACCTCTGTGACGATGTCGTGATCATCGCCGGCGGCCGCGTTCGTTATACGGGCACGCTGGGCAACCTCAGAGCCGTCGCCGGCACACCTGATCTGGAGGAAGCATTTGTGACCCTCGCGGGCCTGACACAGGCGCAGACGTGAGTGCGTTTGTCACCGTCCTCGGCAAGGAGTGCATCGACAATCTGCGTGATCGCAGAACCTTGATCTCCACGTTTGCGCTTTCGTTGCTAGGACCGATCATCCTGGTGGGACTGATGAGTTTCATTCTTGATCGCGCACTTGGCGAACAGGACGATGCCATAACTTTTTCACTGGTCGGATCAGAGAACGCACCGGCGCTGGTCGCCTGGCTGCGTGAACAGAATTATGCAATCAAGGACATCGAACTTCGGGATGGAACGGATCCGCGAGCCCTGGTGACCTCGGGCGACAATGATGTCGTGCTGCTCATCCCGAAGAACTTTGCCAAACGCTTTGGGGCTGGTCAGATGACGACGTTCACCATCGTCTACGACTCTTCAGAGATGGGCTCTGCTTCGCGCCGGGCAAATCAACTTGAACGTGTCCTCAACAGTTATGCCAGAGCCATCGGTGTCCTGCGTTTGCAGGTCCGTGGGATCGATCCTCAATTGATCCAGCCAATACTGGTGAATGAACTGGATGTTGCATCATCCGCCGAGCGCGCCCTGGCGGTATTGTCCATGGTGCCCTACTTCATCCTCCTGGTGGCCTTCATGGGTGGTTTTTATCTCGCCATTGATACGACGACCGGAGAACGCGAACACGGATCCCTCGAACCTCTGCTGTCACAGCCTGTCTCACGCGTGTCCCTGGTACTCGGCAAGATTGCGGCTACCTGTGTCTTTGCGCTGGCCAGCCTGCTGTTGCTGTTGTTCGGGTTCTACGTTGGCTTGCCGCTGGTCCCGCTCGAGCGCATTGGTCTGGCGCTCGACGTTTCGTTCGCCAATTTCCTGATGATCTTCCTGCTCATGATTCCGTTGATCTGGTTTGCCGGCGCTCTGCTCACTGTCGTCGCTTCGTTCGCAAAAACCTACAAGGAAGCCCAGACCTACCTGTCCTTCCTGATCATGGTGCCAACGTTGCCGATCCTGTTTACCCAGTTGATGGGTGTTGAAGCCAGCCTGTGGATGATGCTGGTGCCAAGCCTGGGTCAATCGCTGCTGATCCAGGATTTCCTGACCAACGAAGCGGTTTCCGGGATCAATCTGTTTTGCTCGGCACTCTCGACCAGCATCCTTGCCGCACTACTGACCCGCGCGGCGACCTGGATTTACAACCGCGAACAGATACTCGGCTGATCTCCAGGACAAAACAGACCGCGCCAGGAGTCCGGGTTAGCCCGGAATATTCATGACCATTCTGCTGCGGCTGCCGATAGTCGTGAAAACACAGCGCGTGCTCCTTCCAGTGCGCGCCACACCGTCTTTTCGCGCATCTCGTCACTGGCGACGAATCTTCATGAATAATGCGGGCTAGCGAATCACCGCGCTGACCCGCACCGGTCGAATCCGCAGAATGACCCGTTTTTCCGTGGCAATCCATGCAGCGAGATCTGCCGGCTGCTGGTATCCGGTGCCTTGAATCGCATCAAACACGGCCTTTGTCGCTGGCACCAGGTTTTCCCTTTGAATGGTTGCCACACCTTCTATGGCGACAAAATTGAACGGCTCCGCGTTGCTGATGATGCAGAGGTTGACACGCTCGTCGGCGGCGATGCTCGTGACTTTGAACCTGTCGCCGGGAGTACTCACCACCAGTTCGTCACCTTCACGGGCATAGGCAATGACCGAACTCACCGGCCCGCCGCGCCTGCGCAAGGTTGTCAGAACGGCCCATCGATGGTCGGCTACAAAAGCATCCCAGACCGGATTATCAGCAATCATGTGCACTCCTCAAAGAATGGAAAAAGAAAAGGAACTGGACTTTGTTCACATACGGCAGTCGGTTGCAGATCACCGATACCGGCCGAACAAGTTCAGACTTGACCCGCGACCGCACCACTTTTGACCAGACTTGCAATCTCATCGTCGTGCCAGCCAAATTCGCGCAGCACATCGCCTGAATCGGCTCCCACCTCCGGCGCCCGTTTTGGAGGCTTCTTGGCCTCGTCTCGCACAAAAATCGGACTGTTGATCGTAAACCGATAATCTTCACCGGGATCACCGGTTGGAATGACATAATTGTTGGCGAGCACCTGTGGATCTTCGATGACTTGCCCCATCGGCGTCGCTTTGCCATAGGTGACATCGGCCGCATCCAGCCGCCGACAGACCTCTTCAACCGTGAAACCGCCAATCGTCTCCTGCAACAGCGTGATCAACTCCATGCGGTTGCGCATTGCCGATCGCAGATCGAGAAACCGCGGATCCGATCGCAGGTCCTCCCGTTCAAGAGCGGCGCAGATCTTTGGCCACTCCTTGCCCGGGTTGATGGCTGCGAGGACGATGAAAAAACCGTCTGCTGACTGATATACCCCGGTGAATGGGTTGTGCCAGCCTTTGTCCTGCTTGTGTCGGCCGAGATCATTCCCGGCAATCACACCCTGCAAAGCCATACCATTTGCCCACACGCCATTGGCCAACAAAGAGGTCGACACATAGCCACCAGACCCGGACACCGCACGCCGATACAAACCGGTCATGATCGCGCCGTACAGGGCTACCGCAGTTGCGTGATCACCCATGCCCGGTGAGGCGTTCTGTGGCGGCCCGCCTTGAGCGCGAATGAACTCCATCAGGCCACTGCGTCCCCACCAGGCCGTCACGTCAAAAGCCCGGCGACCGACTTCGGGTCCGCGTGTGCCATAGCCGGTGATGTGCGCGAAAATCAGTCGTGGGTTGATTTTACGCAGGCGCTCGTATTCGAGTTCATATTTTTCCAACGCGGGCTGGAGAAAGTTGGTGGTGAGTACATCCGCTTTTTCGATCAGCCGGTGCATGACCTGACGACCGTCGGCATGAGTCAGGTCGAGGCAGAGGCTGCGTTTGTTTCGGGACGTGAGTTGCCAGTGATAGGGAACAGGATACGGGCCGACCAGGGTCCGGTACCCATCACCGCCAGGAGGCTCGATCTTGATCACCCTGGCGCCGAAGTCAGCCATGATCGTGGCAGCTCCCGGACCTGCCAGGAAGCTCGCTGCGTCGATCACGGTGATGTCTTCCAGCAGGTAGGTCATGCGAAGCGTCCAGGTAGATGGGAGTATGGCCGGTGCCAGGAGACCGCGCGGCACCTGCACGGCAAAAGAGGAACTTACTTTTTCCAGCACGAAGGCACAACCGGTGCCCACTGCAATCTGATCGCAACGGGCAGGTTTCGGGGGGAACATAAAGCTGCTGACCGACAGCGGCCGACCGACAGCTGCCGACCGACTATTCGTCGCTTGTATCGTCCTCTGGTACTCTACGCCCGATGAAACCAACGGGAGCGAGTGATGGCTTTGGCGGATCTGGCGAAGGTGCTGAAAATTTTCGGTGGTTCCGAACCCACCCCTGAAGAACGTGCGGACCTGGCCAAAGAGGTCATGCTGATGGTGCTGGCTCGCGCCACAGCGGCCGATACGAATATCAAGCAGATCGAAGTCGACACCGTCCGGCGGGTCCTGAAGACCTATACCCAGACCGACTTCTCCAGTGCCGATATTCGGGTCGCAGCGAGCACGGCGTTGTATGAAAAAGCGCCGCTGGATCGTTTTGTCTCCTCGGCCGCACGCAAGCTGGATACCGCCGCCAGGATGGCCATCGCCAATGCACTGAAGGAAGTTGTGCACTCCGATGCTCGCGTGAGTGACCACGAAATCAGTTTTTTCAACAACATCGTGAACTCTCTGGACCTGACCCCGGCCCAACTGATGGGCATCGAGTAGCCAGGCACTACCTGTGCAAGCGCTGGCCGGTCTTCGTATCCTGGACTTTACGCAGGTTCTGGCCGGCCCCTTTGCAACCCAGCAACTGGCGGGGCTCGGTGCAGAAGTCATCAAGGTCGAGACCATCGGCACTGGTGACATGACCCGCGGCGGGTTGTTGCGTGACGAACACGGACAGACAGCCCCTTCGTTTACCACCTGTAATGTTGGCAAGCACAGCATTGCCATCGATCTGAAGGATGCCCGCGGCGCTGAAGTCATCAGGCGTCTGCTCCCCGATTGTGACGTCCTGGTCGAGAACTTCAAACCGGGCGTCATGGGGCGATTGGGCTTCGCCTACGAAGTTGTGCGCGAACGACGACCCGATATCATCTACTGCTCGATTTCCGGTTACGGACAAACCGGTCCAGCAGCGGAACAACCCGCCTTTGACGGGGCAATCCAAGCCGCTTCCGGCATGATGAGCATCACCGGTCATGTGGAAACGGGTCCTGTTCGAACCGGCTTTTTTGCCGTCGACATGTCAACGGCGTTGAATGCAGCATTCGCCATCAGTGCCGCCCTGTTGCGGCGGGCGAGAACCGGTGAGGGGCAACGCCTGGACGTATCCATGCTGGACACGGCCATGATGATGATCGCCCCACAAATGTCTGCCTACCTGGCCAATGGCATCCTCCCGGACCTGCTGGGAAATCGTTCGCCGACCCGTCAACCCACTGCCAACGTCTTCAACACCGCCGATGGTTACATCCAGATCGCAGCCCTGAGCGAACGGCACGTAGAAGGGCTGTTTGGGCTGCTTGGTCTGCGAGAGTTTGCCCAGCGCTTCCCGGATGCCAGGTCACGAATCGCCAACAATGCTCAAATCACGGACGCGTTGAATGCCGCTTTGGCCGGTCGCACCACGGCCACCTGGCAGACAGCTCTGATCGAGGCTGGGATACCGGTGGCGCAGGTTCGAAGTCTTGATGCGGTCGCCCGCGATGAACAACTCGCCACCCGATTGTCGATTCAGGACGTACCTGCCATCAATGGTGCATCAGGGTCCGTACGGGCCGTCGTTTCGAGCCATATGGCACTCACCGATGCCCCAACCGTGCAAGGTGCGGCTCCGGCGCTGGGGGAACACACCGATCAGATCATGCAGCTGGCTGGCTACTCCGCCAGTGAAATCACTGAGTTGCGAACGGCCGGTGTCATTGCCTGATCAGCGCTGAACAAATCGGCCAACGGAAATTGCAGAGTCGGGCTCAATCCCCGTCACAATCGCGTCGGCGACCAGTTTGCCAACCCCGGGGGACGTCTGTACACCGAACCCGCCAAGCCCAGCCAGCCAGAAAAAACCCTCGGCTCCCGGGTCATGACCAATTACCGGGCGGCGATCAGGGACAAATGTCCGAAGCCCTGCCCAACGATGCAGCAATCGATCAACTCTCGACGTCGTGAGTCGCTGGAAATTTTCAATGACCCCTGCAACATCAAGCTCTTCCGGCTGGGCATCGCAGGCTTCACTCGGTGTTTCGTCTTCGGGGCACAGCATCAGGCCATTGCCCTCCGGTTTGAAGTACAGGTCTTCCTTCAACGTTTGTGTCACTGGCCACACCGAAGTCGATACCGCCGTCGGGATCAACACCGCCGTGCGGCGCAGCGGCTGCAGCGGGATATCGCCCAGACCGGCCAGCCGACCAATCATTGATGCCCATGCACCCGCAGCATTGATGACTACCCCTGCAGTACAGTGGATATCGGTCTCGACGTGCCAGCGACCGCGGACCTGCTTCAACGCACGAACACCGGCGTTGCAACGGATCTCGCCACCAGATTTCAACAGTGCCCGGCGATAACCCATCAGCAGGGCGTGCACATCGATCGAGTACCAATCCGGATCAAAGCAGGCAGCAACCATACGGTCCGGGCGCAGAACCGGCACCATGACCAGAGCTTGCGCCACGTCGATTTCACAAAGCTGCGGACACAAGGGCTGCCAGCGCTGCAGAAATTGCGCCATGCGCAGCTCATCACCTGGCTCCGCAATCGTCAGCCCACCACGAGCCTTCAGCAGTGGCACATCCGTGAAATCGGCAGCGGGAGAAAAAAAGAATTCGCGACCAGCGGTGGTGAGCGCGCTGACGACCGGATTTTCGTAACCCTCGATATAGAGCGCTGCGGAGCGACCACTGCTGTGATAAGCAGGCTGGGATTCACGTTCCAGTAACAGGACCCGCTTGTGGCTGGACAAAAAGCAGGCTGCCGCCAGTCCGGCAACACCACCACCGATGACAATCACATCGTAGTCAGTCTGCTGCGCGCACACCTAGCGCCTCCTGCGTAAACGCACGCCCGCCCTTGATCGTCAGCATGATGTCATCCAGCGCTGCGATATCTGCCAGCGGATCCCCATCGATGACCACCAGATCCGCGACCTTGCCAGGTTCGATGCTACCAAGATCATTCTCGACATGAGTCGCTACTGCCGATTGCCAGGTCGCTGCGTGCAGAATTTGCGCAGGTGTCAGCCCGGCGCGCGCATACAGCCTCAGCTCAGCGTGCAATCCTGCCGCATAGGGAACAAACGGAGCGTCCGTACCAGTCACCACCAACGCACCCCGCCCCACCAGTTGCTTCAGCAACGCTCCATTGCCAACTGAATTCGCCCGTGCTCCATTCAGGTTGGGCGCGAGCCGGGCCCGATAGGCGGCCGAAACTCCATCGCCGTAAAAACTGATGAACTGTGGCGTGGCCAACAGATCCGCATCTTCCGCTACAATCACTGCAAAACCAGGCAGTACCATCGTTGGCGTAATCCCCATACCGCTCGCGACCAGCAGTTCAACGACGTCCTGGTAGCTGCGGCCAAGCGCACTCACTTTCGGGGCGTATCCGCGTCTGCTGGTTCCACCGATGTGTTCGACATGATCTGCGCCATAAGCGACTGCTGGATAAAGTTCATGAGATGACACCGGGATACCGAGCTCAGCATGGGCGAATGTTATGACCCGCTTCTGCCAGTGATCCGGCAGGCGGACGTAAGTCTTGATGAAGTCATACTCCAGTTCGCGCGCACGTTGCAGCGCCCGTTCCAGATGCGCATCACCCGTGATTCCCTCCGCCATCGCGTAGAAGACACGATTGCCATCGGTCAGATAGCCGGTGACATGGGTGCGAGGTCCGGCCCGCATCCCGCTATCCCAGGCTTCCTGGCGTTCCTTAGCGATCCAGGGGTTTGATCCAGGATCGCGCACGGAGGTGATTCCCCATGCCAGCCAGGCACTGCCTTGTCGACCACTGGTGTTTCCCATATGGGCGTGCATCTCGAAGAGTCCTGGAATCACCGCATGTGTCAGGGCATCGACCACACGCTCACTGCGATTGATCTCTATGGGCTCGATGGACTCGATGCGATGCCCGGCAATCACAATATCGACATTTTCGCGGTAACTCGAAAGACGGCCGTCATATACCCGTCCCGCTCTCAGCACCCATCGTTCGGTGGCTTGTTCCGGTCGATAAAGCATCGGGGGTGTAACATCGGTCACCGCACCACTCTCTACTTCCATCAATTTCAGTTTGCTGCCCGCAGAGAAGACGACAAGGCGGCCATTCGCGCTGAACGCTGGCTGATCGGTCAGCTCGCTGGTGACCTGTACTGGCTTCTCCGCCGGCTGGCCAGCTGCATCCAGATCAAGCCGCCATAACAAGCCATCCTGAACATAACTCACCGAACGACCATCGGCGGCCAGCGATGCATCCAGCAGACTGCGATGCGCAACCGGTACCAGCGATCGTTCGCTGCCATCTATGCTGTCGAGCATGACAAGTTCATACACACCTTCACGATAACGACTGGAGTAAGGATGCAGCCTCGTCGTCAGCACCGTTCGATCTTCAGGCGACCAGCTCACCAGCTGGGGGGGCATGGGTTTACCGACCTCGACACTCGACCCCCTCTCCAGATCAACGAGAATCAATTGCCCCGCCAGCGGATTGCCGGGCACATCGCGGAATACCGCGACCCGCTTCCCGTCATGCGAGATGACCGGGAAGGCCAGCGTGCTGGCTCCGGGGACATCAACCACCATCTGCTCTCCATCACTCAACCGGTGCCTGACCAGCGATTGACCGCCTTGCCGGTCAGTCACATAAAGCAGGGACTGCCCGTCAGGCAGGAAAACCGGTGTCTGCTCGGCAGCTTCATCGTCCGTCAACTGCTTCAGTACCGCGTCAGCGGGCCGCCACAACCAGACATCCCCAAGCGCGGTAAACGCAATTTGCCTGCCATCATTGGCAACTGCCGGCGTAACCAGACCGAGGGCTGGCCGCTCGGCGATTGAATCATGATCCCGACGGCGCTTGTGGTAGGGCGGGCGATTCAGCGGCACCGATGCTGCAAACCCGATACGCTCAGTCTCGCCACTGGCAATCTGTAAACGCGTCATTCCGCCGTCCACGGCAAAGATCAACTGGCTATCGTCCAGCCAGGCGGCTCGAAATGGAAACACGTCCGCACCTGGCGCAGACAGGGAAGACACGTCACCCCCGCTGATGCTCACACGTCGTAACGTTGTCAAGGGCGAGCCATCCGGGTCGCGTGACTGCACCTGATAACTGATCGAGTTTCCATCCGGCGACCAGGCCACACCTGCCACAGATCCTGTCTCGGTTTGTAAGGCGCTGCTGCGACCTGTCGCCATATCGAGGATCCTGACCTCGGCCGCAGGCCCATCCACGACAAAGGCGAGCGAACCGCCGTCCTTTGACCAGGCCGGCGAGTGTGCATTGGCGGTCTCGTGGGTCACCTGGCGGAGGGCGCCATCGGCGCGCTGCCACAACCAGATGTTGTAACCACCACCACGGTCCGAGGCGAAGACCACATCATCATTCGGACCCACGTCCGGCTCGCGATCATCCCAGGGGTCACTGGTAAGTGCTTTCGGTTCAGCGCCGCTCAGGTTGAGTTCGTAGAGATCCCAGTTGCCTTCAGCGTAGCCCTGAAACACCACGTACTGGCCGCGGTTTCCCAGCACCGGTTCCCTGGCGTCCATGCCCGGACCCAGCAGCAACGAGGTATCGCCACCAGCCAGCGTCGTGCGAAACAGCAGTCCCTGCAGCGCCAGCACGAGCGTGTTCGACGCCTTGTCAACCGCCAGCGAGAGGTTGGTGCCTTCATGCAGGACTACCAGCTGCGGCAACACGGCGGCCGCTGGTGGGGCTGCAGCGCTGGCAGACTCTTCAGTACGCTCGCTGCACGCCACCAGCGTGGTCATGAGGAGAACCGTTAGCGCAGCCTGTTTCATGCCAATTCACTCCCGCCGGACAACTTGTAGGTCACAGTGGCTATGGCCACTTCATTGCCGTCCAGGTCCCGGACCGTCACCTCTCCTGTGCACAGGCTGCCACCCCGCCGACGCACGCGTGCTTCAGCCAGCAGATCTGCCGCCACCACCAATCGCAGGAAATGAATGTCGAACCCGACTGTAGCGCCCCGCGCCTGCATCGAGAGATCGGGCTTGCTCCAGAACACTGCGGTTGCGGCAATGTCGACGAGCCCGCTGATGGCGCCACCATGCACACGTCCGATCCCAAGCGCCGGTCGATACGGCAATCGAACCACAACCCGATCTTCGCTGACACTTTCGAGCCGCGTACCGAGGGTCCGTGCAAAGGCATCGTCCTCGGCAATAACGCGGGCTCGCGCCGTCACTTTGGTCGTTCCGGTGCGTGGTGAGCCGGGATGGCCGTCTGCGCATTGGCGCCTTCACGAAACGCCCGCAGCGCCCGCTCGTTTTCCATGATCTTGTTGAGAACCGCCTGGCCCGCCCGCTCAAAACTGTCGCGGTGTTCAATGACATGTTGCTGCGAAGATCGATAGGCCGCCAGATAGCCATTGATCTCGGGAACGACATGCCGCGCCACCAGATCCCAGCTGCGGCGGGTCGCCTCCGGATTCGCCCAGTCGTGAACAAAACCGATCACGGTGCCAAACCCGCCCGTCACCTCCAGCAACGCCTTGATGTTGGCAACAAGATCATCGGGGGTACCGATGATGGCCGCCGACCCTTCCACCCGGGCGGTCTGCAACACGGCATCGTCAGGTGTGCGGAACGCTTCAGCACCGGGCCGCATCAGCGTGCCCACCGTATATTCATTGTGCCAGCGGAAAAGACCCTGTTTGGCCTCTCGTGCAGCTTCTTCGCGAGTTTCAGCGATATGCCACGACAACAATACCCGCCAGTTGCGACGATCCATGGTCTTGCCATGTTTGGCTGCAGACTCTTCGGCGAAGCTCCATTGAGTTGGCAGTGCCTGCAGTCCCGCCGTGGACATTGAACCGATCGAAAGAATGCCGATCCCGTGTTTGCCTGCCATGGTCATGCCTGACGGGCTTACCATCGATGCCACGGTGCAGGGCAATTCCTCCTGCAACGGCAGCAATTGCAGTGCGGCATCACGAAGTGTGAACCACTCGCATTCATAGCTGAATCGAGGCTCTCCAGCCAGCAATCGCCTGATGACGCCCAACGCTTCATCCTGGCGATCACGCTGGACCAGAGGGTCGATGCCCAGCGTGTATGCATCAGAAGGCAGAGCCCCCGGGCCACTGCCAAAGATCGCCCGGCCACCGGACATGTGATCGAGTTGTACCATCCGTTGCGCAACGTTGAACGGATGGTGGTAAGGCAACGAGATGACGCCAGTACCCAGGCGGATCCGGTGCGAGCGCTCTGCGGCAGCCGCCAGAAACATCTCCGGTGAAGCAATGATCTCCCAACCGGTGGAGTGGTGTTCGCCGCACCAGAACTCGTCATACCCCAGCTTGTCGAGATGCTCGACCAGATCAAGATCCCGTCGAAACTGCAGCATCGGGTGTTCCCCGATTGGGTGATGTGGAGCGAGAAACGCGCCAAAATTTACACGTGACATGCGAGCTCTCCCAAGCCGTGACACAATTCGCTCTGCATGGAAACACCCGGCGTGCGCCGGTGCAACCTTTCGCGATCTGCGCACGCAAACCTCAATACTCAACGACCACAGCTCACCCGTTCATGAAACAGAAATCGCTACTGGGTGCCGTCGCACTACTGGCGGCACTGCTGCTCTCCCAATGGCGGGATGGCGGCAGGTCAGGGCCGACGGGTGAATCCGCGCAAGACCCGGTAGTGCTGACTGCCGCTCTGACTTCCGAACGGAGCGGCGAGGTCGTGACAGTCGAGGCCGAGATCGTCAAATTGCTGCGAGACGACAACGATGGCAGCAGGCACCAGCGATTTCTTGTCCGGACCGGGTCCGGGCAGCGGGTTCTGATCGCCCACAACATTGACCTGGCAGAGCGACTGGACGGCATCACGGCCGGTGATCCCATCCGGATTCGCGGCCAGTTCGAGTGGAATGAAAAAGGGGGCGTACTGCACTGGACACATCACGATCCGCGCGGTGTTCACGAAGGTGGCTGGATCGAGCATCAGGGTCGGCAATATCAATAGCGTTGCCCATAATAGCGTTGCCCATAACAGCGTTGCCCATAACAGCGTTGCCAATAGCGCTGCCGGCAACGTCGCTACTGCATTGTGGTCAGCACAGTGGTTTGAGTGGCGTGGCCTGACGATTGGGCGGACAATCCACACGTTCGGGCATCCGGGGGAGATCAACGATGCGTACTCTTGTCGTCGCAGTCATTGCGGTATTTCTGGTCGCCGCCTGCGGCAACAGAACTGCGGTCGAAGAATCGG
>Ga0163144_10005927_pt1 | contig 27089 bp, 19 predicted proteins | sample OliLak19BULKMAT1_FD_123175 | JGI IMG/M metagenome (GOLD analysis project Ga0163144, IMG submission 123175) | Freshwater microbial mat bacterial communities from Lake Vanda, McMurdo Dry Valleys, Antarctica - Oligotrophic Lake LV.19.BULKMAT1 | ecosystem: Environmental > Aquatic > Freshwater >...
ACCTGGCGCGCCGTGGACTCATCGAGGTCAAGGGCAAGGGCTCCATGACCACGTATCTGTTGCAACCGCGCTGAACCGCTGTTCCGCTGGCGCCAGCAATGTCCGATCAGAAACCTCCCGCCCGTCTCCGTCTCCGCGTCACCGCCCGCGCCGAAACGATCCTCCGTTCCGGACATCCCTGGCTCTACTCGGACAGCATCCGTGAACAGAACCGTCCCGGAACCGCCGGTGAACTCGCCGTCGTCTTCGACCGGGAGGACAAGTTCCTGGCCGTTGGGCTGTTCGAGCCGGAATCACCCATCCGGTTCCGTTGCCTCCACGTCGGCAAGCCGACAAATGTCGACGCGGCTTGGTGGCGGCAGCGCCTACAGGAAACGATCGCCCGGCGCGCCGGGCTTTTCGGTCCGGAGACGACCGGCTACAGGCTGATCCATGGTGAAAGCGACGGCTGGCCCGCCCTCGTGATGGACCGCTATGCGGAGGTCCTTGTGCTCAAGCTCTACAGTCCGGTCTGGATTCCGCACTTCGCCCTGCTGAAGGAGATCCTCGCGGAAGCCTTTCCCGGTCTCAGCCTCGTGCTTCGTCTGAGCCGCAACATGGAATTGGCCGCACGCACTTCGGGCATTCCCGATCTCGTGGATGGAGCTGTGCTATCGGGAAAGATTGCGCCTGGTGGCCGCGTCCAGTTCCTCGAGAGCGGCATCTGGTTCTGCGCCGATGTGCTCAAGGGCCAGAAGACAGGATTCTTCCTCGACCAACGCGAAAACCGTCGCGAAATCGAGTCGCTCGCCCGCGGCCGGAGCGTGCTCAATGCCTTCAGCTTCTCCGGCGGCTTCAGCCTCTACGCCGCGCGCGGCGGCGCCAGTTCCGTCGTCAGTCTCGACATCAGCGAACACGCGTTGCGCGAGGCGAAGGAAAACTTCCAGCTCAACGCCGCCGATCTGTCCATCGCCTCCGTGCCCCACGAAACCATCCAGGCCGATGTCTTCGAGTGGTTCCGCGAACCCCACAAACGCCGCTTCGGACTGGTCATCGTCGACCCGCCGTCGCTGGCTAAGCGCGAGATCGAACGCCAAAAGGCCATCGGGGCCTACCGCCAGTTGAACGTGGCTGCCATCCAGCATCTGGAACCAGACGGCATCCTCTTGGCGGCCTCGTGTTCCGCCCATGTCTCGTCCGAAGAATTCTTCGGAGCAGTGCGTGAAGCGGGTCGGATGAGCGGACGGCGTTTTCGGGAACTTAAGACGGCGGGACATCCTCCCGACCATCGCGCCAATTTTCCCGAAGCCGCCTACTTGAAGGCCATCTTCCTGCGCTTCGACGGGGCCAACGATTCTACTGCGCCCGTCCGAATTTCCGTTCCAGCTCGCGGAAGTTCATTTCGATGAGCGTGGGCCGGCCGTGCGGACAGGTGTAGGGCATCTGGCAACGGCGGAGATCATTCACCAGGTTTTCCAGCTCGGGCCCGGCCAGCGGATCGTTCGCCTTCACACTGTGGCGGCAGACGGTCTTGGCCACGACGTGTTCGCCCAGGCGCAGGCTGTTGACTTTTTCGCCGGCGGCCTTGAGTTCGTCGACGAGTTCCACGACGAAGCGCCGTGGATCGCTCGCCTTCACGAAGGGCGGCAACGCATCGAGCAGGAAGGTGCGTTCGCCGAACTCGCTCAATCCCACGCCGAGCCGCGTCAGGACACCGAGGTGTTCGCGGAGGAACTGTGCGTCACGCACGCCCAGCTCGATGGTCTCGGGCAAAAGCAGCCGTTGCGACGCGGCTGACCCCGCCTCCTCCAAACGACGCATCATCTGTTCGAAGAGGATGCGTTCGTGCGCGGCGTGCTGGTCAAGCAGCACGAGTCCGCGATCGGATTCCAGAACGACATAGAGCCGCCCGACGACCCCGACGACGCGCAGCGGAACGTGGAGAAGTGGAACGGGGGCGGAAGGTTCGGATGCCGGATACCGGATGCCGAATGCCGCCGGGGCGCCTGTAGAGACGGGAGCTTTAACCAATCCGGAATCCGGAATCTGGAATCCGGAATCCGCCACCGGCGCTTTCCCGAACAGCGGCTCGGCTTGGACAGCGAGTGGCGGTTGCGTTGGCGATGAAAGGTGAAGCTGTGTTGCGGCTGGTGCGGTCGCAAAACGCGAAGAGTGATCCGTGGCGGGGATGCCAGGCGTGACCGGCGTAATCCTTTCCGGCATCCGGTATCCGGAATCCGTCATCGCCGCCGGCTGATCCCCGTGGAACGCCAACAATGCCTGCCGGACCGCTTCCGCCACGTTGCGACGCACGCCGCGTTCGTCGTGGAACTTCACCTCGCGTTTGGCGGGATGGATGTTCACGTCGACCAGAGCGGGATCGATTTCAAGAAACAGGCAGCCGACCGGATACCGGCCCTTCATCAGCGCGGTGTGGTAGCCCTCGACCAGCGCTAGGTTCAGACCGCGATGCTCGATGGGGCGGCGGTTGACGAAGAGGTGCTGGTCCTCGCGGGTGGAACGTGAAACGCCCGGCGCACCGATGAGGCCGCGAATCCGCAGCGTGATCCGCGACGGGTTATCCGGGGATGCGGGTTCCGCTTCAGGATCGCGCACCGCACCCAGCTCGCCGGCGAAATCCACTTCGAGCAAGCGCGTCTCGGCCGGGAGCAACGCGCGCCAGCGTTCGCGCAAGGCGACAAGGAATCCTTCGTCAGGTGGGTTCGGCCGCGCTGCGGCCGAACTTCCATCCGTAGGACGGACGGAACCTCCTTCGCCGCGGACGGCGGGCAGTTGCCAAACGGTTTTACCATCGCGGACGAATGTGAAACCGATGCCCGGATGCGCCAGCGCGGCCAGCGTCAGATAGTGGTGGATATGGGCCGACTCCGTCTCGTCCGTGCGGAGGAACTTCCGCCGGGCTGGCACGTTGAAGAAGAGCTGCCGGACTTCGATGGTCGTTCCGGGAGCGGAACCGGCGGCCTTCACCTCGGTGATCTTGCCGCCGTTGATCAGAATCTGCGTGCCTTCCGGTGAATCGGTGTCGCGTTCGCGCGTGGTCAAGCTGAAGCGGCTGACGCTGGCGATGCTCGGAATGGCTTCGCCGCGGAAGCCCATTGTGGCGATGTGCGCGAGGTCGTCGGCGCTGCGGATCTTGCTGGTGGCATGGCGTTCCAAGCAGAGCAGCGCGTCGTCGCGGTTCATGCCGGTGCCGTCGTCGGTGATGCGGATGAGGCTGCGCCCGCCGACGGCGATCTCGACGGTTATTCGCAAGGCTCCGGCGTCGATGGAGTTCTCGACGAGCTCCTTCACCACGCTGGCCGGCCGTTCGACCACTTCGCCCGCGGCGATCTGGTTGGCGACCTGTTCGGAGAGGAGGCGGATGCGGTTCATGCCACGCCCGGATCAGTGATGCACCGGCAACGAAACCACGAAGATCGCGCCGCGGCCCTCTTCACGCCGGGTTGCGATCCGGCCGCCGTGAGCCTCGACGATGCGGCGGCAGATGGACAATCCAAGGCCCGTGCCGGCGACTTTCCCGTGCGTCACGAAAGGCTGGAAGACGGTGATCACGACGTCTTCGGGAATTCCCGGGCCGGTATCCTCGACCTCGGTGATCAGTTCGGTGGCGGTCAGCCGGAATCGCAGTTTGATGGTTCCGCCGTCGGGCATCGCGTCGCGCGAGTTCGTGAAGAGGTTCTGGAAAACGCGCTCCAGCCGGTCGGCGTCGCCCGCGAGGAACGTTTGCGGCGGACGGTTCTCCATCACGATCTCGACATGGCGTTCGGCCAGCGCGGCCTTCGCTTCATCGACCAGCCGGAGGATGAAGTCGGCATACTGCAGGGGCTTCAGGTCGACCCGCGCGTCCTCGCCCCGGGAAAATTCCAGCAGCTCGGTGATCAATCCGTCGACCCGGTGGGCCTGCCGGACGATGCGGTCACGCCAAGCGGCCCGCATCTCGGGCCCGGCCTGCGGATCGGTCGACAGCTCGGCGGCCAGCTCGATCGTCTGCAGCGGCGCCCGGATGTCGTGGACGATCGAGCCCGTGAACCTGCCTACCAGCGCAAGCCGTTCGGCCCGGAGGATCTGCTCGACGTGTTGCCGGCTAAAGTCGCGGAAGCGGTTTGCGATTTGTCGGAGCACCCCGACGGCGATGCGTGGATGCTCCTCGAAAAGGCGCATCAGCTCGACCCGGGGAATGAACATCGCCCTCACCTCGCCCTCGGCGAGAACGGTTGCGGAGCGGGGAAGATTATCCAGCACGGCCATTTCGCCAAACAGCTCCCCGGGACCGAGCCGGTAGAGTTCATGGAGATCCTCGGCGACCGGCTCGAAGCAGATGCGGACGGTTCCCTGTTCGATCAGGAACACGCCGTCGCCCGGCATGCCCTGGCGGCAGATCGGCGAACCGTCGGCGTAGATGCGGGCTTTCGCCGCCTGCCGCATCGCGGCGAGGTCTTCATCGTTCAGGCCAGACAAAAAACGTCCGCGCTCGGAATGGCTCATGTGGGGGAGATGTTACCCAGACATGCCGCTTCGTGCAAAGCGCGGCTTGGTTCCGTGGTAGGGACAGGGATAGTCCCCGTGATCCACTGCTGAAGTCCCGGCCCCGGTCGACGAACGACATTGGGACGAGCGCCAGGGGACGGTGTGTTTTGCGGCTGGATCTCAAGTGTTCCGTTGACCCGCGAAGCGCGATCACGTAGCTACACGGCTAATCCCTGTGAAAACACCGCTTCACGTTTCCATCGCTGAAGCCAACAGTCCGGCGCAGGTGTCCCGGACTCTGGGCAATGTTCTCGTTGTCCTGATCGGTCTCCTCCTCGTGGTCGACGGGAGCACTTCCATTTGTCAGGGCGCAACCGCGGCCACGAACAGTCCCGCGGCCGCTTCGGCCGCTGAGGCGCACCTTCAGCTCATCATCCGTCAGGGCGGGTTTCCCGGAGCCACGACGTGCCAGCCGTGTCATCCGCAGGTCTACCAGGAATGGCGGATGTCCGCCCATGCCTACGCGTCGATCTCGCCGATGTTCCACAAGTTCGAGCAGAAGATAAACGACCTGTCACAGGGGACCATCGGAACGTTCTGTCTGCGGTGCCATGCGAGTGTCGGCACGACGGTCAATGAGCGCCGCGAGTTGCCGCTCTGGGACCGCAGCCCCGTTTCCCGCGAAGGCGTCACCTGCGTCACGTGCCATCGGGTGCGCGAGGAGTATGGCCGTGTGAATGGTGAGCGCCGCATCGAGCGGGGCGCGATGGTCCTGCCCATGTCCGGCAAATCAGACGGCAAGACGATGCAGCAGGTCCTGACCAACCAGTCCTTCTACAAGGTGAAGACCACGCCCGAGGGCCGCGGCCGCGAGATCCATGACGGCGTTTTCCAGATGGTGCAGATGGACAAGTCGGAGTTCTGCGTGAGCTGCCACCAGGTCGCCGTCCATCCGGGCATCAAGCTCGAGGTCGTCTGGGAACAGTTCCGCGCGTCTCCCGCCTTCAAGCAGGGCGTTACCTGCCAGGATTGCCACATGGGCAAGACGCCCGGCAAAGCTGACGGATATCTCAACGCGCCGGCCGCCATAGTCGACGGCAAGCCGATCAATCCCGGCCGCAAGCACAGCTCCCATCTCTTCTCGGGCCCCGGCTACCCGATCGCGCATCCGGGCCTGTTCCCGCACCATCCGGACGCCGGAAACTTTTCCATGCAGGCCTGGCTGAAGTTCGACTACCGGGCCGGCTGGGGCGCGTCGGAATTCGAGGGCAAGGTCAGCGACGGCAAGCTCAAGGCCAAGTTCCCCAAGGAATGGGAGAACGACATCGACCGCGAAGAGGCGCGTCGGATCGTCGATGAGAACATGAAGCTGATCGTCCAGCGGAAGGAGCTCCGCCGGCAGACCATGGAGAACGGATCCAAGCTCGAAGGACCTTTCTTCAGTGGCGAACCCGCCGCCGGGAAGAAACTGAAATTCCACTACAAGCTGACCAACCTGAATTCCGGCCACAACCTTCCCAGCGGCTCGCTCGGTGCCCAGCCTGAGCTGTGGTTGAACGTCGCGCTCATCAGTCCCGACGGCACCAATCTCTGGGAGTCCGGCTACGTCGACAGCCACGGCGACATGGCCGACCTGCATTCGCTGGACGTAGCCGCCGGAAAAATCTCGAGGGATCCCCAGCTCTTCAACCTCCAGTCGAAGTTTCTCACTACGAACATCAAGGGCACCGACCGCGAGATGTATCTGCCGGTGAACATGGACATCGACCAGATCCCCTTCATCCGTCCGTCGGGCCAGCCGGTATCGGTGATGAACCATCCGCCCTTTATCCGGATGGAGCAACGCAGCCTGCCGCCGCTCGCCAGCCGCGACGCGAACTACACCGTGCCCGCCAAACTGCTCGCCACGCCCGGCAAATACAGGCTCGCCGTCCGGATGCGCAGCCGGGCTGAACCGATCTACTTCATGAAGTTCGTCGGCGCCACGCGCGAGATGGAACAGGCCATGAACGAGTGGACGCTCGACGTGCATCCCTACACCGTGGAGTTCGAGGTGAAATGAAATCCCCGGAAGAAAAATCCAAGACCGAACATCCAAGACCGAACATCCGAGGTGTCCGGCCCCCATCCCCCCTTCGGTTTTGGATGTTGAATGTTCGATGTTCGGTGTTTCCCAGCCTTCTCGTTGCCGGCTTGTCGTCCTTCGCCGCCGATTCAACCGCACCGGTCGGAACGCAATTGATTCCCTACAAGCCGGGGGTCTTCCGGCCCGATCCGGTCTACCCCCCCAACAGCTACGACGCTGACGAGCAGCTCAAGATCTACGGAGACAAGCGGGCCGTTCCCATGTCCCGGCCGTTAATAGAGCTCGGCCGCGAGCTCTATCGCGAAGGCCCGTTCAAGCCCGGCCGGGAGTTCCTCGGGAAGAAGAACCTCGTCTTCGCCAACCTGCTGGCGAGCGGCGACTGGCGGACGGCTGCAGCATGGAACGACACGGGCGCCGCAGACTTCGGCGTCGTCGCCACGCGTCTCAACCTCGACGTCGACCTCCGCATCACCGCGACCGAACGGGTCCACGCATTCTTTCGGCCGCTTGATCGGAAGGGCGAGTTCACCCGGGTCGAGTTCGGCCGAGCCAAGAACAAGGAAGAATTCAAACTGGACGGGAATCCCGAAGCCCTGTTCTTCGAGGGAGACCTTGGGGCGATCGGCTCCGGCATCACCGGACACAACTCGACCTTCGACCTGCCTTTCACCTTCGGGCTCATCCCGCTCATCTTCCAGAACGGCGTCTGGATGGAGGACGCCTTCGTCGGCGGCGCCTTCAGCATTCCCGCGAAGAATTCGGCCCTCTTCGACTGGAGCAACTTCGACCTGACCTTCTTCGCCGGTTTCAACAAACTCACCTCGCCCGCCTTCGTCGACGCCGGACGGCTGTCCGACGACCACGTGCAGATCTTCGGTGCGACGGCGTTCGTCGAGGCCAACCATGGCTACTGGGAGGCCGGCTACGCCTATCTGCGCGACGCGCGCGACGGCAAGGACGCCGGCTACCACAATCTCGCCCTCGGTTTCACCCGCCGTTACTTCGACCGCGTGTCGAACTCCATCCGCGTCATCGGCAACTTCGGGCAGTCCGCGCAGCCGGGCGGACGCACGGCCAACGGCGCCCTGCTCCTGGTGGAGAACTCCCTCGTCACCAGCCTGCCTTCCACGCTGGTGCCGTATGCGAACTTCTTCGCCGGCTTCGACCGGCCCCAGTCCGCCGCGCGCGACGCCGGGGCCGGCGGAGTGCTCAAGAACACGGGCATCCTCTTCGAGACCGACGGCCTCACCGGCTACCCCACGCTCGACTCCTCGGCCAACGACACCTACGGCGCGGCCTTCGGCCTGCAATACCTCTTCAAGCTCGACCAGCAGATCGTCTTCGAGGCCGCGACGGTCCAGGTCATGGGCGACGCCGTCGGCCGCATCTCCCAGGGCGCGCAATACGGCGTCGGCATCCGCTACCAGCGTCCGCTGAACCACGCTTGGATTTTCCGCGCCGACGCCATGATGGGCTGGCGCGAAAACGACAAGGACATCTCAGGGGTGCGCGTGGAGCTGCGGCTCAAGTTTTGAACCGGCGATGAGAAGGCCTTTCCCCACTTCCGCCAGTCCGCCGTGCGATGCCGATCGACTCTCCCTTTGGCCATAGCCTCTGATGGACCAGCCTTTTCAAATCCTCGCCTGGCTTGCCCTGCTGATGCTGGCCGTCGTTTCGGCGCAGGTGATCGTGAACCAATACAGCCTCTTCCGCGCCGCCCAGTCCACCGCCGCGCTGGAGCGGGACTACCTGCGCGAACGCATCGGCCAGATCGCCGACCAACGCCGGTTCGAGCGCGAGAAGTCCGAGGCGTCATGGAACGGCTTCCGCAAGTTCCGCATTGTCGAAAAAGTGGCCGAGACGTCCGACATCATTTCGTTCCATCTCGCGCCGCATGACGGCAAACCCCTGCCGCCTTTCCTGCCCGGCCAGTATGTCACCTTCCAGCTCAACGTCGCCGGCCAGCCGCGCCCCGTCGTGCGCTGCTACTCGCTTTCTGAACGCCCCGGCGTGCCGGACCGCTACCGCGTCACCATTAAGCGGGTCCCTGGCGGGGTCGGCTCGAACCATTTCCACGACACGCTCAAGGTCGGCGATATCGTCGACGCGAAGGCGCCCGCCGGCGGGTTCTGCCTCGATCTGCAGCGCCATGCACCGGTCGTATTGGTCGGCGGCGGCGTGGGCCTGACGCCCTTGCTCAGCATGTTGAACGCGATCACCGTGACGGACGCCGAACGCGAGGTCTGGCTCTTCTTCGGCGTGCGGAACGGGTCCGAGCATCTCATGCGCGACCATCTTCGCTCGGTCGCCGAGAAGCATCCCAACCTCCATCTCCACGTCTGCTACAGCCAGCCGTCGCCCGAGGACCTGGCCATGGAGCCGCCCGCATTCCAGCACTCGGGGCGCGTCTCCGTCGACCTGTTGAAGCACGAACTGCCGGAGCGGCCGTTCGAGTATTACCTGTGCGGTCCGCCGGCGATGATGGGCGGGCTGGTCGCGGACCTGAAGACCTGGGGTGTGCCGGAGAACCGCATCTTCAACGAGGCGTTCGGCCCTTCCACCGTGCGCGCTCCGGCATTGCAGACCAACAGCACGACCACACCGGCGTTGAAGATCCAGTTCGGTCGCAGTGGCAAGACCTGCGCGTGGAATGCGGAGACGGGCTCCCTCCTGGACTTCGCCCTGAAGAACGGCGTGGCGATTGATTCAGGCTGTCGGGTCGGCAACTGTGGAACGTGCCTCGTGGCCATCAAGTCGGGCGAGGTGACGCACCTGCGCGAACCCGGAGTGACCGTCGAAAAAGGCTCCTGCCTCGCGTGCATCTCCGTTCCGAAGACGGCGTTGGTGTTGGACGCCTAGGCGAAGACCGAAGCCACGAAGGCCAAAGGAAGCTCGAAGCTCGAACGGACTCATAAGGGAGCGCCCTCAAGCCGAGTCTGTCTGATTCCCAGCACCGGAGGCGCTCCTCCGGTGCTCGTCTCCGTCATCGGTTCAACCCCGGGCTCACGACCGGGGCTACGGTCTTCCGCTGCTCGGCAGCTGGTTTGAAGACATGCCGACATTCAGGCTTCCGGATTCACCTTTCCTTCGGACCTTCGCGTTCGACCTTCGTCATTTCCATTTTGCCTGCGGAATTCGCAGATGGGTCACCGCTTCGGTATGGTAGCGATGGCACAGTCGGCAGTCCTGGCTGACCTTCGTCTTCCCGTGGCACTCGGTGCAGGATGCGGCCGTGACGCCGTGGAGAGTGCTCACGGGCGGGGATGACGGGAGGCTGAACTGGCGGTTGTAATCCACGGTCGCATCCATCGCATGGCATTCGATGCAGGTTCGCAGTCCGAGATGGGTGCCATGGGCGAAACGGGTTTGGGCTTTGGTGGTTCGCGGCGCGTAGGTCCACGGGGTGGATTGTGCCGGTCCATCCAGCACGTGGCATTTCGCGCAGCGCCCCGGGCCCTTCTGCGGATGCCGGAGCTCGGCCTTGAATGGGGACGCGGGATCGGCCGCCGTGTGGTCGAGCCACGCGCGGAGCACGGGATCAGCGTGGCCCGCCGGGCGATGCCGCAATTCGGGCGTGAGGTCGTCGAACCAATACCAGCCGCTGACCGGCGCATTCTGCGAAAGACTGGGCGCTTCGCCTTTGAGCCAGGTTTTCAGCGGCGCGGCCAGGAGCTCATGGCTCAGGCCGGCGGTCAGCCGGGCGGCGTTGGTCGATGGAACTGAAGGTGCGGGCAACTCCTTCGGGCCTTTGCCGGCAATGCCGCCGAGCAGGGCGCGCAGGCGTTCGCCGTAGACTTGGTTGGTGGCGGTCAACCGCGTGGCCATGAAGGGCGTTGCATCGGCGGCGTCGAGTTCCTGCGGTTTGGTCGCGGGATCCGGGAGGCGCAGAAGCGTCAGTTCGGTCTGGCGGGTCTGGAGCTCATGGCAGCGGGCGCACGACACGTCGAATCCGGCTGTGGTGACGTTGGGCCGGGATGGAGCCGACTCGTGGCAGGTCGCGCAGGTGACGATGGGACCAGAAGGATTCTCCGGCTTCTGGAAGTGGTCTTTGAAGTGCGATGCGTGGTCGAACTTGATGGTCGCGCGGGAGAGGCGCGGGAAGTTTGTGGGGAACGGAGGATGATCGAGATCGAAGCGTTGGAACTGCTGCTTGTGGCACGTCTGGCATTGGTCACCGGTCAGTCTGGAGATGTCCGCAAGCGATCCCTTGTGTTCCGTGTGGCATTGACGGCAGTCGGTCGTCTGAGGGCCCCGATGCGCGACGAAGGCGGCGTTGTGCGGCGTGGCGGCCGGACCCGCGAAGCTGTGGCAGCCTGAACAGGCTTCGTTGAATCCGTGCGGCTTGATGACGGCCTTAAGCAATCCGGCCACGTCGCGTTCGTGGGCGTCGTGGCATGCGGCGCACCCGGCTTCGGCGGTGAAGGCGGCGTGGCTGGTCGAGAGCGGTCCGGGATCGGCTGAGCGTGGGCGCTTCGATCCCGTCGACCCGAAGTGGAAACCGGCGGCCAGCAGCAACGCGGTGGCGAGCGATGCCCAGACGGTGATCCATCCGCGACGCACGCGCAGGGTGGCACGGGGAACACACGGCAGTTCGCTTTGCGGACACGTGCCGTCCGGGTTGGGTCCTTCCGAACAGGGCGTTCCCCACTCCGCACCGCGTCCGCAACGATGACGGCAGTTCGGCCGTTCATAGCCGTCCGAAGGTGGTTTCGGAGGAGTGCTCATCGTCCGTAGGCGTGGACCAGCAGGACATGCCAGACCACCAGGATCGTCGTCACTGCCGCCAGCGGCAGGTGCACGAGGAGCCAGCGCTTCATGATCGATTGCGCAGCATGGTGAAAATCGATCTGGAGCTTTTCCTCCGCCAACGCGGCGAGGCTCTCAAGCCGCTCTCGTTCCACGGCGCCGAGGTATGGACGCACCACTCCACACTGCTGGCGGACCCATGCCCGGGCGTGTTTGCTACCGAAGAACGCGTGGTTGATGAAGAAACGGGGCCGGCGGAAGAACCAGTGCAACGTCTCCATGTAGTGCCTAGCGAGCGTGTCGTTGCCGGCGTCTCGGGTGGTGTCGAGCACGAGTTGGTCGGCGGCGTTTCGGAGACGGGCGATCTCGGCCGGTATATGTTCGTAGATGATCTCGAGGCCCGTATCGGCGAGTTGCCGGGGATAGGTCCGTTGCAGGAGCCATCCAACGATGCCCGAGGCCGAAAGCAGGTAGAATGCGGCGGCCAGCGCCTGCCGATGGGCGCCGGTCGGCCAGAGCGAACGCGTGTGGAGCCAGAAGAGGGCGATGGCCAGGAAACCACCGGCCACGTGCAGCCGCAGCCAGGCCGAGGCGCGGCCGAGCGGCAGCACGGAAAGTTTCTTGCGGGCGTTGAACGCGCCAAGCAGCACGAAGACGCCGAACAACCACCAGCCCGTGATCACCGCTGGATCGCCGAGCGTGCGCCGGGCCTGGGCTGACCACAGCCAAGGAACGCCAAGGAGCGTCAATGCCCCCACGATCAGCGGCAGCAGATGGATGGCTTTGCCGAAAGGACTCATGACTCCAGTCCTTGGAAGCCCTTCAGCTGCCGGAAGTCGATCCGTTGAAGGGCGTCATGCGGACAGGCCTGCACGCAGGCGGGTCCGGTGGCCTGCTCGGCGCAGAGGTCGCACTTGGTCGCCTTGAGGATGGGTTGGCCGTCGGCCGAATCGCGGTGGACGCCGGCGGAACCGTCGCGGATGGCGACCATGACGATGTTGTCATAGGGGCATGAGTTCGCGCACGTGCTACAGCCGACGCAGGTGCTGTCGTTGATGACCACGGTGCCGTCTTGTGGCGAGCGATGGATCGCGCCGGTGGGGCAGCCAATCAGGCACACCGGATCGACGCAGTGCATGCAGGCGTGCGTGACCTGCCAATGGTCGAAGACTTTTCCCTGACGGGTGAACCGCGGATTGCCGTCGTGGGTCGCGGCGCAGGCGCGGACGCAGTCGTCGCAGCGGGTGCAACGGTCGAGGTCGATGAGCATGGCGCGCGGGCCGTTCATCAGGCGCTCGGCCACGATCCATTCCATGAAGCCGTCCTCGGCCAAAGGACGCGCGGTCTGCGCCGCGAAACGATTCTCCGGCATCGCCATGGCCGGGAACACGTGCTTCTCCAACAGGGCCGTGGGAACGCGGAGGACGTCGACATAGCCGACGGCCTTGAGCGACGTCCCCAACGGCCGGGGCGCGCCGGATTTCCACGCCTCATGGAGTTCCTCCAATCCGTGGTGCTCGCCGACGCCGAGGTAGGTGAGCGTGCGTTCAGCCGAGCCGAGAGTGGAGACGACACGCGCGAAACCGGCACGGACCAGGAGCAGTCCGTCCGTGTGGTCGCCTTGCCGGGCGATGACCGGTTCGTCGGCCGGGGTCTGCTGCCGCTGGAGCTGCTTGTAGGTGACGTGCCAGTCGAACGATCCGTAGGTCTCGAACAGCGTGCCGGCGGCGATGATGGCGAGGGTTGCTTCGTCGAGTTTCGCGAACAACGGCGAGGCCAGCAGATGGGATTGCAGGGCGTTGGCGCGGTAGCGTTCGTCGATCCGCTTCCGCCATCCCTCGTCGTGCCGGCGGATCTCCCGCAATCCCTGCCAGCGGATTTCGAGGAGCTCGATGAGCGTTGCTGCGAACATCGAGGTCGTCCTTGGAACGCGCCCCAGGGCGGCGAGTTCACCGAAGATCGCGCCTTCTTCGAGGACGGCCGTGCGGTGTTTGTCGAGGGCCACCGGAATGTCCTGCACGAACAAACGCGGCTCGAATCCGGTGTCGCCGGACGCCTTGGGCACCGGTCCGCGACGATTGGATCTGAGTTCCGGGATGCGGCGGTTCTGCCACAGCTGCGAAATGGTCTGCCACCAGCCCTTCTGACTCGTCTTGTGGCGGCCGAGGAGTTCGGACGGCAGTCCCGGCGCGAGGACCACCCTGGCTTTGCCGGCCAGGATGACGAAGGCGGAGTTGCCGTAGTCGCCTTCGCGCACGATCAGTTCGCCGGGATCCAGACGGACGATGCGGGTATCGTTGCGCAGGATCTCCCGCAACGGCATGTGGGCTGGAAACCGTTCGGCGCGGATTGAGGCGAACTCCGGCCGTGCGATCACCTGGTCGATCTCGGCGTCGGAAAGTCCGGGACCAAAGGGCGTGTCCCAGCGTTGGGGCCGGTGGGTGGACGACTCGTTGGTCATCAGGCGGTGCAAACGAACCGGTCGCGGCGGCGACCCGGGGTCACTTGTAGGTGTCGGGCTTCGGAAGCATCGCGCCGACTTCGGCCGTCAGGTCCTTGGACGCGATCGCGGCCGTGAGCTTACGGGCGTTTTCCTCGGTCGGAGCGGCCAGCAGCGCGGCGACTTCCGGCGCGCTCTTCAGCGCTTGTAGCGCGGAAGTGGCGGCCTTGATCTCGGTCTGCATCGCTTCCTTGTAGGCGGCGTTGCTGGACTTGCCCAACGCACCCGTGGCGGTGACGAGCATGGCGGCACGTCCGACGACGAAGGTGCGGGCCAGCTCGGCCGGCGTCATATCGGCGTTCTTCGTCACATCCGGCGGATAGAAGCGATGGCGGACGGTGCCCTGCAGGTATTTCACCAGCTCGTAGTCGTTCTTCAACGGATGGCCGGCGGTGAGCATCTTGGAGATCGTGTCGCCGTCGATCGAGGACCGGGCCATGCTGTGGCATTCAAGGCAGTTCGCGGCTAGGTCGTAGAGCGATCCTGGCCGAACCATTCCGGCGGCGACGGCTTGAGTGAGCCGCGCCGTCTTGTGGGCCGCGGACTCGGTTTCGCGCTTCGCGTTGGGACCGCCGTAGTCGTTGTGGATCTTGATCCAGTCGGACGCGGCTCCGTGGCATTTCTCGCAGGAAACCGTCGTCTTGGCCGTGGGCGTTGCCGAGGCGTCGGCCTGCTCGAGAGTGTAGTGGCACTGGGTGCAGAGCGCGTTCTTGCGGATGTTCTTGTCGCCGCCAACGGCCGCGAGGATGTCCTTCACCTTTTCGTTGCGGTGGAGATCCTTGAAGCTGGCGGCGTGCTTGGTCTTGTCCCACACGTCGAACTCGGCCTTGTGGCATTCCTGGCACGCGACAGGGCCAACGTAGTGAGGTGCGGCAGTCGAGGAAAACGAAAGGAGGCAGCCGAATACGACAATAGCCAACCCCGAAACAGCGATCGTGGGCTTCATTGGAACGAGCCTCTGTCGACGCGCGCTGGATTACAAACCCAATATGACCCGGCGGCCGTCCGATTCGGCGAAGCCGTGGTTTACCGACTCTTAACAATTGAACGCGGTCGACCTCACAGGGGCTTAACATGGCGGGCGCTTCCTCGATACAGATGAAAACGAAGTCCTACTGTGCGGCGCTCATGTGTGTCCTGGCCTCGTCTCTCGAAGCGCAGACCTACAACTCGCTCTGGATACCGCCGGTTCTCACGGGGACGAACTTCAGCCTCTCGTTGAACCGGACGAACAAACAGTTCCTGGCAGGCGCCAAGACCGACACCTACGCCTACAACTCGGCGGACTTCTGGGGGCCGACGTTGGTCATGAACAAGGGGGATCTCGTCCAGATCAACGTCACGAACAACCTGCTCGATACCACGACGACCCACTGGCACGGGTTCCACATCCCGGCGATCATGGACGGCGGTCCGCATCAGACGATCCCCGCGGGCACGACCTGGTCACCGATGTTCTACGTTATGAACGACGCCGCGACCTATTGGTATCACCCCCATCTCCACGAGAAGACGCAGGAACAGCTGACCCGCGGCGCCGGCGGCATGATAATCATCCGGGACCCTCAGGAGGCGGCCCTGAACCTGCCGCGAACCTACGGCGTGGATGACATCCCGCTCGCCCTGACGAGCCGCCGATTCCAGACGACGAATCCCAACGTGAACCAGTTCGTCACGGTCAACTCCGCCTATGGAGATTCGATGCTGGTCAACGGCACCCTCAGTCCGCAGGTCACGCTGCCGGCGCAGTTCGTCCGGCTCCGGATTCTCAATGCCGAGATCGAGCGCAGCTACAACCTCGGCTTCAGCGACAACCGCACCTTCCACGTGATCGCGACCGACGGTGGGTTGGTCAATGCACCCGTGCCCGTCACCCGCGTCGTGCTCGCCGTGGGTGAGCGCGTGGAACTGCTGCTCGGCCTGACGAATGACCTCGTCGGTTCGTCCCTCGACCTGAAGGCGTATAACTCGGGCCAGGCGCCGGACTTCCCCGGCGGCGAACCGGGCACGGCGGGCCAGTTCGGGAGCCTCCTGAACAACACCACTTTCAACGTCCTGCACATCAATGTCGGCGCGGCCACCGCCAACCCGGTCACCACCCGGCCGGCTGTTCTGCGGACCAACACGTTTTGGACGGTCAACGACGTGAACAACAGCCGGACGATCAACATTACCGGTGGCACACCGGGAACGCTCCTCAACTTTGGCAGCGTCATCTTCAGTCCTACGGTCTTCAACCAGACCGTGAACTTCAACGCGGTGGAGAAATGGACCATCAGCAACACGTCGGGTTTCAGCCACTCGTTCCACATCCACGACATCCAGTTCAACCTGATCTCCCGGACTGGTGGCAGCGGATCGATCGCCACCTACGAGCAGGGATGGAAGGATACGTTGTTCGTGGGTCGGAATTCGTCCGTCACCTTCATCGCGAAGTTCGACGGGTTCGCCAGTCCGTCGAACCCGTTCATGTATCACTGCCATTTCTCAAACCATGAAGACGAAGGCTTGATGGGGCAGTTCCTCGTCGTGAACAACGCCGTCGAGGACCTCGCCATAGCGAGCTACACTCGCACGGGTCCAAACGGCAACGTCGTGTTCCAATTCCGCTCCACGCCGGGCACGACCTACACCGTGCAATACTCCACGACCCTCACGACTGGGAGTTGGGTGGACATCGGATCCGTCACCGGCGACGGCACCTCCGCCAGTTTCACTGATACCTCCGCGGTGCGCCTTGCCCAACCACGCGGATTCTACCGCGTGAAGATCCCCACCATTCCCTGAGCCACTGGAACCATGAAGATTGCCCATCTCACTCTTGTGCTCGTAGCGGCGGCCGGAGGCTGGCTCGCCGCGACCGTTTTTCAGGCCGGAGGTAGGATTGTGGCGCCGAGCCTTACGGAAGCGCGGATAGCCGAAAGGCCGAACCAGTGTCCGATGCATCCTTGGGTGAAATCCGCAAAGCCCGGTCAATGCACCGTCTGCGGCATGGCGTTGGTCGCCCTGTCAGTGGGTGGAATAGACTCCGGCGGACCGGTCAACGGGTTGGTTCTTCTCCCTGTTACAAGTGTCAAAGCCATCGGATTGCAAACCGCGGAGGTGAAGCGTCAACCCCTCGTGCGCACCCTCCGTGTCGCGGGCATTATCGGCGAAGACGAGTCGAGGCATGGAGTCATCACGGCTCCTGTCGAGGGCCGGATCGACGGCCTCGGGATGAGTTGCGAGGGCGACCGCGTCACGCGGCGGCAACCGCTCGCCACCATCTTCAGCCGTCCGTTGCTGGCTGCGGCCGCGGACTACAACGCCTCGCTGGCCAAAGGCGGTCCCGGACTTGCGAGGGCCAGGAGCCGGCTTCTCCAATACGGCCTGGTGTGGGAACAGATCGCCTCGATCCCCACGCGCCAGCCGGACGACATCTACTTCGGCCTGCCGGCTCCACTGACCGGCACGATCGTTAAGAGCTACATCAGCGAGGGACAGTTCGTGAAGGAAGGGGACAAGCTGTTCGAGATCGCGGACTTCATGAAGATGTGGTTCGTCTTCTCCGCGTATGAACGGGATCTTGCCATGATCCGGGTCGGCCAGCTCGTTTCTGTCACGACTCCGTCGCTGCCGGGAGAGACGTTGAGGGCGAGGGTTTCCTTCATCAGCCCGAACCTGGACGAACTCACCCGATCAGCCCGCGTCCGCGTCGTCCTCGAAAATCCAGACCGGCGCATCAAGAACAACACCCAGGCGCAGGCCCTGGTTGAATGCGATGCGCCCGAAGTCCTCTCCGTCCCCCGCAGCGCTGTGATCCGGCCCGACAGCACGGCCCGGGTCTACGTCCAGAGCGGCCCTGGTCGTTTCCAGCAACGGCAGATCAAGCTCGGGCGGGTCGGAGACGATTCGTTCGAGGTGATCGAGGGCTTGAACGAGGGTGAACATGTCGTCGTTACCGGGAGCATGCTCATCGATTCCCAGGCGCAGTTGAACCTTATGGCAACCGTGAGCGACACGCTCGCCGACAAGTCGGACGATGGGGAGCTGTGCGGTTTGGCCACACTTGCGAAACGTGGCCAACCAGCCACCCGCGCCCGGTGAACTGCCCGGACCCAATCAAACAATTGACCACAGGACTGTTGAACCGCCGGGCAGTTGTCTCGGTTTTCGTCGGCGTGTTTCTGGTCGCTCTGGCTTCCACCGTGCGGGCCGGCACGGCAAAGAACATTCTGCTCGTGATTGCGGACGACTACGGGGCCGACGGCAGTTCGCATTACAACTCCGCGATCAACGACGCAGGATTCTGCCCGATCATAGGCTCTCCTCCGTGAATCTGGAAGACGGTCCAGCTGCGCCCGGGTTCCGGTTGGTTCGGATGTTGGACGTCACTTTTTTCAAGATATCCGCCGGCGGATGACCAATGGGCTTCTCGACGGTGCCGGTTCCTGCGGCCGAGACGAAGAGACCTTTGTCGGTGCGGAGCGAGCCGAGGGCCTGGGCCGCTTCGCCTGCGTTCCGGAAGTTTTCGACGATTCCCCGATCGATCCGGAAGCGCCTCCGGGCACTGCCCCCCGATGAGCGCACACGGCCGAGGCGGTTTCGCACGCGGTTCGGGCGATTGCGGCAAGCGAGTCACCGCGCAGGAGTCCGAGGACGAGCGCGGCGGTGAACGAATCCCCGGCCCCGACGGTGTCCACAACCCTGGAGGGAATTCCAAGTTGGTCGACGATCTCGTCGGCGGAAACGAGGAGCGCTCCTGCCGCCCCGCGCGTCATCACTACGAGGCTGAGTCCGAATCGGGTGAGCAGATCTCGCAGCGTGTCTGCGGGGTTCGCATGCAACCCGACCGTGCAGGCGGTTGCGACCGCTCCCAGTTCGTCGTCGCTGAGTTTCAGCACGCTCGCTTGCGAGATGGATTCGCGGATGAGCGCCCCGCTGTAGAATGGCGCGCGCAGATTTACATCGAGCACCCGAAGGATTCCGCGGCCCTTCGCGAGAACCATCGCCCGGCGGATCGTCGCCCGTGACGCCGCGTCGCGTTGCCCGAGAGTTCCGAAGTAGATCGCATCCGCTTTCGCGACGTGCTCCTCGATCCCGCCCGTCCACGCGATGCGGTCCCAAGCCGAACCGGCGTGGATCTCAAAGCTGGGTTTGCCCGCAGCGTCCAATTTCACTCCGACACTGCCGGTTGGAGCATAGGCGATGCGTTGCACAAGCGACGTATCAATCCCGAAGGCCCCTAGAATCGTGATCGCTTCATCCCCGCGCGCATCACTGCCCACCGCACTCAGCATCGTCACATCGCCGCCAAGGATGGCGGCGTGGCAGGCGAAGTTCGCGGGCGCTCCGCCAAAACGAGCGCCCGCGGGAAACAAGTCCCACAGCACTTCGCCGCAGGAGAGGATTTGCGGTTTGGTCATCTGATCAATTCAAAGGAGGTGCCGGAGTTTTTCGAGCAGAACCACGCCGAGAATCACAAGGCCGACCACGACCTTCTGCGCGTCACGGAAATCATGCGCTCCCGGTTCTCAATCGAAGTGATCAATGGGGAACCTGTTTCTCCGCCTCAACTCCCCCGTCGAGCACAATCCCGATAATGGCGGACGCGGACGAAGGCACGGCATTGGTGGACGCCTCGGGAACCCAGGCTCGCTACCGCCCTCACCAAACTCACAGACGGCACCAAAACTTGTGCCTGAATATTGTCCTCCACTAATATCTTCAGCCATGACCGTGATTGCATCCCCGAAGCCTACCCCGCATTTGCTTTCAACATTCGACCTGCACGGGCTGGCCCTGCGCAACCGGGTGGTGATGGCGCCCCTGACCCGGGGCCGGGCCGGGCAGGAAAGGGTGCCGAACGATCTGATGGTGAAATACTACACGCAACGCGCCTCGGCGGGGCTGATCATCGCGGAGGCGACGACGATTTCCGAGCAGGGCTTTGGCTGGGTGGATTCGCCGGGCATTTACAACGAGGCGCAGGTGGCGGGCTGGTCAAAGATCACGGCCGCGCTGCGGGCGCGCCAGACGCCGTTCTTCCTCCAGCTCTGGCATTGCGGGCGGGCGTCGCACAGCAGCTTTCACGGCGGGAAGCCGGCAGTGTCGGCCTCGGCGATCAAAATCAACGGGGATTATATCCACACACCCATCGGCAAGCAGCCCTACGAAACACCACGCGCCCTGGAAACGGCGGAAGTGGCGGCGGTGGTGGAAGACTACCGGCGGGCAGCGGAACGGGCGAAGGCGGCGGGGTTCGACGGCGTGGAGATTCACGCGGCCAACGGCTACCTGATCAACCAGTTCCTCGACTCGAAGACGAATCACCGGACGGATGGCTACGGCGGGAGCGTGGAGAATCGGTATCGCTTCCTGAAGGAAATCGTCGAGGCAATCCTGACGGTGTGGCCGGCGAACCGGATCGGGGTGCGCCTTTCACCCAACGGCAATTTCAACGACATGGGCGCGCCGGATTTTCGTGAGACCTTCACGTATGTGGCGGCGCAGCTCAATGGCTACGGATTGGCTTATCTGCACGTGGTGGACGGACTGGCATTCGGATTCCACGAGCAGGGGAAGCCGATGATGCTGGCGGAATTTCGCGCCGTGTTCTCGGGCCCGTTGATGGGTAATTGCGGCTACAACCAGGAGACCGCCGAGGCGGCGATCGCCTCGGGTCAGGCGGACCTCATCGCCTTAGGCCGGCCTTACTTGAGCAATCCGGATCTCGTGGAGCGATTCGCCAACGGCTGGGAGCTGAATCCGCCGGCAGACCTAAAAGATTGGTCCGCCCCCACGGCGGCGGGTTACACCGACTTTCCGTTTCATGCGCGGAGCTGAGAAGCGCGGCTCACGACAGGAGGAACTTCTCCCCGAAGCGGCCCCGGCAGCAGTTGTTGGATCATGGCGAAGCGGAGCGCTGCCAACGTCAGGGGAACACCGGTGGCTTTGAGCGCATCCACGGCCCGCACATACGCCAGGCGGTCCTCGTTTTTGAGCGTCAGGACATTCAGCTCCCCCTCGCAGAGTTTGGTGGCGACCGTCTCGGCCTCGGTCAGACCGCGGTGGCAATCGCCGAACGTCCGGCCGACCAGTTTCCCGCCGAAGTGGTAGGCGACCGTGAACTGGTCGGAGCCATTGGAGGGAGTGAGGTAGATTTTCACCACCACATGCCCACGTTTTACTGACACAGGAAACTGCGGCTTGGCCATGACGCCGCCCGGTTTGTCAGTAAATCGTCAGTAATTCAGAAAATCTCTCGTATAACCCAATAAAAAATAGTGGAGGCGGCGGGAATTGAAACTGCACCGCCCGCTTCCCTTCGTTTCGCGAAAATGGCGTATCCTTGCGGGAATCTGCGCCTTGCATCGGATGGACGGATTTTCCGCTACGCAGATAAGCGCATCTAGACGCAGGTTTTGTGGCCCCAAACGGCCCCAAAATGCCGACTTGGAAAAACGCAGGCATACTGACAAATCGTTCACGTAGCCCGGTGCCACCAAAACGCACGTGCTTCCAAAGCATCGGTTCTTTCAAACCGACGTCGCACTGGTCCCCACGGCATGGCGGGCTCAGGTCCGGCCGCAACAAGCTTGCGGCCCGTTGAGCGAGTTGAAAAGTGGTCACCCGTCGATGTCCACTTCCCGCAATATCCGGATCTTCTCCTCAGTCGTGTATCTCTTCCATTTCCTCACGGATCACTTTGGCGAGGTCAGGTCGGCAGGGCTGGTATGAGTTCACGCTGAAGATTTCCGGCGCACCCCTCTTCCTCCGCTGCTACGCCGGCCACGTCGAGACCGGCGCCGAAACGACATGCGAGCCGCCGATGGCGCCTGTATCCGCGTAAAATAGCAAAGGCGCTCCGATGCCCTATGTCCTGATCGAAACCCGGGCCCAGCGACGGGACTTGGCCAACTCGATGGCAGCGGGAAGTTCTTCGAGCGGCAGGGGCGGACTCACCAGCGAGGCGAAGTCGAAAAGTTCCGCCGTGTCGTCCAGGAAACGCAGGCCGTCGCGCAGATGGCGCGGAGCGTAGTTGTGGACGCCCACGATCCGCAGGCACTTCTTGATGATGGTTTCGCCCGTCAAGTTCAGCGCGCTCTGCGGATGGACCATGCCCGCCAGCACATAGGTGCCGCCGGGGCGCAGGCGCGTGATGCCTTCCGCAACGACCGACGGATCGCCCGCCACTTCGATCACAGCGTCGACCTGCACGGGTTCTCCGGACACCGCGCCGAAGTTCAGGGCATGCGCCTGCCGGACCAGGTCCGCGTCGCGGCAGAACACTCCAGCCACGCCGCGATGCCTCAGCAATGCGCAAGCGTGCAACCCGAGGAGACCCGCGCCCTGCACGAGAACAGAGCGGGCATTGGCCGGGATGGCCTCCACCGCGTTCACCATCGTGGCCAGCGAACAGTTCGCGGGAACCACGGCAGCATCTGGCAACCGCGCTGGAACGGGAAACACCGCCGTGCCCGCGCGCAGAAGGATGTGCGAGGCGTAGCAGCCGTTGAGCCCGGAACCGTCTTCCAGCGCGGCGTGCCCGTATTTGAAGAGCGCGGCGCACTTCTGCGGCAGATCGAAGTCCGAGCAGGCCGGGCAATGGCCGCAGGAATCGGCCAGCGCCCAGGTCACACGTTGTCCGATGGATAGCTCCCCGCGTTCTGGTCCCGTGGCGACGATGTGACCAACGGCCTCGTGGCCGAGGATGCACGGCACGGGCGCTTCGCGTCGCCCGGCCAGGGTGTGGAGGTCCGATCCACAGATGGTCGCCAGCGAGGTGGCCACCAGCACTTCCCCGGAACCCGGCGTCGGGATCGGAATCTCGCGGCGTTCAAACCCCCTTTCGGGTCCGAGAAAAACCTGGGCTACGGCGACGTCTGGCATTGGTTTTGGAAGCGGAGATTGAGCCCTGCAGAGCCCTAGCCTCACCACGGCAGGCTCACGGTCTTCACCGTGCTGAAGGTCTTCACGGTTTCGACCACGCCCTCCTTGATGCCGAGCCCGCTGTCCTTGATGCCGCCGAATGGGCTCATCTCCGTTCGCCACGCGGGGAGGTCGCTGATGTTCACCATTCCACACCGAAGACGCTTCGCGGCCGAGAGCGCGTGGTTGAGGTTCGTGGTGATGATGCCCGCGCTGAGGCCGTAGACGGTCGAGTTGGCCAACTCGATGGCGTCGTCCAGATCGCGCACGGCCACGATGGGCGCGAGTGGTCCGAAGCTCTCGCAGGTGATCATCCGCGCGTCGCGGGGCACGTCGGCGATGACGGCCGGCTGGAGCAACGCGCCGGTGCGTTTGCCGCCGACGAGGAGCTTCGCCCCGGCGGCGACGGCTTCGTTGAGGACGGTTTCAAGGTAGATGGCGGACGCCTCGTCGATGACGGTGCCGACGCGCGTGGCTTCGTCGGTGGGATTACCACAGACGTATTCCTTGGCCTTCTCCGCCAGGCGCCGGGTGAACTCGGGTGCGATGCCCTGTTGGACGAGGATGCGTTTCACGGCGGTGCAGCGTTGGCCGGAATTGCGGAAGCTGCCTTCGGCCGCGAGCTGCACGGCGAGATCGAGGTCGGCATCGTTGAGCACGATCAACGGATCGTTGCCGCCCAGCTCCAGGACGAGGCGCTTGTAGCCGGCCGTCGCGGCGATTCGTTTGCCCACGGCGACGCTGCCCGTGAAGGAGACGAGTTCGACGCGCGGGTCCTGCACCAGGGGTTCGGCCACCTCCGCGCTGGGGCCGACCAACACGCTCAGCATCGGCGCGGGAAGACCGGCGGCATAGAGCAGCTCGGTCAGGCGCACGGCGGTGAGTGGGGCCTTCTCCGAAGGCTTGAGCACGACAGGCGTTCCGGCCGCGATGGCGGGGGCGAGCTTGTGGAGGACGGTGTTGAGCGGGTGGTTAAACGGCGTGATGCAGGCGGCGCAGGCCAGTGGTTCGCGCTGGGTGAAGATGCGCCGAGCCTTGCCATGCGCCGAGATGTCGCCGGAGTAGATCTGGCCGTCGTCGCGCAAGGCCTCCATCGCGGAGAACCTGAGGACGTCCAGCGCACGCGCCACTTCGTGCCGCGTGTCGCGCAGGCACAGGCCGGTCTCGGCGGTGATGAGACGGGCGTAGTCCTCGATCTGCTTCTCGAGAATGGCGCGGGCGTTGTCGAGAATACGGAACCGGTCGTAGCGCCCGGGCGTGTCCCGAAAGGCCACGGCGGCCGAGATGGCCGCTTCCGTTTCGGCACGGCCCGCGAGTGTGACCGTGCCGGCAACAGCACCGTCGTAGGGGCTCCGGACGGTCTGGGTGCGCCCGGAGTGGACCGGCTTTCCGGCGACGAGGCTTTGCAGGGACATCATACGCGGCGGGCGGATCGGGTTACGTTCAGCGCGTCGGTCACGCGTTCGCCGAATTCATGGATGGCCGCGTCGTCGTGGGCGAGCGACAAATAGAGCTTCGTCCCCATCGGATTGAGGAAAACGCGGCGGCGAAGGAGCTCCAGCATCAAGGCCCGCCCACGCGGCCGGTCGCTGGCAAGCCAGCTTTTCTGGTCGGTCACGGGAAGCGCGGAGAAGGCGATCTGCGCGATCGGCCCGTCGCCGAGGACTTGTCCCGATTCACCGGCGGCGGCCAAAGCGTCCTTCAGGACCGAGCGCAACTTCCGACCCGACTCGTGGAGTGACGGATAGAGACCGGGTTCGGAGAAGACATCCAGCACGGCCATCGCGGCCGCGCTGGCGACGGGATTGCCGCCGGTGGTGGAGGCGGACCAGGCGTAGTTGGGGCCGGGCAGCCGGTGCTCGTTGACCGTGTCCATCAGCGCAGCATTTCCCGCGTAGGCCGCGATGGAGAAGCCGCCGCCGAGCGCCTTGCCGTAGGCCGCGAGATCGGGGACGACTCCGTAGTATTCCTGCGCGCCGCCGAGGGCGAAGCGGAAGCCGGTGACGACTTCATCGAAAACGAGGGCGATGCCATGGCGGCGGGTCAATCCACGCAGGCCTTCCAGAAAGCCGGAGACGGGCGAGATGCAGCGGTGGAAGGGCTCTACGATGACGGCCGCGATATCGGAACCGAGTTCGTCGATGAAGCGGGTGGTCGTCTCAAGATCGTTGAACGGGGCCACGAGCACGTCGGTTTCCACCCAAGGCGCACCCGCGCCCGAAGGATCGGACGCGGGCATCGCCGAGGGACGTCCGTTAAGCATGCTGGTGACGCCTACCGGATGCTGACCGTGGTAGGCGCCCTCGAACTTGAGGACCTTCTTCCTTCCCGTAGCCGCACGGGCCACACGCAGACACATCATCGTGGCCTCGGTTCCGGAGGTGACGAAACGCACGCGCTCCGCGCAGGGGCAGATGGATTGAAGACGCCCGGCCAGCTCCACGCTGCGGCGGTTCACGGCGGCGTAGTTGAAGCCTTCGGCGGCGGCGCGGGTGGCGGCTTCGAGCACGCGGGGATTCGCATGGCCGACGAGCGCGGAGCCCCACGCCATCGTCATGTCGAGCCACTCGGCGCCTTCCGTGTCCCATATGCGGCAGCCCGAGCCGCGCTCGATCACGGGAACGAGTTCCGGCGGCATGCCGAACTCGCCATTGGACCCGGCGGGAAAGGCGGCTAGCGCGCGCTCGCGCCACGAGAGACCGGTGGGGCTGATGGTCATCGGTCGGAGGCTTTGGTCAGCTCGAAGGTGTCGAAGAGACGGCCTTCGATGTCGTAGGCTTTGAACTGGATCGTCCGGTCTTGGACGGTCGCGAAGCAGAAATGGTGTCCACGTTGCACATGGATGCTGAACCACGCGCGCTGCGGTCCGGCCTGCTCCAGGCCACCACCGCCGCCGCCGCTGACGATGTAGCGGACGCCCTTCTTCTGGTTGATGGCCATGTTCAGGATCGGCCAGGTGCGTTCGTAGCTGTGGATATGGCCGGCGATGTCGATGTCGACGCCGTATTTCTCGTAGAGCGGGACGAGATTGCGGGCGTTTCCGTCGCCGGAGACGAATTTCTTGTCGGCCTTTCCCTTCCACGTGTCGCCGTAGTCGTCCTCGTCCGAGCTGAAGCACGGATGGTGGTGCGCGCTGAACTTCCAGACCGCCGTCGACGCGGCCAACGCCTTCTCCAGCCGCTTATACTGTTCGCTGCCGGGGCGGCAGTCCTTGTTGGAGTCGACCATGAAGAACTCCGCGTTGCCGCACTTGAAGGTGTAGAAGTATTCCGGCTCGGGCAGGTGGAAGTAGTCGTAATACCAGTGGGAATTCTTCTCGTGGTTGCCGATGACGGGGAACGACGGCACGTGGGCGAAGAGCTTCGAGCAGGGATCGAACAGGTCGAAGACCCACTGCTGCTTGGCGAAGCCGTCGTCCACCACGTCGCCGCAGTGGAGCATGAAGTTCGGCCGCAGCGCGAAGATGCCCTCGGCGCATTTGCGGGTGACGTCGGGATTGCGCTGCGTGTCGCCGAGGATGCCGAAGGCCCAGGCGTCCTTCTCGCCGGGCATGGTCTGGAAGGTGGCCACCTCGGCGCGGGCCAGGTTGGTCTGCGCATCGGTGGCCGTGAGGCGGTAGAAGTAGCGCGTGTGCAGTTTCAGGCCGGAGAGCGTGACACCGTTGATCGTCGCGACGTTCGTCGTGGCGACGGATTCACGGAAGGGATAGCTCTCGCCGAACTCGACGGTGACGCCGGCGGGGGCGGACATCTCGGCCATGACGGTCATGGAGTTCGAGGTGCCCGCCTGGAGATAGGGCTTCACCACGAACTGGAGCGCCTCGTTGATCAAAGGTTTCCAGGCGAGCAGGCCGGCGTTGCGCTCGGCCACGGCGGCGATCTCCGTCGCGGCCATGACGCGGGAATAGGTCTTCACCTCGTAGAGGGCGCCCTCCATCGGATACAGCTCGTTGTCATCGGCGAAGGCGGCCACGGCGAAGCGGCCTCTGTCGGGATAGAGGATGTCGCCGGACTGGACGGTGGATTCCGCCTCGGGTTTGCCGTCGACGTAGAGGCGCATGGTCGTGCCGTCGTAGGTGCCGACCACATGGTGCCAACGGCCGACGGAAACCGGCGTCGTGGCGGCGATCTTCGTCATCCTGCCGTCGCCGTCGTCCGCGCCGGTCGTGCAGAGGGTGAAGGCGAAGGAGCGCTTGTCGTAGCCGAGCACCCAGCCTTTCTCGGCATTGCCGTTGTCCTGGATGAAGCCGGCGATGCCGCCGTCGTTGCGGGTTTCGTCGAGCAGCACCCAGGCGGCGACAGTGAACTCGCGCTTGGGCAGGATGTCCTTCGCTCCCGCCTTGTCCGCCGCCACGAGCAGCCAGTCGTCGGCGCCGTTAAA
>Ga0163144_10005928_pt1 | contig 27086 bp, 24 predicted proteins | sample OliLak19BULKMAT1_FD_123175 | JGI IMG/M metagenome (GOLD analysis project Ga0163144, IMG submission 123175) | Freshwater microbial mat bacterial communities from Lake Vanda, McMurdo Dry Valleys, Antarctica - Oligotrophic Lake LV.19.BULKMAT1 | ecosystem: Environmental > Aquatic > Freshwater >...
ACCGCCAATTTACAAGCGCATAGCCAAATCTATGGGACGTTGTCGTTGTCTTACTTTCACATGGGGCGCTATGCCGAGGCCATTGAACACGGCGAAATAGCCCTGCAAGGCACGCAAAGAACCGATGATGTCATGCTGGATTTACTGGCTCTACATTTCATCGCATTTGCGTATATGCGGCTAGGAGATTTGGCGCACGCGCAAGATTATCTCAATCGAGCGAGTCCCAATTTACGCGCCATCAATCAAGAGATTTTCTACCGCGATACAATGGAGGCCTTGCGGGTCGAATTGGATTACCGTACTGGTAAGCTAGACGGCCTAGACGCGCAAATCATCTCGGTCAAACAGTCGGCGACGGGTAACGGTGCGATCCTTGCGCTGGGTATCGCCCTACGACTGGAGGCGATGAGGGCGCTGGATTCTGGCGACTTCACACGGGCGGGCGCGGCGGCGGCGGAAGAAAGTTTCGCCGTATTCAAACGGGTGGGTGCGTTGCCAGATAGCGCTCGCTCACAGGTCGTCATCGCTCAAATCGCCTACCAGCAGGGCGATACTGCCGCCGCCAGTCAGGGATTGATTCGTGCAGAGGCCATCTTTGACCAGCTTGGCGCGGTGCATGAGTTAGAACAGGTTCGGGCGTTACGTCGTAATCATCAGGGGTAACTATGTTAGATGAACAGCAGAAACAAATCGTCCAAGACACCTACCGCCAGATGTCGGTGCAGTTGATGGCCGTCGGGCAGCGTTTTTATCATCACCTTTTCCGGCTGCACCCCGATGTCCGCCCGATGTTCAGGGAAGATCTCAGCGGACAAAGTATGAAGCTCATGCAGACCATCGGGTTTGCCGTCTCGCACCTCAACTCGCCAGAAATGTTAGAGCCGGTCATCGCATCGTTAGGGATACGCCACCTCAATTACGGCGTAGAGTCTCACCATTACGCTTTTGTCGGTGAGGCGTTATTGGTCACATTAGAGGAGATGTTGGGTAGCGACTTCACCCCAGAAGCCAAGATCGCGTGGGATATGCTGTATACCGACCTCGTGAAGGCGGCGACTCCTTCGGCTTAACCTTGTGGGTAGGTTCTAAATCATTTTGATGATTTTTACACAAGAATCATCGAGCAGCCAACGCTTCTAGTAGCCATTCATGAATTTCTATTAATTTAGCGATTCGTGCGACATCTTTATTTGCGTCGGCGTCGCTATGCAACATACCCGGCGTGATGGTCAGCCATACAGCGAAATCATCAACGCTCATCTGCCCTTCGGCCATCCGCACAATATTCTCTAGTGCTTGTGCTGCATCCCACGCGGCCTGTAGGCCGTTCACCTCCAACATGAACAGCGCCGCTAGAGTCGCGGTGCGCTTATTGCCGTCCGCGAACGGGTGATTTCGGGCGATGGCGTGGAGCAACGCGGCGGCCTTCTCGGTCAGAGTCGGATAAGCGTCTGCGCCAAACACCGATTGTTGGGGGCGTCCGGCTGCCGCTTCGAGCAAACCCATATCGCGCACTTTTTGCTTGCCTTTGAGGATTTTGTGAATCTGATCATTCCCCGGCAGGGCTTCATTGATATAGATGAGTTCATCGACAGTCAAATAGCGGACATCGGTCATTTAAGCCTCCAAAGGCTGGGTATGATGGGTCAGCCAGTCGGCTACTGCGCTAACTTCATGCTGATTCTGGGCGATTTCCAACACAAAATCGTATGCTTCGGCGTCCGTCCAGATCGGGCGTAGACCGTTCCGGTTCAGGAAATGAATCGTGGCTTGGGTGGCGGTGCGTTTGTTACCGTCAAAAAACAGATGATGTGCGGCCAAACTGTGCATCAACGCAGCAGCCTTATCTATTAGGGTCGGATAGGCCGCTTGACCAAATGCCCGTAACATCGGACGTGCCGCCGCCACTTGTAACAAATGACGGTCTCGGATGTCCGGCTTGCGCCCCAAGACCGCCTCTGCGACATCATAAATTTCAACCGAGGTCAAATAATTGATTTGGTCGTCTGACATTACGCTGAACCTGATTGCGGGTCAATCCGGTGGATTATCACTTATACGCGGCAGACATGACAGTGCCGTATCCCTAAGAACGTCGATTTTACTGTCATGAAAGGCCAAATTCCCGCAAAGCCGACTCGGTATGTTCGCCCAGTAATGGCGCACGTTTAGACTGCGGGCGTTCCGCGCCGGAAATGTGAATCGCTGACCCCGGCACAGTGAGATGAGCGCCATCTGCCAAAACCAGCGTCATCAGCATCCCACGCGCTTCAAGATGTGCATCCTGTGCTAATTCTTCGATGTTGCGGATTGCGCCTGCTGGGATGCCCTCCGTATGGAGGATGTCTAAAACCTGTGTTGTGGTTTGCATCGCGCACCAATTTTGAATCATCGGCTGCAAAATAGCGTAATTTTGGACGCGCAATTCATTGGTCAAAAAACGCTCGTCCGATTCAAGCCCTAAGAGGTCAGCCAAACGCCGCCACAGACGGTCATTCCCTACGCCAATCACAATCCATCCATCATAGGTCTTGAAGCTGTCAAATGGCGCTAAAATTATGTCGGCGTTCCCCGTCCGCGTCGGGACAGTTTTCGTCACCGAATATTGAGAGACGGTATTTTCCAGACAGGCGAACACCGAATCAATCATCGAAATATCGACGTGAGCGCCCCTACCCGTCCGTTCCGCTGACCATAACGCCGCCAATAGTCCCGTGGCAGCCGTCAATCCGCTGATGGCGTCTGCGATACTCGGCCCAGTTTTCATCGGGGTATCGGGTGTGCCGGTCATGCTCATCACGCCGCTCATCGCCTGCGCTACGATGTCATAACATCCACGCTCCCGATACGGGCTGTCCTGACCAAAACCGCTGATACTGGTATAGACCAGTTTGGGGTTTATCTGTGCGAGTGATTGATAATCCAACCCATAGTGCGCCATTTGTCCCGGACGGAAATTCTCGACCACAACATCAACCGAGCGTGAAAAATCGCGTAAAACCGCCTGCCCCGCCTGTGAGCGATAGTCAATCGCCAGCGATTCTTTGCCGCGATTCACCGTCTCAAAGTAGCCACTTGTCCCGCCAATAAATGGCCCAAACTGGCGACTATCATCCCCGCCGTCAGGATGTTCGACCTTCAAAACCCGCGCCCCCATATCTGAGAGCATGAGCGTGGCAAATGGGCCACTAAATACGCGGGTGAAATCCAAGACCACCACGCCATCCAAAGGCCGACTCATAAAATGTTGCCGCCCATGCAATCCCATTGCTCAAAATCCATCAGCGATGCTGGCGCATCCTCACACAACGGTTTAAGGGTCAGGTAATATGGCGATTTTTGCCACGGTAACGAGACGCAAACTTTCAAGCGCATCAAACACTCGCGTATATGTGAGTTGGGCGTCGTGAGCGTGTGAATCAGTTGGTTACGGTTAAGGCTCGCTAGCCAACGCGATAATAATCCTTCCACGTCATGACTATACGCAGTCAGGAGCGAAACAGCCGGAATCCCGAATAGAGTCGTCTCTTGATAGACGACCACGCCCAAAATCCGGCCATTATTTTCCCACACGCCAAAGCGATAGCGCCGGAACGGGTGCAATGCAAAACGATGGACGAGCGCAGCGGGAGTCATCTCAAAATGGAGGCTTGAAACCGTTGTTTGCAAGTCGCCAAGCGGCGGCAGATTATCTGTCAGGTAAAAATCGGGTGAGGGGTTATGCCTCAGTGATGGGAGCGCAATCAACGGGCGCATCTGACCGACCACCCGATACCCATAACCTTTGCTGTGACGGTCAACTTTGACCCCAGCGGCGTTTGAAAAACCGACACCAGCGATAGCGCCTTCCGCCTTCAATGCCTCATAAACCGGCGCGGCGGCATGTTTAATCAGCCCGCGTCCGCGATAATCGGGGTGGGTTGCCATATTGACGCTCATACCTACCGATAGCGGTTGCATGACATTCGGCAATCTAAGGCGCGTCCGCAGACAACTATATTGCGCCGCCAATGTAGCGCCATCCCATACGCCATAAACGACCATACCCCACCCAGACATCATCCAACCCAGCAAGGCAGCCATATCCGCTGGCGAACGGTCAAAAGCGGCGGCTAATAAGCCCGACCACGCTTCAAGATAATCTCCGCTCAAGGCGCGGACTTCTAATACGCGCTCTTTGGCCGCGTGTGCCGCCGGTAAATTTCCACTGATGCTGATGATGGCAGCCATAATTCCCTCAACTCGATAATTTCATATCGGTATTTTTCTACAGCATAACAGCCTATGGCCGATTCATGATTAGCGGACAGCCTACGCATGAAATACCCGTGCTTGACGAATAGACGGCGGGCGGGGTATCCCAAGCATAGGCCAACCTATGGGTTGGACTCCTTGCGGGTGTTTACCCTACGGGCTACGATAATCAGCTTGGGGGTTTTCAGGTCACATTGGGGGAAAATAATGTTTCCAAGCGATTTTTACTGGGGCGCGGCCACATCAAGCTACCAAATCGAGGGCGCATATAACGAAGATGGGCGCGGTGAGTGCATCTGGACGCGCTTCTCGCACACGCCGGGGAAAGTGCGCGACAACCAGCATGGCGATGTCGCGTGCGACCATTACCACCGATACGCGGAAGATGTCGCTATCATGCGTCAACTCGCCTTCAACGCCTATCGTTTTTCGATTTCGTGGCCGCGTGTGATTCCGACTGGGACGGGCGCGGCCAATGAGAAAGGTTTGGCCTTCTATGATAAATTGGTCGATTCGCTGTTGGAATCGAGCATCACCCCAATTGTCACGCTATACCATTGGGACTTGCCGCAAGCCCTTCAAGATCAAGGTGGCTGGGCAAATGCTGATATGCTATCTTGGTTTGCAGACTATACCGACCTGATGACTCGCCGTTTGGGAGACCGCGTAAAGCACTGGACGACGCTAAACGAGCCGTATGTGGTCGCGTTCGTCGGGCATTATGAGGGACGGCACGCCCCCGGCATCACCGATTTGGTCACGGCTTACCGCGTCGCGCACCACGCGCTCATCTCACATGGTCGCGCCGTGCCGGTCATCCGCCAAAATGTGCCAGACGCAGATGTCAGCATCGTCTTGGATATTTGGCCGTCGCATCCCAATACCGACAGCCCAGAGGATGCCGCCGCCGCGACCCGTTTTGACGGCTATCACAATCGCTGGTTTCTTGACCCGGTATTTAAGGGGACATATCCGCAAGACATCATCGACTGGGTAGGCGACAAACTGCGCGGGGTTGATGACCTCTCCGCCATTCAAGAAGCCGCCGCGCCGATTGATTCATTGGGCATCAATTATTACACCCGCGCCATGATGACTCATGAACCGACGGGTGATTTCCAGATGCGGCGCGTTTTGCCAGATGAGACCATGCCGTATACCAAAATGAAGTGGGAGGTCTACCCCGACGGGTTACATGAAACGTTGATGCGGTTGCACCGTGAGTATAATGTCCCGGCGCTGTATATCGCGGAGAACGGCAGCGCATGGGATGGCGACGAGGTGCAAGGCGATATTGTGGAAGACCCGCGCCGCGTAGCTTACCTTGAAAGCCACCTCGCAGCCGTGGAACGCGCCATTGCGGATGGTGCGCCCGTTGTCGGCTATCTGGCATGGAGTATGATGGACAATTTTGAGTGGGGACACGGCTATCAGCAGCGCTTCGGGATCATCCATGTCGATTTTGAGACCGGCAAGCGCACGCTCAAGCGCACCGCCCTCACCTACCGCGACCATATCCTAAACGTGACTGGGCAAATGCTCTAACCCTTCACAAATACGACAAATGATAGCCTCGGCAGCCTTAGCGCTGTCGGGGCGTTTTCGTACCAAGTATGCGAGTCTTGTTATGAGAATATCGTAACGAATCAATCCCTATTTGAGTGGAGAATAGGGATTGAGTCGTTACGGATATATCACTGAAGATGTATAGCATGTGTACACACACATCGGATATATTTAGGTCAATATTTCAATCCGCTGATGCACGAGACGAGGGATGTTTGATTATGGGCAATCCGCTATGGAAATTCGGTGAGACAAGCGCGCCACTACCGCCCCTCGCCCCCGGCATTCCGCTGTTGGGGAACGCGATTCAAATGGGCGGCGATACGATTGCCTTCCTCGCGCAAATGTACCAGAAGTTGGGGCCAGTCTTTCGGATACGGGCGCTCACCCGTGAATTCGTCGTATTGGGCGGCGCGGGGGCAAATGAGTTCATGGCGCAAGTGGGCGACCAAGTGCTGTCCGGCGCAAAATTTTTTGGCGACCTCAACGAAGAACTCGGCAGTTCTATCGTCTTTCCGGCGCTGGATGGCGATGTCCATAATTACTACCGTAAATTATTCCGCCCTTCCTATTCCCGCGAGATGATTACCCCGCGATTCGGGGAATTGGTAGACCTCACCCGCCAACGGATTAAGACGTGGAACACGGGCGAGAAAATCAAAGTCGTGCCGACCATGCAGCAAATCATCACCGACCAATTGGGCGTCGCGCTGACCGGCATCGTCTCTGGCGAGACGTTCGAGGACTTACGCAACACCTTAAAATGGCTCATCATGGCAAAATTGATGAAAAGCGCCCCCAGTTGGACGCTCAAGTTGCCGGGGTATAAACGTTCTAAGGCGCAGTCCGTCGCCTTCATGAAGCGGATTCTCGAAACCCACCGCACGATGAATCCAGAGGATCGCATCGGTGATTTAATCGACAACGCGCTGTCCGCCGTCGGGCATAACGGGCAACCGTTGACTGAGGGGGACTTAAACGCCATTGGGTTCGGCGCGTTCTTCGTCGGGATGGATACCGCCGCCCACACCACCAGTTTCACGCTGTATCTATTGCTCAAGCACCCAGAAATCCTCAAGCGAGTCGTGGCAGAGACCGATGAGTTGTTCAAGCGCAAAAATTTCACCTTCCAAGATTTACGCCACCTCAAGGCGCTACACGGCGCGGTGATTGAGAGTATGCGGATGTACCCCGTCGCCCCGATTATGCCGCGCCACGCCACAGAAACCTTTGAGTTTGCCGGTCATCGGGTCGAAAAAGGCGCAAGCGTGATGATGGCGACCTCACTCACCCACTACCTACCGGAGCATTTCCCCAACCCCGCCGTGTTTGATATTGACCGTAAGACGCCTGCGCCATTCACCTACGCACCGTTTGGATTGGGCGCACACACTTGTATGGGGGCTGGCTTGGCCGATGTCCTCATCACTTTGACGCTCGCCACCATCTGCAACCAAGTTGAGTTGAGCATCGACCCATCGGATTTTGCGATGAAGGTCATCGGCGTGCCTGTGCCGAATCCCGGCCAGAACTTCTTTACGAAGGTCGTCCGCCTGCGTGAGAGCGCAGCCGCCCCAGTCGCATAGTCGCAGAGAAACCGAGTTGCCCCATGCAAATCGAAGCGCCATCCTCTTATGCCGTGACTTCTGAACTGCCGTTGCCGCCGGTTGTGCCGGGGCTACCCTTCTTGGGTAACGCCTTAAAATTGCGCGGGGATATGACTCAGTTCCTCGTGCAGATGTATCACCGGTTCGGCGCGGCTTTCCGTATCCGAGTGTTGCGGCGACAGTATTTCATCTTGGGCGGCCTAGAGGCCAACCAATTCCTGAGCAATCAGGGCAGTGAATATTTGACCAGCGCCCGTTTTTTCGGCGGATTCGCGTCGGAGATGGGCGACGGTTTATTTCTGCCCGCGATGGAAGGCGACGCGCACCGCCATCTACGGAAAGTGCTGCGCCCCGGCTATTCCAAAGAGGCGATGTCACCGCACATTGAGCAGTTGGTCAGCATCGCGCAAGAGCATATCACGGGGTGGAAAGCCCAAAAACGTGTGCCGGTGGTCGCAGTGATTCAACACCTCATCACCGACCAATTGGGAATCATCCTCGGCGGGAAAGCGCTGGGCGAATATTTTCCGTATGTGCGCGACTTTCTGCGAATTGTGGTCAATGTCACCATGATTGGGACTGCGCCGCGTATGATGCTCAAGAGCAAGCGCTATATCACGGCGCGGGATAAAACCCGCGAATTCCTGCTCGACCTGCTCCAAGAACATCGGGATACCCCGCACGGCGGCGACTTGTTCGACATCGCACTGGCCGCCCGCGATCAAGCCGGTCAGCCGTATAGCGAGGCCGATTTGGTCTTGGTCGGGATTGGCGCGTATGTCGCTGGCATGGACACGCTCGCCAATACGCTGAGTTTTATGCTGTACGGCTTATTGAAAAATCCCGACGCCTTGCACGCCGTCCGCCAAGAGACCGACGCGCTGTTTGAACAAGGCGAACTTCTGACCTTACAGCACATGCGCTCCCTCAAAGCGCTGCACGGGGCGGCAATGGAGACCATGCGCCTGTATATGATTTCGCCCATCACGATGCGGAGCGCCATTAAGCCGTTCACATTCGCGGGCTACAGCATCCCGCTGGGCAGCGACATCATGATTGCCAACGGAATCACCCATTTCTTGCCGGAATATTTCCCAGACCCCAACCGTTTCGACATCGAACGCGATATACGCGCCGTCCCGCCACAGGTCTATACCCCGTTCAGTTTGGGCGCACATACATGTCTGGGCGCGGGCGTGGCGGAATCGTTGTTGATGCTGACGGCTGCTGCGATTCTCCGCTTCGCGGACATCCGACTCGACCCGCAGGGATATACCTCCAAAATCTCCTCAACCCCGGCGCCGAATCCCGGAAAAGGTTTTATCATGAGCGTTTCAAGCCGTTAAGGAGCATGTCCATGCCGTGGATGAAGCACGTCAAGAAAATTTTCTATCTGGAATTGCTGATTAACCTCGCCTCAATCATCCAAATCTTGTTCACCAACCAAGATTTTTTGCGGAGCTTTGGCGTCACAACGCCTAGCCCCGGCTTGGGCGAATCGTTTATGTGGTTCGCCACACTGCTCATTGTGATGACCTATATCATGGCGCGGGCGTTATTCGCTCACAACGATACCGCCCTGCGATATGTCCTAGAAGGCTACCTGATTGGCGATGTCGTCTATCTCGGTGTTGAGGTCGCTTTCATCAATTCGATTGGCGGGGTGTGGACGCCTACCGCGATTTTTGGCGCGGCCATCACCATCCTATTACTCATCCCAGCGCGACTCATCTATCTGTGGGGGACGCGCAAACCTTTATAGCTCACGGATACGGTGTGACACCCCGATGATGACCAGTATCGCAATCGCCAGATAGCCGATGAACCCGAAAATGAGTTGGTTGGTCTGCAAGGTAGGCCGTTCGGTCTGCCAAATCTGGTCAAAGACACCTCGGTTTATCTTGCTCAAATCGGTCATGGCAGCCGCAAAGCGCTCAAACACTTCTTGGCTATTGCCTATATCCATGCCCGTATTGAAAGCAATCGCGCCTTCAAGGTCGCCAACTTCAATTAGTTTGCGAAGCTCAACATTAGTATTCACATAATCCCTGAACGCGAGTCTAGCGGCCTCTAATTCCTCAGCCTCACCATTGAAGGTTACATTAGCGACTAAGGGGATAATGTTATCAATTGCATCGCTGTTTTCGCGTGAGATTTGTTGCGCGTTCAGGGCGACTTGTATATTGAACCGCCCCGTCCCTTGAAGGAATGTGGTTTCGCTGCACCCGGGTCGCCCGCAGATACGGAGTTCGATATGCTGGATGGCCTCATCAAAGCGCTCGTTCCATATTTGGAATTTATCAGTATCAATTAAGACGCTGCTCTCGGCGCGATTCGCCAAGTTCGCATCGACCAATACCCGTGAACTGGCGCTCACGCTACGATACGCGCTCTGAATCATCGTATTAATCTGACCCGGAGCGTTCAACAGATTGCCCAAAATCACCCAGAACGTCACATAACTCAAGATCATCGCAATGTCGATGCCGGGGGTAAGATAACGTCGCACCTTTTGGCGCAATTGAAATGACAGATAGGTGAGCAATAGCACCAAATTTGCCGCCACAATCGCAAACAGCACAATTTGACCGAAAATAATCCCGCCTGCGCTCTCACCTGCGCGAACCATCTGGTCAAAATTAAGGGTTTCGAGTTCTTCTAGCGCGGGGTTTATCCAGCTACGGACATGGTTATCCGATTCCAGATATTCCCGACGGGCGACGGCATCGTTGGTGCGTTGAGCGACCAGATTGCTGACGTGCCGCCAAAATCGGCTGTAAGTCATGGTATCGGCCACAATAAACGCGCTGCGCTCGTCGTCGGTCTGTAGATTTGCGTCCAAGCGTGACATCTCATCCCGGAAACTGCTGAAGTTTCGGAAGATGTTGTTTTGCGCTTGCTCGAACAAGGGCGTGTCAGAGGTCAACATCGCGTAATCGGCGGCTGCTTGGCTGGCCTGCGCGATATATTGCAGCGCCCGCTCAGAAGCGTCTACCGTCGTGCTGTTGGTCTCGACAATCCCACGGAACAACTCGGATGACACCGAATAGGCTTGAGTCGCTAAGAACAAGGTTAGCAGCGCCAAAAGCACCGCAACCGCCCCCATCGTGGCGAAACGATACCGAGTTTGGGCTAAAACCCGAATGAGAGAGCGATTGGTCGTCTTGAGGACGGAACGCACGGAAACCACATCTGTATTCGCCACGTCATCTTGCCTTTACTTAGCGATTAATCGAAGCGCGTAAAGCATCCCACACGGAGGAGTACCGTTCTTCAAGCGACGCATCAGCGACGTTGTAAAATAGGTTATCAACCACCTCGCTGGGCGGGTAGATGGCGGGGTTATTCAGATATTCGTCGTTGACCAGCCCTTCAGTAATCGCCGTGCCGTTGGGCGACGCATAGGCCGTGTAATTGCTGATGTCCGCGCTGACTTGCGCGTTCAGCATATAGTCGATAAAGACCTCGGCCAGCCGTTTATTGGGCGCTCCTACTGGGATTGCCAAACTGTCCGTCCAGACTTGTGCGCCTTCATCTGGGATGACATAGCGGAAATCATCACATTCGCAACCAGCGATGACTTGAAAAATATCGCCGCTATATTCAATCACGATGTCGGCCTGACGGTTGGCGAGTAAATCTTGCCCGCTGTCTGGGGCGATTTCGATCAGATTGGCGCTATGGGTTTGAAGATACTGAGAGGCGGCGGTAATTTTCGCCGAATCATCGGTATTGGGGTCGTCGCCTTGCATCAACAGGGCGAATCCGAGCATGGCGCGGTATTCATCCAGCCAAGCCACGCGCCCAGTATAGTTGAATACATCCTCCCAACTGGTGATGTCATGCCCTACCGCTGTGCGGTTATACCCCACGCCAATCGTCCCCCATTGATACGGGACGGTGTAACGGCCTTCTGGGTCATACGGCGGATTCAGAAAGTCTGAGGAGATATTGTCTTTATTTTTGAAATTAGAAAAGTCGATGGGTTGGATGAGGTTTTCTTCTAACATCAGGTTGACGGTAGAATTGCCCGGCACGACCACATCATAACCCGGGTTGCCCTGCCGAAGTTCTTCCAACATATCGCTGTCGCTGGCATACGTGTTATAAACAACTGTGACATCGCAGATGCGCTCGAAATTGGAGATGGTGTCTTCTGCGATATAGGTCGTCCAGTTATAGACATTCAATGTCTGCCCCGCGAACCCATTGGGACACGACCAAAATGCTGCCTGCGCGTGGTAATCAGCCGAAGTTGATATAATGCCAGCAACGGATAGGCATAAAAGCACAATCATACGCACGATAGACATGGCTGTATCCTGAACTTGGTACAATCGCAACATCAATCATCATACCGGCAACGGGAAGATTCCACACACGGTTATGGTCGTAGTCCCTAATTATTGGGGGGAACTCAGGCCGAATTTGGCATACTATAGAACAGTAAGGAGACGCATCTTTTATGAAATGTCCAAACTGTCGCCATTGGAACGAGGCGGGGTCACGCTTCTGTGAAGAGTGCGGGATTGAACTGCCGCTACAAGCCGGCATCGCGCCGCAAGTCTCAGTCAGGCCGCCGAGTGAGTCAAAGCCGACGCAACCGACTTCACTGCTATCACAGCAGCCGCAACTTCCGCCCCCTACCCCCATCGAAATACAACCGCCCGTCCCCTATACCGGCCCGCATCTGGTCTTGAAAAGCACCGGGTCGATTTTCAAATTGGGGAATTCAGCCATAATTGGCCGAGAAGACCCAACGTTGCAACTCGATTTCGACGGGTACGACGGCGGCAAATACATCAGCCATCGCCACGCGCAAATCGTCAAAATCAACGACAAGTATTACATCGAGGATTTAGGCAGCGCCAACCATACCTTCGTCAATGACATCAAATTGGCGGAAGGTCAAGCAGAGCCGATTGACGAAGGCGACATCATCCGTCTCGGCAAGCTTGAACTTATCTTCCATGAAAAATAAGCGGATAATCACATGAGCAGTCCAGCGACTCCAAAGGTGAAATGCCCCCACTGTTCCCAGATGACCACGACATCGAGTGGTTTTTGCGACGAGTGCGGCCTCGAATTGGCGTCTGAGGCGCTCAAACCGGTCACAGCCGCCCAGATTATGGCGACGGGCGAGGTCAGGAACACCGGGCGCTTAGAGTGTCCGCACTGCGGCCACGCCCTGCGACCCAACGCCCGCCACTGCCCCAACTGCGGCAAGAAATTGACACCCGCCAAGCCCGCCCCGATGGAGTTTGAAGGCACGCCCAGCGCCCTTCAAATCGGGATGCTGATTTCTGAGCGCTATGGGGTCGAAGAACTGCTCGGTCAAGGCGGGATGGGTCGCGCATGGAAAGCATTTGATCGCAACCTGAGCAAATATGTGGTGATTAAAACGGTTGCCACCGAAGATGAAGGGCTGCGCGAGGCGCTCAAAAAAGAGGCCGAAACGCTCATCAATATCCGTCACCCTAATATCATCTCGGTCATCGACTTCTTCCTCATCGACAACGAATTGTGCTACGTGATGGAGTACATCAGCGGGCCAAGTTGGGCGGACGAAATCGAAGAACCCGTCTCGCGCAAGCTAGTCTTGCCCCTACCCGCAGATGAAGCCCTCCAGCGCATCAAGGCGCTACTATCCGCCTTCAAATATCTGCACGGGCTGAATCCGCCCATCATCTACTGCGACTTAAAACCCTCTAACGTCAAGCGTATGACGCTCCCCAACGGTGAACAGGTCGAAATTCTGCTCGATTTCGGCACGGCTTACCGCTATGACCCCGCCCACCCGCCCAAGCCCGCACGCGGCACACCGGGGTATCATTCTCAGCAAGCACGTCACCCAGATTGGCGCGACGATTACTTCACACTTGGGCGCACGTTGGCCGAACTGGTTGGGATGAGCGAAGTCCACACCGAGCAATACCGCTATACGCTGACTCCTCCAGATAGTTTTCCGTGGACTCAATACGATAACTCGCTGCGTTATTTCGTAGAGTGGTTGACCGCCGAACAGCGCGAAAACCGTCCTCAGAGCGTTGATGATATTCTGGCGGAAATCGACGGCGTGACCGGATATGTTCGGGGTCAAAAACCCGACGCATTAGCCGCCCGTCGTCATCACGTTGAGGCGAATTTTGCGGGCGTCACGCTTGAGACCATCCGGCAAAACACCCAAACCGGCGTCGTGACCGGCACAATGAAAATTGACCTACCGCCGATTGCTACTGGCAACCCGGCCTCTACCGTCCTGTTGACCGCGCAGAACGCCTATCAACAGCGCGACTACCGGCGGGCGTTGCTCCTGACCAATCAAGCCATCAATAATAACGGTGGCGCGGCGGCATATCTGTTGCGTTCGCTGATTCACACCCAGAACGGGTCATTGAAAGAGGCGCAGGCCGACCTGATACAAGCCCGTACCGGCGCAACCGCCCATGAGCAGTGGGAAATGTTGCTGGCGGAAGGCCAATATCTGGAGAATATCGAGAAATTCAGCGAGGCCGAAGCCCGTTACCGCCGAATGATGATCCTCAAACCCGGCGACCATCAAGGGCGGTTGCTTCTGGCGGAGCTATACCGGCGCAGTGGCAACACCCAACAGGCCATCCCGGAATATCGGGCGATTATTCAGTCCAAACCCTCGGTGGGGCAAGCCTATATCGGCGCGTCAAAAGCCTATCTGTCAGAGAAGCAAATCGACAACGCCATCAAGGTGCTAGAAGAAGTTAGCACGCGCAATACCAGCTACAATGATGTGATGTTGGAGTTGATCTCACTCTACAATCAGAAGGCGAAGGCGGGCGACTTAATGACCCTAGACCAAGCCGCCCGTGCCATCAGCGTCTTGCATGAGAACGGGGTCGAATCGCGCTCCTATTACCGCCTATTGGCCGAATTCTATTTCACGGCCATAGAAATCGCCCGGAAAACCGCTAAAGTACCGACGATTTTCTACCCGGAACAGCAAATCACGTCGTTGGCACAACTTTCGGCGGCCAACGAACACGCATGGCGTGAGTATTTAAGCCGTAATGAGGACGCAGACCGTGAATTCGTGATTAACGAGCGAATCATGCCTGCCCGCACATGGAAGTTCATCTGAGGTCACCCATGGAAAACGCCTTCAGCTTCAAGACCTACTTCAACCCGCACATCAGCCCGACCACCAATTCGGTCTGGGGGGTTATTTCCGTCTCAGCCAATGAGATTCAGCAGCAATCACAGGGCGCAATCATCTCGCTCATCTGCGATGTGTCCGGGTCAATGCAAGGCGCGAAGTTCAGCAATGCCATCGCTACTGTAGAGGATTTAATCCTCAATGCGCCGGACGGCATCGCGCTACAAGTCGTCTTATTTGATGACCAAGCCGACGAAACGCTACCGCTCACCTCGTTGACGCCAGATGTCAGCCGCGAACACTTGCTATCCACCTTCCGGCGCAAGAGCAAACAAATCAAGATGTTCGGCGGCACGGCCATGTCTACCGGAATCCGTCGGGCGATTGAAGCACAGTCGCAAGTCAGGGGCGATTTCGCCCGTTATGCCATTTTCCTCACCGACGGACAAAACACAGAATCCGAAGCCAGTCTGATTGATGCTGTGACCAACGCGGCCACACTGGGGATACACCTGTGCGCCTATGGCTACGGCAACGACTGGAATCCCGACCAGTTGACCAAGATGGCGCAAGTCACACAAGGCTGGATGCCGAAGGCCGTCCCTAATCCGACTGATTTACTCTCAGAATTGACGACTCTCATCGGGCGTATGGCAAAAACCGTCGCCAGCGACATGGTGCTTCAGCTTTGGACGCCTACCGGGGCGAATATCCTATCGCTCTCACAGGCTTATCCCGACTGGGTGAAAAATGAGGCCGCCCCAACCGGCGATGGGCATACATGGGTCGTCCCCGTCCCGCCGATGTCCTCAAAAGACCACCGCGATTTCGTCGTCCATATCGAATTGGCGGCAGTTGGCGCAAAAGTCGTGGCCTGTAAACCATCCGTCGTCTATGTTTCTGGCAAGAATCGCGTTGAGGAAAAAGGCGACCAAAATACGTGGATTATCTTGCAGCAAACACATGATATAGCGCTCATCAATCAACTGAATCCCGTCGTCGCTGGCTATCTGGGGCAAGGTCAGCTTGCGGCCTCGACCCGCGCCATGACCGAAGCACTGGCGGCGGGCGATGCGAAGGCGGCAGAACGCCACCGCACCGAAGCGCTCAACATCGCAGAGGCCGTCGGGAATCGCGCTATGACCCAAATCCTCCAAGATGCGGGCGCAGGCAGCGAGGTCGCCCGCAAAACAGCCGCGCTGGGGACATCGACGGTCAGCCTAACTGACGACGAATAGGCAACCGCGCATGACCATCCCGTCTACCCCTACGATAAAAATCTGTCCTAAATGCGGTCACCGTAGCCGTGCCAGCGCCAAGAATTGCGCCCAGTGCGGGACAGGTTTTTTCATCGTCTACAGCAAGGGCGAACTGCGTAAGCGCTGTCACGAGTGCGGTTTCTATAACCTTGACCGAGCGAAAGTCTGTACCCGTTGCGGCACGTCCTACCCGGCCATCCTCATGACCTCACGCGGACATGTCCACAAATGGTGTACGCAGTGCGGCGCGATTCGCCGCTTGACGGCAAAAGTCTGTAACCGCTGCGGCTTCCACTTTACGCCGCCGCCGCTAGAGACCCCGATTCAGCAATCTCCCGCGCTGGCCGAACCCTTGTCGCAGCAGATTGAGGCCGCCCCGCCGCCTTCTGGCGCAGCCCGACCCGCTTTTGACCTGAGCGGTGAACCCGCGCCGTATATCTCCCCTCAGGAGATGCAACGACTCCAACGCGGGGGGACAACCCGCACGGGGCGGATGATGCGACTGCTACGCGCCCTATTGGGTGAAAAACGATGAATGTCTCTGAGTACATCCGCGCATCGGTAGACCACCCCGGACGCTGCGAAGATGCCATCATGGTATACGCGGCGCAGACCGGAAAAGCGCCGGTTTTCGCGGTGATTGACGGCATGGGCGGGCATCAACGCCAATTGAGCGACGGCAGCATGATTACGGGTCGCGAGGCCGCCCAACTCGTCCGCGCAACGCTGATTGAAGACCTGCAACATCTCACGGTTGATGTCGGGGCGGAATCCGGCGGCGTGGCAGAACAGCAAGCGATTGAGGCCTTGCGCCGCGCTCACGCCCGCATCTTCACCGAACTGAACACGGGGCTAGACTTCCCACTCAATCAACGGGTCGGTGCGGTGGCTACAGTCGTTGTGGTGTGCGAGAACGGGGGGCGCTTACTGGTCGCACAGGTCGGGGATACCCGCGCCTACGTGCTATCTGACGGGGAACTGATTCAGCTTTGCTATGATGAGGACAACATCGAGCATCTGGTCAATCAGGGGATGTTAAGCCCAGAAGACGGGTCGAAAATCAGCACGATTCTGAACACGTTCGATGGGGTACATGAGCCAAAAACCGATGGCGTCATCACCATCAACGGAACACCGTATGAGATGTATCTGGCGTGGCGGTGGTTCTTGGTCGGCAATTCCGCCCTGAAAATCCCCCCTGCCAACATCGTTATCAAATCGCTGGGCATCACGGATGAGTTGCCGAATCCTCAGCTTTCGCGCATAGAAATTTCGCCCGATGAGCGCCTTTTTTTGTGTTCGGACGGGGTATATAAAAACCTGACCGAACAAGAAATCATCAACCTGATGGAACAATCGCAAGACGCCGCCAACGCTATCGGTGAAGCGGCCTATACGCGCTCAACCCTCACCCACAACCGACGCAGCACCCAAGATGATGTATCCGCTATTGTCGTCCGGTGGTGAGTAGATTCAGGTACATGTTTGTTTTGAGAAAGCCAGCGATATTGGGATTAAACTGGCCTTTGAGGACGCGCAAACCACCCTATCCATCACCGATGACGGGCGCGGATTCGACCCGCGAAAAAGGGTTATCGTAAGGCAATCAGGCTTTGTTATGTAATACCGCACCGCAAGACTCGCGGATAATCAGGCTTGGGGTGAACATGCGCTGGCGCACGGGTAAATCTTCGCCAGCAATCAAGGGTTGGAGCATCGCCAGCGTCGCTTGACTGATCTCGGTCAACGGCTGGCGGATAGTGGTCAGCGCTGGGTCAAGGTGCTGAACCAGTGGTATATCGTCATGGCCGATGACCGCAAGGTCGCGCCCAACAATCAATCCAGCGGCTTTGGCAGCCGTCATCACGCCGATGGCGATCAAGTCGGTGACGGCGATCACAGCAGTCGGGCGTTCTGCCTCTGGCCTGTTCAGCCAGACGTTAAGCGCATCGCGCCCGGTCTGCTCGTCCTGTTCGCCGCGCTGAACATCGTCAGGCAGCACCGGCAGACCAGCCTCAGCCATCGCTTTATAATATCCGTGCAAACGCATATCCCCGGATAGCGACCCCTCCGGCCACGCCACCATCGCAATCCGCCGATGTCCCAGCCCGATAAGATGATTGACCGCCTCGGCTACACCGGATGAGCCGTCCGTGTCGATATAGGGGAAATCCCAATCCGGGTTGGCCTGTCCAAAGCTGACAAATGGAAAGCCCTGACTCATCAGATAGCATACACGCGGGTCATCGCGCTTGGTATTCGACAGCACGAACCCATCAATCCGCCGGGTTTTAATCAGGTCTTGGTAGACATTTTGCCAATGCGCGTTATCGTGCGTGAAGGTCAGTAGATGATACCCGGCGGCTTCGGCGCTCTGGGCGAGGTGATAAATGAATTGATCGAGGATGGGGTTAATTTGACCATGCTGTAAATCATGCCACGCATAGCCAATCAACATCGTGCGCGAAGCTTGCAGGTTACGGGCGTTGATGTTGGGACGATAGCCAATGCGTTCAATCGCGGCCAAAACTTGCAGACGGGTGGCCTCCCCGACCTCGTGGTTTTTGTTGTTCAGCACATAGGATACAGTAGCAATCGACGTACCCGCTTCACGAGCCACATCTTTGATAGTTGGCATGAGTTTTAGGGGACTTATCTCAGTTATCTAATCTCGATTCACTATACCGTTGAACCCCTAGCCTGTCTAGCACGGCAAAGGTTAAGAATATCGCCATCACGCTTAATGTTAGCAATAGCCACATAGCAGCAAGAATCGTACTCAGCGACCACAGCACGATCAGAACACCCCAAATCCCTAGCGTGAAAAACAAGTTATTCAGCAGCATAATCCCTGCGTTACGGAAGGCCTTTGTGAGGGTTGGTTTCTTCATATGATGCAGAATCGGCCAGAGATAGAGTTGAAGCGTGAACCAAATCAACAGCGTAATAAGCCAGAGCGGACGCAAAAATCCGGCCAATGCGCTAGGGTCGCCAGCGTACACCCAAAGGTTGCTCAGGTTGATCCCGACGATGACGATATTCAACGCAGTGATGATGAGTCCGTGTCGCCAATAATGGCGTGCGCCTTCCCAGAAATTCTCAAGCGAGACCTCGCGGCGTGTCGCGCTCAAATAGGTTAGATAAGTCAGGCTCGCCCACGCAATCGGCGCAGTTACCAGCGGCAACATCCCCAACAGGCACAAAATATTAGCCCAGACAAATATATATCCGCGATGATTGAGGTGCTGCACCGACAGGCGCAGCACCTTCAGGACGTGCATGGGTTTATCCCTTCAGACCGCTGTAACTCGTGCCTTCAACGAAATAGCGTTGAAAGAAAAAGAACAGCAATGCCATCGGCAAAGTGGTAAAGACCGCGCCAGCCAAGAATGTATTCCATTCTAGTGTATCGCCAAATTGACCGCGAAGCTGAGACAATCCCAACGGCAAGTTCCACAAGTCTTGTTCCTTGCCGATGATGATGAGGACATCCATAAAGTTATTCCATGTGCCTTGAAAGCTAAAAATCGTCAGCGCGGTCAACGCTGGGGTTGCCATCGGTAGCACAATCTGGAAGAACATGCGGAAGCGCCCTGCCCCGTCTACCTGCGCCGCCTCTTCGATTTCCTCTGGGATGGATTCAAAGAACTGCTTCATCAGGAACACGCCGAACGCATCGGCGGACAGCACCAGCACCACCCCTTGCACCGTGCCGAGCAAGCCCAACTGCTGCAAGATGATGAAGCGCGGGATAAGCAATACGATTCCCGGAATCATCAGCGTACTCAGGATGATATAGAACATCGCCCGCTTACCAGCAAAGTTCATACGCGCCAGCGCATAGCCCGCCAGCGAGTCAAACAACACGCGCAGAATGGTGATGGCGAGCGAGTAAATCACCGAATTACGGAACCATGTCCCGAAATCGTACTCCAAAATCTTCTGATAGCCCTCTAAGGTCGGGTTGAAGGTCAAGCCTTCAGTGGTGGCGATGGCGGGCAGCGCCACCCCACCCGGACGGCAGTCAATCCCAAACGGGGGTGAGGGGATAAACGCCTCGGAAGCCTCACGGGTGGCGGGTAGACACTTAAACGAATTGGCGACGGTCAAAACGAACGGCACGGTTTCGATCAGCGCGAACAGGATGAGGAACATGAACGCCAACGCGCCTAGAGCCGTCCTCAGTAATTTACGGCTATCGACAACGCGGGCAGTTTTGGCAGATTGTACTGCGGCCATGAGGGTCGTTCCTTTCTGCCCTGTTAGGCGTTGGCGGTCTCGCGGCTGATGCGGCGCTGCAACATGGTAAAAGCGAAGATGATGACGAACAGCAACAGCGCGGTTGCGGCTGCTACGCCCATCTCAGAGTTATTGAAGCCGTTGTTATAGACGATATAGGCGATGGTGAGCGTGGTTTTAGCTGGGCCGCCACTGGAAATGATGAAAATTTGGTCAAAAACTTGGAACGTCCCAATCAAGCCGATGGTCAGCACGAAAAAGGTGGTCGGCGCGAGCAGTGGCACGGTGATCCACTTGAACTGCTGCCAACCGGTTGCGCCGTCAATCGAGGACGCCTCATACACGCTGCCGGGGATATTTTGCAGCGCGGCCAGATAAATCACCATCAGTGTGCCGATGGTCGTCCACGTATTCAGAATCATAATGGTCATCATGGTCACGCTGGGGCCACTCAACCAATCCCACAACGTGATACCGGCCAACCGTGTACCAGCCCAATCCCCAACGGTCTGGCGTGAGACGCCAAATAATCCCAAGATGTTATGGAACAGACCGTTGGAATCGTCCAGCCATGTCACGCTTTTATAATCCGGGAAAATCGCCTTGAAAATCGTATTAACGATGCCGTCTTGAGTGAACATCCACATAAAGATGATCGAAATCACGACGGACGATGTGATCGACGGGAAATAGAACGCGGTGCGGAAAAACCCCTTGCCTTTCAGCCAACGTTGGTTGACGATGACCGCCAACACCAGCGCCAAAACGGTTTGCACCGGGACAACGCCCAACACAAAGTAAAGTGTGTTCTTGAGCGCGGTGAAAAAGTCGGTCTGGCGAATACCCCCCTCAGCCAACAGTTTGGAATAATTTTGTCCCCCGACAAATTCAAAAGCAGGGTCGAGGCCGTTTTCGATGGAGATAGGGTTTTCTACCGTGACCAATGCCGCAAGCGCCCCGTCCTCAAGCGTGTCCAGTTGACCGCGCCGAACATTACTCCTCCGCCCCGGCTCAACGGCTTCGACAGCCCCTTCAATCGTCGCGCCACTCCCAGCTGGGACGATCAACTCTTGGGTTAGTTGATAGCGGCGGGGTTCATCCTCCCCGTTCGAGATGATGGTTCCGGCGGGTAAAGTAACGCTTTGTCCGGTTTGATTCTCAAAGATCACCGTGCTAGAAGCATTGGCGGGTCGTTGATTCAACGGCGTGATGCCGTTCCAGTTCGTCATGCTGATGACGATGGCAAAGACAATTGGAATGATTAGAAAAATCAAAAAAATTGCCATCGCCGGTGACATAAACACATACGCGGCGATTGTTTCGGCGCGTTTGCGCTCGTTGTGAGGCTTAAATTCTGGTGGACGCTTTGCGGTGACGGTCATATCCCCCTACCCTTTCATTCGACAAGCAACCTGTATTTTAATGAAAAGGGCATGATGCTATTTCTGCACCATGCCCCTTTCAAACAAGCGTTTCTTACTCTGACATTAACTCTTCGGCAATGCCTTGAGCTTCAGTCAGGATGTCTTCGGCAGTCGCTTGACCGTCAAAGGCGCGTTGGAGTGAGGCGTTGAAGGCATCCGAGAACGGCTGGAAGCCGACGGGCAAGCGCCACGGGTAGCTATACTCGCCACCGACGATATAGGCGCCGAAGTCTTCAAAATTCACGCCGCTGCCTTCGGTACGGGCTTCCCAATTGGCGAGGTAATCTTCAGAGGCAGACGGACGGGTCGGCATCGGGCCAAAGCTGACCGAGGCGACGCTGGCCGCGCCTTCGTCATTGGTCAAGAAGTTGACGACCTGCCAAGCGGCATCCGCAACTTCACCCTCGGCGTTGGCGGCCACGCCATAGCACACGGTGAAGGCCATAGTGGCCTTGCCGGCTGGGCCAGCGGGCAGTTCAGCAACGCCCCAGTTCAATTCCGGGTAGTTGTCGAGCAAGAACTGGATCGCCCAGTTGCCTTCCATCGCCATCGCAGCGCGACCACGACCAAAGGCTTCGCCGCCCCAACCGCTATCCACGGCAGAAGGTGTGCCGCCGATGCCGTCACGGGCAAAGCTGATATAAAAGTCCAACGCTTCGATTGCCAGTTCGTCGTTCATCACGAATTCGCCGTCTTCATTGAAGATTGCGCCGCCGTTTTGATACAGGAAAGGCAACCAACGCTCCAAATTGGGCGGGGTGACGAGGCCGATGACGCCAGCTTCTTCGTCAGTCAAGGCTTCGGCGGCGGCGTACAGGTCATCCCATGTCCAATCGGCAGTCGGATAGTCCAACTCGGCGGCATCGAACAAGTCCTTGTTATATTGCAAGGCCATGGTCGAGAAGTCCTTGGGCGGGCAATACAGGTCGCCTTCATAGGTGAAGACATCCAACAACGGCGGATAGAAGCCTTCTGGGTTCTCGATTTGCTCATCGCCAATCGAGACGACGCCCGCCGTCGCCCAATCGGGCAGACGTGAGCTGTCGATGTAGAAAACTTCCGGGTATATGCCGCTGGCGAAGGCGGTCTGCATGGTGACGGTGTGGTCGGTAGACGGGACAAATTCTACCGTGATACCGGGGTTGGCTTCCATGAACGCCTCAAGCCGGGCGGTCAAAGCAGCGTCTTCAGCCGGGTTGGATGACCAACCGGCCACGGTGATATTGATGCCGTCTTGTGCCAAAACTGGCAACGCCAGCGACAGCATGACGAGTAAAAGAGCAAAACGCTTAAACATGTCTATCCTCCAAAGGTTTGGAACGGGCAAAATGTACAGATTCGGCGCAAGAGTCGCGGCACATAGGCCGCCTCCGCTGCGCCTTACGGAGCGTCCAAAACAGGGTTCTGGACGACAAACTGCCGCCGCTGACCCTGATAGTACGCGGTAAAAGAAACCTGCTTCCAATGAGACGGCAGGCGCGGCGCAAGCTGAGGTTTCCCCTCAGAATCGAGATGTAGGCCGCAGAAACCAAACACAACCGCCTGCCATAACCCGCCGCACGCCGCCCCGTGAATCCCGTCGCGGACGTTGCCTTTGTTGTCTTGCAGGTCGATCATGGCGGCGTGATGGAACATGTGATAGGCGTCGTCATCCTGACCCAGCCTTGCAGCCACCCAAGCGTGAATCGCCGGACTCAGCGAGGAGCCGTGGTCGCAGCGCGGATAATACGTGTTCCAGTTGTTGAGCATCACCTCGCGAGACCCAACCTCATCCCCTATCAGCGCCATCAACATCACGACATCGGCTTGTTTGATGACCTGTGACTCAAGGGCGCGTTTGTGTCCTAGCATCGGCCAAACACCGCCGACTCGCGGCTGATAGTTAGGGACGGGGATATACTCCAAGTCGAAGAAGCCTTCAAATTGGACGTGAATCTGCTTTTCATCATCAAACGGGATGAGCATCTTGGCGATGATATCGCCCCAGTGCGCTAGACGCTCTGGCGTGAGTTTGAGGGTTTCGGTCAAGCGGGTGGCATGGTCGGGGGCGTGGGATTTCAACCACTCCAATAGCGCCAATGCCTCTGTCAGATGCCAAACAGCCATGCGGTTGACGAATACGCTGTTGTTGATATTCTCGTGGTATTCGTCCGGCCCGATCTGATTGGTCAGCACATATTGATCGCCGTTTTTCTCGGCGCGACTGCCCCAAAATACCGCGGTGTCCAAGACGATTTCCGCCCCGTGATTCAAGAGGAATTGGTCGTCGCCTGTCCAGCGCCAATACTGCAAAATCGCATAGGTGATGTCGGTGCTGATGTGCTGTTCGTTATCCCCCGTCCAGATACGCGTGCGCGTGCCATCTGGAGATGGGTCTGACCATTGGGGCGTGGTTTCCTCGCCCGTATCAGTGCTTTCCCACGGGAACATTGCGCCTTCAAACCCGTTAGCGATGGCCTTGTGGCGTGCGCCTTCCAGACGGTGATAGCGATACATCAGCAAGTTACGGGCAATCGCCGGTTGATTCACAATGAGGGGCGACAAGATGAATAACTCTGTATCCCAAAACACATGCCCTTTATAGCCGAATCCCGAGAGCGTTTTTGCGCCCACGCTCACATCGTCGTCATGTTGAGGGGCTGCGATCAGGATGTGATAAGCAGTAAAGCGCATCGCCAGTTGAGACTCGTCGTCCCCTTCGATCTGGATGTCACTGTCACGCCAATACGTCGCCCAGCCATCGATATGGGCGCTTAACAGCGCGTCATAACCGGCTTGCACAGCCGCTGACGACTTTTGATTGGCCGCCGTCAGCGGGTCTTGCACATCGCGACTGGTATAAATCGTGGTGATTTTCTCAAAAACGGCTTGACCGTCTTTATCAAGTGCAACGGTGGTGCGGACGCTTGGGATGACCCCATCGACGGGGACGACCTGCACAGGGCTGATCAGGCGCGAAACGACAGCCACCTGATAACCGGATTGGGTGGTCTGCCCTACCCACGAAGTTTTCTCGCCAACCGTCTCGACACGGGTATTTTTCCAATGTATGCGGCCTTGATTGGTCGTGTCGCTTTCCTGCCACACTTCCAGCAAGATTTCTGGCTTACCATCAATCGCAGTAATGGTGATGCGCTGTGCAAGGACATGGATGTCCGACAGACTGGTGAACCGTTCAAAGACAACGCGAACGGTAGAACCGGTTTCAGCGCGAAACAAAACCTCACGGCGCAACACGCCCTCACGCATGTTAAGCGTGCGACCATACCCCAACAACGCGCCATTGGGTGGCGTCAACCACTCGTCACCCGCCCCGTCAAGATGGAAAGCTGTTCCATCAACCCATAACCTAACGCCCGTCCAATCCGGCACGTTAACCAGTTCTGGGACGAGCGCACCCTCAGCATGATTGAATATCCCATGTACCAAAGTAGTCGGCGTCTCACCGGCATACCCCTCCTCAAAAGAGGCGCGGCTGCCTAGATAGCCATTGCCCAACGTAAAAATCGTCTCGTAATACAACTGCTTGTCGGGCTGAAACGGGTATTCGGTAATTTGCCATAGGCGGTCTTGTGCGGAGTTCACAGGACACTCTCTTTCAGGCGCACTGAAAAGGTCTCTTAAACGTTTAAGATAACAGGATATATGACAAAAAGCAACAAACTCATGGTTGATTTTTGTACATATTGCACAGTTTCAGGGAAAATATGGTTAGGCGTTAAAAAAACGCGCTATTTATAGGGGATTCGCTGGGCAAAACGTGCCTAAGACATCGAGGGGTTCGGCGTCTTGACAGCCAGCATCGCCCCATAAAATTCGATTTTGTAGCGGATGATATTCAGATGGTCGTTCAGTTGGGCGATATGCACTTCGACATCGTGTTGGAGGGTTTTGAGCATATCGATGCGGTTGGTCAAGGTTAAATCACCCTGCCGTTGCAGTTGGGCATATACCTGCATATCCTGAATTGACATCCCGGTAGCGCGGAGTTTCATCAGGAATTGAATCCAACCGATGTCCTCCTGTGTATAGCGGCGGTGGCTATTCCCAGCACGGTCTATCGGGTGGATGAGGCCGACTCGCTCATAATAGCGCAACGTATGCACGCTCAGGCCGGTGGCCTCAGCCACTTGTTTGATGGTGAGTTGCGTGGTCTTGGTCGTCATGGCGCGTTTTGCCCTTCACTAGAAAGACCTCATTTTAACGCCATAACTTAGAGTGCGCTCTAGGGGGAATCAATTGTTCGCCATAAAACCTATAAGACGCGCCATATCATCAGCAATATTATTTATTCGCTGTAGATAGTTCGTTAAACGGGCTTACTTATGGTATAAACACCATTATCGTCCATCCTGTCGCACAACAGGGGTTACAAACTCATGAGCGCCGTTCAAGCCCAATATCATCCGCTCGATTTCACCCGCCTCACGCCCGAAGAACAACTCGACGCCTCGCGCCAGTTCCTTCACCAGATGAGTCAGCGCCGCACCGTGCGCGACTTTTCATCTGACCCCGTGCCGTTTGAATTGATTGAGAACGCTATCGCCGTCGCCGCTCGCGCCCCTTCCGGCGCAAACCAGCAACCGTGGACGTTCGTCGTGGTCGAAAACCCCGACATCAAGCGAAAAATCCGCGAGGCCGCCGAAGCTGAGGAACGTGAAAGTTATGACCGTCGTATGAGCCAAGAATGGCTAGACGCGCTGGCGCACTTGGGGACGGATTGGCATAAGTCGCACATTGAGGACGCCCCTTATCTGATTATCGTGTTTCGGCAATCCTACGCGATTGAGCAAGACCCGCAGACGGGCGAACCGGTTAAGGCCAAACACTATTACAGCGAAGAATCCGTCGGCATCGCTGTCGGATTTTTGCTGGCGGCGCTGCACCTATCCGGTTTGGCGACCTTGACTCACACCCCTAGCCCGATGGCGTTCCTGTGTGAAATTTTGCAGCGCCCGCCCAATGAGCGCCCCTTCGTCCTGATTCCGGTGGGCTATCCGGCACAAGACGCGCATGTCCCCGTCATCACCAAGAAATCATTAGACGAGGTAATGGTACGATTTTAGTATTGCTTATACTTTGCTCAGGGCAACCGCGCACGCCTTATATTCCGGCTGTTTGGAATAAGGGCGTAGACATCGTGGGTCAAGCGGTGCGGCGTGCCGGGACGTGGCGGACGATGGCGGGCGCACACATGCGCCCGCCCGCGCTCAAAACCCTAATTTCATGCCTCAAATATGATTGGGCAATCACAAGGTTGGTTTTTTTTGTCATGTCTTAACACGATTGGGTGGCTCAAATAGTTGCGGTATCACAGATAAATTTGGTACATTTATGGAGGGATGATTTAAAATCCAAACGATCTTTGATCGGGGTTTTAGCATAAAACACACCCAAATAATCGTTTGAATTTGTTTCGATTTCCCCATTAGCATTCCAATACTGTCAAAAAATATCTGCCCCCACAACATTATCCACTGTGAGGGACAAAGAGGTTGATATGTCTATACGTTATCGCATCACTCATTTCCGCTTATGGGCAATTGTTGGCGTCGCCCTACTCTTATCCGGCATCCTCCCCGGTACGCTCCGCATTGCCCAAGCG
>Ga0163144_10005929_pt1 | contig 27084 bp, 18 predicted proteins | sample OliLak19BULKMAT1_FD_123175 | JGI IMG/M metagenome (GOLD analysis project Ga0163144, IMG submission 123175) | Freshwater microbial mat bacterial communities from Lake Vanda, McMurdo Dry Valleys, Antarctica - Oligotrophic Lake LV.19.BULKMAT1 | ecosystem: Environmental > Aquatic > Freshwater >...
CGCGATCGGTTCCTCGGCGAGCTCGGCGACTTCGCCGCCGCCAAGCGGCTGCTCACGTTCGCCGCCACGGGGCAGCGATGATCACCGCCGCGATGCGCGCCGAGATGCGGCGGCTCGTGCTCGTCGAGCAGTGGCGGATCGAGACGGTGGCGCGCCGGTTCGGCGTCCACCACTCGGTGGTCCGCCGCGCGCTCCGCGACGACGCCGGCGAGCCGCCGGCGCCGACCAGCGCGCTCGACACCTTCAAGCCGTACATCGTCGAGAGGCTGGTCGATCTGCCGCAGCTCACCAGCGTCCGCCTCGTCGAGGAATTGCGGTCGCGCGGCTGCACGCTCGGCGTCGCCCAGCTCCGCCGCTACGTCGCGCAGATCCGGCTGCCGCGCCCGCGCAAGGCGTACCTGCGCATCGAGACCGACCCCGGCGAGCAGGCCCAGGTCGACTGGGGCTCGTTCGGCCACATGCGCGTCGGCACCGGCCAGCGCCCGCTCTCGGTGTTCTCGATGGTGATGTCGTGGTCGCGCGCGCTGTTCATCGACTTCGCGCTCGACCAGCAGATGGCGACGTTCGTGCGGATGCACCGCCGCGCGCTCGAGTTCTTCGGCGGGATCCCGAGGAAGATCGTCTACGACAACCTCAAGAGCGTCGTCCTGCACCACGTCGGCTCGACGGTGCAGTTCAACCCGCGGTTCCTCGCGTTCGCCGGCCACTACCTGTTCGAGGCGACCGCCGCGCCGGTCCGCTACCCCGAGTTCAAGGGCCGCGTCGAGGCGTCGATCAAGTACATCCGCCACTCGTTCTTCTACGGCCGCTCGTTCGCGTCGCTCGACGATCTGCGCGCCCAGGCCGCCGCCTGGCGCGACGGCACCGCCAACGAGCGGCTCCACGCCACCACCCGCGAGCGCCCGTCGCAGCGCCTGCTCGTCGAGCGCCCGCGCCTGCGCGCGCTGCCCGAGCGTCCGTTCGACACCGACCTCGTGATCCCGATGATCGTGTCGAAGGAGGCGCGGGTCCGCCTCGACACCAGCACCTACTCGGTGCCGCCCGAGTTCGTCGGCAAGACCGTCCACCTCCGCGCCGACGACCGCACCGTGCGCGTCGTCTGCGACGCCGTCGAGATCGCCCGGCACGCGCGATCGTGGGACCGCCGCCACCACGTCGAGGATCCGGTCCACGTCGCCAAGCTCCTCGACCGGCGCAAGGCCGCGCGCGGGCCCAAGCGCCGGGAGCGGCTCGCCGAGCTGTGTCCCGCCGCGCGCGTCTACCTCCAGGAGGTCGCGCGCCGCCGCATCCACCTCTCGCACGAGGTCGACAAGGTGTTGCGGCTCGTCGACCTGTACGGCGACGCCGAGGTCGCCGCCGCGCTCGCCCAGGTGGTCGCGCACAAGACGTTCGGCGCGCGCTACGTGCGCGCGCTGTGCGACCAGGCGCGGTTCGCGCGCGGCCTCGGCGAGCCGCCCGAGCCCGTCATCACCGGCAACCCGCTCGCCGACGATCTCGTCGTCGAGCCGCACCCTCTGGAGACCTACGATGCCCTCTTCCAACGCAACCCGTCAGCGACCGCTGACCCTCCCGCCGCCGGCGTCGCCGGCGACGACGACCGCGAGTGACCTCGCCGCCACCCTGTCGCTCGGCGAGGTGCTGCGCGCGCTCGGCCTCGACCACGCCGCGTCGATCCTCGACGTCGCGTCCGGCAAGGCGATCACCCGCAACGACTCGCCGACCTCGCTGCTTGACCACCTGATGCGCGAGGAGCTGCGCGTCCAGGCCGAGCGCCGCGCCCAGCTCGCGCTCAAGCGCTCCGCGATCTTCCCGCTCACCACCCTCGACACCTACGACTTCGACTACCCGACACAGATCGACCGCGACCTCGTGATCCGCGCCACCGGCCTCGACTTCATCACCGACAAGACCAACTGCGTGTTCGTCGGCCCGTCGGGCGTCGGCAAGACCCACCTCGCCAACGCGATCGGCCAGCTCGCCTGCCTGCGCGGCCATCGCGTCCGCTTCACCACCGCCGCCGATCTGGTCAACGACCTCGTCGCCGGCCAGGCCAAGAACACCCTCCAGCGCCGCCTCGCCGCCTGGGCCTCGTACGATTTGTTGCTGGTCGACGAGCTTGGCTACTTGAGCTTCGACGCCCGCGGCGCCGACTTGCTGTACCAGGTCTTCAACCGCCGCTACCAGCGCGCCGCGACCATCGTGACCACCAACCTGCCGTTCAAGGAGTGGGGCAAGCTGTTCTCGAGCGCCGCTGCCGCCTCCGCGATCGCCGACCGCCTCGTCCACCGCGGCATCCTCGTCCGCATCACCGGCAGGTCCAAGCGCTCCGATCAGGAGGTCGAGTAGCGGCGCGGCTCGCACGCTACCCGGCAGCGGGCGAGCACGCCGTCACCCCGAAACGATCGCGCTCGGCGCGATCGTACCGCCGCGCTTCCTGATGATCGTCTCCAGCGTGAGCGTTCCGGCGAAAGCCACCGCGCCCCGCGCTGGTCGCTTCCTGGTGAAGTAGTTGTTCTTGACGTCGGTCTGGAAGCTCGCGCGTGCGACCTCCCCCTGGGGGAGCTCGATGTCGACGGTGGTTGAGCTGTCGGCTCGATGGAAGTAGGTCGGGAAATCGAGCCCCTTGAACGGCTCGGGGGTCCCGGGAACCTTGCTTCCCTTTCCATCATCGGCGGTCCTGGAGGCGACCCGTCCGGCCTTCATGCTCCCAAACAACGTGGCCAGCAGCGGGTCGGTCGATAGCAACTCCTCCAACGCCTTGAGACCGTCCTCATCCTCTACCGCGTTCTTGACCTTCTCTTCGTACCGACGGTTGTTGAGCGCCTTGAGTTCGTCGTGCTCCTTCAGCTCGTACTTGAGCTTGTCGAAGAGTTCCTTGAGGAGCGGGTCCTCTCGGAACGTCTCGCGGTTCGACATGAGCAACGCATTCTTCGAATCCTGACGCATGCCCGTGAAGTCGAGCGTGACCAGGAGGCTGGATGCGATGTGCTCCTTGTCGACGGCCTTGGTCTTGAAGAACTCCTCGCCGCGCTTCGCGTGTGACTGGCCATTGATCAGCGCGCGTAGCCCGGTGAGCGGCGGTTCGATCTCCTTCGTGTCGCCGGCCTTCGTCTTCTTCGAACCTCGGAACACGCGGATCTCAAAGGGCACTTGGTCGCCGGTGCTCAACGGGATCGATCCACCCGCGCCGTCCTCGAAGTCGGGCTCGACGAGCCCGTCCTCCTTCCACTTCGTCATGACGTCCCACATCGTGTTGGACATGACGTTGGCTGCGTAGGATGCCCGGCACTCGTAGATGCGTAGCGGCAGCGGTGGCCGGAGCAAGAATTGTTTGAGTTGCTTGTACAGCTCGCCGCAGATGTTCGACTTCGGCGCCTTGAAGTCGTACATCTTGATCAGCGTTCCGCAGGTGACCTTGCGGCCACGCGGAGGGAGTGCTTCCTCGGGTTTCGGTGCTCGTGCAAGCGGGAGGAGCCCGAGTGGATCGCTTCCCGCCGTCTGGATCTCACCGTCGGGACCAAGGAGGTACTTCCACGACGGGTTCTCCTTGCCTGGGAAGAAGCACATCAGCGTGAACGCCCATTCGTGTCCATCGCCGCCAGCGACCTCAGGCGGCACTCGGGAGACGATGAGTTGCAGCTTCCGACGCTCACTGCAGAATGGCAGCACCCCGGTTCCGCCCATGTTGAACTTCCCTTGAACGAAGGGCACCGCGCCCTTGTAGGAACCGCTGGCGTCGGCGTGGATGAGCGAGCAGAACGTCTCCGGGAAGTTCTCGGCGAGTTGTCCTTCGCCGGCATCGAACATCGAGAGGCACGGGCGGTCCTTGCTTCCGGTTGCGTAGAGCACGAGCTGCTCCGCCGCCAATACCCGGATGCCCTCCGGCTTCTCGGCTGTCAGGTCGCCGAACCGAGCGTCCACCGCGTTCTGCATCGACGGAAACTTCTCGTACGCGATGTCGCCGCGAGGATCGATCTTCTGCGCTCGGCAGTAGCGCATCAAGATCGCGTCGACGGCGTTAGTGTATTTCTCGACGAGTGCGGCGGCGGCCGTGCTCTGCTGATTATGGACGACCGACTGATTGTTGGGCATGCGGCCGAGGTACTGCCAACGGCTGTCGTCGTTGAGTAGACCGCGCTTGTTCAGCGCGGCAAGCACCGCATCCTCGTCCTCTGCCTCAAGCAACTCCTGGAGCAGTGCCTCAGCTCGCATCGCGATCCTCCGGTTGACCCATGTCGCAGCCCATATCTGGCGTCAGCGATACCGACCGCTGGAGCCCCCCGTTACAGCAGGCTGATCCTACGACAGGCGGCTGACGCGATCACGCACCCAATCAAGGTAGCCGGCTCACCCTCGCCCGGTGATCGACTGGCGGGCGTCAGACACCGGGACCCGGAATGGGCATGCCACCGATGGGCAACTAGGACATGGGCTGGCGGCACAAGCGTCCTCGCGGTCGACGCGGTTGGAGTGTGATCGGAAGGAGTAGAGCGCTTGCTGCACGAGGCGGGGTGACTTGGCCGGAAGGTCCTTTCGATATTCGCGGAGGTCGATGCGATCTGCGATCGCGACGAGCCACATCGCCATTCCTCGATAGGTGCGAGGCGCTCCGGCGGGTCGGAGCCGCTCGATCACGCGCCGAACGTTGGTGTCGATCACGACGAGCCGCGAGCCATCGACTTCGGGGCACCACGGTGCGAAACCGGGCGTCAGCTCCGGCGCTGACAGCGCGCTCACGTACATCGCGGCGAGCTTCGGGCCGATCCGATGGATCGTCGCGAGGCGTGCGACGAGCAACTCGGCACGTTCGTGAGGAGCCGCAGCGGCCGAACAGACGTCCTTGAGCAACCGACCCAAGCCGCCAGCTCCGAGGTGAAGCCACGCCGAGGTCGCAAGCTTGCCCATGTCGCCCATGCGGCGGATGGCCTGCGTCGCGTTCTTGACATGACATGGCGTCCGCGGTCGATGTCCGCAGGTGACCAGGTCGCGGTCGAAGTCGCGGTAGACGTCGCATCGGGCATCGAGCGTCGCGGCGGCACGCAACCATTCGCACCGCCCTGTGTTCACAAGTACGCGAAGGCGCCGCAGCGACACCATCGCGGTCACCTGGCGGGCCGGCATGGTCCGCTGAAGCGTCATGATGTCCACGTCTCGACGGGACTGGTACAAGCCCATCAAGACTAGGAGCCGAAACAGGGCGTCGTCGTCGCGCGCCTGGGCAGCATCGAGGTCGACCGCAAAGCGACCGACGCGCGATGGATCCGCGAAGTAGGGTAGCCGGCCTGGCCCCTCGTGCGTTCCATAGACCCGAGTCAGGTACCACGCGACGATCCGTCGGACTTCGCTCATGGCAATACGCGACGGTCGGCTCACGTCTCCTCGTAGCACACCGGCGTCGTCACCGAGCACGGGTGATGTCACATCGAGGTCCGCTGGACATCAGATCAGGTCGGTACTCGCGTACCTGAGTACTCAAGTACGGACGTACGCTGAACGGCCGATCAGCAGCGTACTCGCGTACGCGAGTACGCACGTATTTATGTGGACATCATCTCGCGTACGTCGCAACCTCGGCTCATGGCGACGCCTCGGCGGAAAGCGAGGGGGGGCGGTGGATCGCAGCGCGCGATCGTGACGACCACCGTCCGGATCTATCGGGACCAGCGTGACGCGCTCCAACAGCGCGCCATGAAGGAACGGACCGCGGGGCGAGCCGACGCGTCGGCCGTGCTGCGCGACGTGCTCGATCGCGCGGGGCTGAAGTCGTGAGCGATCCCGCCCCTGCGGGGTCGGTGTCAGCCCCTGCTCATAGGTTCAGGGGGTGAGCCGTGATGCCGACAACGCTCCAAACAGTGGATCAGGACCGCGCCGAACGGCTGCGGTCTTCGATGGCGACGACGACGTACGTGACGTGCAGCCAGTTCGAGTCGAGCACGTACGACTTCTATCACTACCCAGCGCGCTTCCCTCCGTCGGTTGCGCGGGCCGTGATCGAGGAGTTTACTCGGCGCGGTCAGTGGGTGCTCGATCCGTTCATGGGTGGTGGTACGTCGATCGTCGAGGGAATCCTCCTTGGACGACGCGTGCTCGGCGTCGACATCAACGCCCTGTCTCACTTCGTGACGACGGTGCGCACGCGGCCGATCTCCGAGGCCGATGAGGACGCGCTGTACATGTGGGCCGCCGAGGTCGCGGTACGCACGTTCGAGCGTGTCGACGAGGAGGTCGACCGTCCGAACATCCGGAACCTGCCGCCACCGGTTGAGTCGTTCGTCGCCAGCGGACTCGAGCTGGCGCGCAAGGAACTCACTCCCAAGCAACACATGTTTGCTCGCGCGGTCCTGCTTCGACTTGGACAATGGTGCCTGGAGGCGCGCGACGTTCAACCTCGACGCCGCAGGCTGGCGTTGCAGCTTCCCGTCCTGCTGGAGCGGATGATCAGCGGCATGCGTGCGTTCGTGGAGCAGTGCCAGCAGGCTGGCGTCGGCAAGCGCGCGATCCAGCGTCGTCGAGTCCTCCTCAACCGCAGCGCTGTGGGAATCGATCGCGACGATGAGCTCAAGCAGGTCCGCAGCCGCCCGCATCTGGTCTTCACGTCGCCGCCGTATCCCGGCGTCAACGTTCTCTATCACCGATGGCAACACCGGGGCCGTCGCGAAACTCCCGCGCCCTACTGGATCGCGAATGTGCCTGACGGCTATGGGCAGGCGTACTACACCGGCGGGAGCCGCACGCCGACCGGGCTCGCGAACTACTTCACGATGATCACCGGCGCGTTCGCCTCGGCGACGAAGCTGCTGGAACCTGGGGGCCATGTCGTCCAGCTCATCGGCTTCTCGCAGGCCGAGACGCAGCTTCCGGTGTACCTGGAGTGCATGCGGCTCGCTGGGCTCGTCGAGTGCTCGGTCTCCGGCGGACGGCTAGCACGCCGAGTCGCGAACCGGCGCTGGTACGCCAAGCTCAAGGGCGACGTCGACGCCTCGACGGAGTTCCTGCTGATCCATCGCAAGAAGGGGTGACGTTAGCGAGCGGCGGAGGTGAGGTAGTGCCGCTGCGCGTACCGGCAACAAGTCAGCGCGCGCGCCGGTGGTGCATGGCGACCGCGCCGCTTGCGGAGCGACTTCACCGAGACCAGCTCGAGCCGTCGCGTGTTGGGCAGCCCGCGCTGGTACGGGGTCGGGCCGTGGCCGCGTCCGAACCTCATGCGGCCGGGTGCGCGGGAACCAGAGGGACGTGATCGAGTTCGGGATGCTAGCTCGCAACGCGATCGCCCGCGAGCAGCCGCGCGAATATCGCCTCGCGGGCGTCGCGAAGAGAGCCGGGGTTGTCGACGCGCCAAAGCACGTGGTCGATCAGGCGGCCCCAAGATCCGTCAGGCACACGACCAGGCGGCGAGAGTTTCCTAGCCCGGCGGCGGTCGACGAGGCGGCTGACCTGATCGACGGTCAGCCTCCGCTCGGTCGCCAGTGCCTCAGCAACACGTTCGACCGCACCCCAGCGCTCGACGAGTTCATCGCGAGTCCGGTCGACGTTCCACGTGAGTAGCGGAAGTGCCCGTGCACGTTCCATGACGCGGAAGTGACCCGCCACCGCGTTGAGGTCGTCGTCGGCGGCCTCGAAGATCCGACCGTGCCACTGGCGCACACGGAGGCGGTGCGCGATCGAGCCCGCGAGCAGGATCCGGACGTGGTCGTCGTCGTTGGGATCGATCAGCAGATCTCGAACCATGCCGTTCGATCGTCCGGCGACCTCGATCACGACATCGCGGAAGCTCCGGCCCTCGTGGAGAGCGATGACGGCGTGCGCGGCCTCATGGACCGCGGTCCGCCAGCGCTGCTGCTTCGTTCGCATCATGTGAGGAGGTGGAGCACCGTTCCGGCGGTGCGCTCGATCTCGGCTTCCATGAAGTCCTCCATCGCCGACGGCGGGACATAGTCGATGTCGGTCTCCGGCACCTGCTCGACCTGCTTCCGGAAGCGATACATCGCGTACAGGTGGACGCCGACGTGGGTGAAGTACTTGGTGCGTCGCTCCTCGATGGTGCTCTCGACGTACCCCTTGTTCTTCACCATCGCCGCGCACGCGGCCTTGAGCGGCTCGTAGTCCTTGTTGACGACGAGGACGAGCGGGTTTCCCTTCGCGGGCGCCATGAAGCAACCGACGCTGTTGGCATCCCACTGGGGCTTGTTCCAGTACGCCGTCGCCTCCCACTGATCCTCTTCGATCAGCCTGAACTCGTAGGGGCGCGTGGGCACCGCCTGGATCTCGGCCACCTTCCGCTTCCGCGTGCCGTGCTTATCCACCTCCTCGTCTTCGGGGGCTTCGAGCCGGGCGCGCAGCGTCGCCGGCAGGATCTTGCCCTTGGGACCGACGGCCTCCACGACGAACTCCAGATCCTGGGTCGCCAGCAGCGAACGCGGCGTATCGATCAGCAGCTCGAACCGGCCGCCGTGGGGCTTGGTGTGGTTGATCTTGGGGAAGGTCGACAACGTGGTGCAGCGCGCGCGGATCTCCCAGCTCGGAGACGCGCCTGCGATCAGCTCGTCCTTGCCGTCCCAGCGCATCCGCACGTGGGTGGTCGCACCGCCCGGGATGAGCTTGACCGGTTGGCGGCTCACGACCCTCAAGTCCGTGGGGTCGTCGACGAGCGTCGGCTGCGGACGCGGCTGGCGCTCCTTCGGGGGCGTGACGATGATGTTCTTCTCGACGAGTCGCGGCTCCTGATGCCCAGCGAACTTGGCCACGATCTGCAACCTCGTCTCGATCGGGTACTGATCGTCGTCGGCGCCGGCGGCCTCGTCGAACCGCAGCGTGATCCGCTTACCGCCGCCGTCGATGTCCACCGACTGCCAGGACAGCTCGTCGACGCAGGGCTCGATGCGCACCGAGAGCGCCTCGATCGTGCTCCAGGCCTCGGCCGGAGATGCGGACACCTCGACCACTCGCTCCGTGTTGGGCCGCAGTCGCAGCGTCCGAGGCCCCGCCGATTCGAGGAACGGCCCCTCGACCGACGGACCACCGCCGTTCTCGACGACGACCGTCTGGGTCTTGGGCGCGCCGAACCGGAGCGCGGCCTGGCCGCCCGGCGGAAGCGGCGCGTTCGTCACGTCCTCGGTCTTGTGGTGCTCCTCGATCAGTTGGTCCAGCTTCTTGCGGATCGCCTCGCTGCCGCTATCGAGTTCCGCGACCTGCTCCTCCGCGTCGGTCTGGAGACGCTTGAGATCCGGATCCTCCTCGAGCGTTTCGACGATGCGCTTGCGGATGGCGAGGAACACGTCGCCGCGAAAGAGACCGACGCGGTCGCCCTTCAGCATCTTGTTCAACGCGCGCTGGTGCAGCCCGTCGAGCTCGACGAGGATGAGCATGCGGTTCCGGAGGTATCGGAAGCCAAGATCCTTCGCGATGAAGACCTGATCGAGCGCGTCCTGCCGGTGCCCGTTGAGCTGGAACAGGACGCACATCTTGCCCCGGCCGTCTGCCCGTTCGAGGTAACTGTCGATGGGACTCTTGCCCTTTCCGATCGCCAACGCGAAGTCGTCGTCCTCGTCGGGGATTTCGACTTCGCTGACTTCCGCCTTCTTCGGGACGACGACGACGCGGATGTCGATCGTGCCGAGGTCGGCGAGGTCGCGGGTCAACCGCTTGTCGAGCTGGATGATCGTGCTCATTCGCCGTGCTCCTTGGTGGCGACGCGGATCTGCTCGAACCGCTTGTCGAGGTCGGTCTTCTTGGCGGCCGTCAGGCGGGAGAGGAGGTACCCCATGCCCCAGCACACGTCGGGCGTGCCGGTGGTCTTCGTGAAGATCTCGAAGGGCAACACGGGGTTCGGGAGGACGTGGTTGAGCGCCTGGTACAACTTGTAGGGGTCGAGGGTGCCGAGGTCGAAGCCGAGGTGGCCGATCCGCGTGCCGTGGTCGAGCCCGACTTCCTTCGCGGCGGACGCCTCGATGTACGGCACTTCACCGTTCGGCGACGCGGCCAGGTACGCGTAGTAGCTGCGGCGGTCGTCGGTCGGTTCGATCTCCCGCACCACGGTCCACGCGACCCCGTCCTCGGAGTCGCCGAGCTGCGGCGCGCGGCGACTGACGATCCAGGTCGCCTGCGACGCGGCAAAGGCCGACGACCCGCCCTGGCCCCACATGCCGATCAGGTACCGCTCCTTGTTCTTGTTGTCGCCGCCCAAGGAGAGGATCGTCGAGTGCAGCCGGGACGGGGCCTGGCCGATGCCGTCGTCCTCGAAGATCAACGCGCGCTGACCCTTCGACCCGGTCACCCGAACGCGCACGCGCCGCGCGAGCTCACGCGCGCGCTGGTAAGTGGCCTTGTCATCGTTGAGGCCCGGGATCAGATCGAGCCGGGGCAGACTGAAGTAGCGCTGCACGGCGTCGCGAGGACTGATCGGTGCCGCGGAATTCGGCAGCGCCTTCAGCTCTCCGCGCCGCATGAGTTCGATCAGCGCTTCGAGCATGTTCACGATGCGTTCCGCGATCCGATTGTCGGGATCGTTGCCGAGCTTGATCCGACCGGCGTTTCCAGGATCCAGGCCGACCGGCACGAAGCCGAGCTGGCCCGCGATCCACCCCTTCGTCGGGTTGGCCTTGTCGTAGGTGTACCCGTCGTTGATCGGCAGGCCGCCGAGCACCTTGTCGAGTGCCGCGACGGACGTCGCGTTGAGCGTGTCCGCGAGCACCCCCGTCTTGAGCTTGAGCTTCATCACGCGACCTCCCTGGCAGCTGCGCCGGTGTCGAGGACCGCTGGCGCCAGCGGTCCGAGTTCGTAGTGGACGTGGCGGCCGGTCCACACGCGGGCGATGACGTCGAGTTCGGTCAGCCGCGTCACGACGCCGGCCAGGTGCCCGCGCGCCTGGACATCGGTCCACGTGGTCGGCAGCGCTGGGCGTACCGCTTCGAGCAGCGACTCGGGACGATCGTGGCCCGCTCGAACGGCCTCCGTGACCGCTTCGGTGTCTCGAGCTTCGGCCGGCACGAATCGACGGACATGGCCGAGGAGGTAACGCTGCTCCTCCATCGAGAGCGTCCGCTGCCACGGCCGGTCGATGTCATCGAGGATCGGGCTGCGGAGTCGGCCAAGCTCCACGCCCGCGGTCGTCAGCACGATGCGGCCATCGACCAGTGTCGCCAGCGCGAAGTGCGAGACGGCGCCCGGCGTGATCTGACCGGAACGCGCAACCCGCGCGACGTACTGCGACGCAAAACGCTCCTGGGAATCGGCGTTCTCGCTCGTCGGCAGGCCGGTCTGAAGGAGGTTGCGCGAGCGCTCGGCCTCACGGTCTTCGAGCGCCAGCTCCGCTCCGATCGCCGCCGCGAGTTCCTGGACGCTAGAAAGCACATCGGAAACGCGCGGCCACTCGTTGTCGGCAGCGGCCAGGATGGTGCGCGTCACCAGCTTCAGACCGAACGGCTTGTTGACCAACGAGAGGACGCGCAGGTCGGGCGCGGACGCCGTGGTGGAGGCGGGCTCGAGCTGCCCGGTAGGCAGCGCGCCGAGCCTCAAGCGCTGCGCCGCAGTGGCGAACACCATCGGCGCGGCGTGTTTGGTACCCGTATCCTTCGTCGTCTCGTCGCGCGGCGTTGTGGCGAGCGCTCGATCGATCGTGGGCTTCCGGGGCGACTTCGGCGGCAGCGGCGGGATTCGCTTCGCCTTCTGGCCCGACGCCTTCGGTCCGGACGGCTTCAGCGGCTTGGTGCCGCGCCGTTCACGAGCCTGATCGACGAGGTCCTCGGGATCAGCGCCGTCTTCCAGCGCGAGCTGGTTTGCAAAGGCGATCTCGCCGAACTGCTGGAGACTCTCGTAAGCTCCTGCATCTACGAGCCTTTGCGCCTTCGTAAGCTGCGAGGGCGTGATGTCTAGCGCGATCCTGGCCATCCGGGAGTGCCTTCCTGTGTCCTATGTGTTTAATCTGTAGCAACCCTCCACGCTTCTCAGCAAGCGATTTATCGGACGTACCGCTTGGCACGTGTCCTATTGTGGTATGTGAAACGATGGATCTCTGAGCTGAATCAGTACCTTGCCTTAACCTCGTGGCGACGGAAAAAAAGTGTTTCGACACCGGCCGCCCATGCGAAGCACTCAAGCCCCGCGGTGTTCTTTCCTTCGTCACTAGCACCACCCCAAGGTGGGCGCGCCCGTGCAACGCTGCGAGACAGGCCATGTCAACATCCCCTTGCACATGGCGCAGGCAATGATCACAGTGCCTGCATGTCCCAGTCATCTGCGCTGATCTCTGTCCGTATCGACGGCACCGTGGCCGCACTGCTTCCGCGGATAGCCGAGGAGCATGGCCTTACCGAAGCACTCGCGGTCGAGAAGCTGATCATTGAAGAGGCAGAGAACCTGAGCCTCTTGCCCCAGGGGTCGCCCACGAGCGCGCTCGCCGACCTGGTGGAGCTGGTGCGCGAGTACCTCGACAAGCGGCCGGTCCTCGTCCACGACCAGGACGTGACGCTCACCGTCTTCAACTGGATCCTCACGACACCGCCCTGCTTGAAGGTCTACGAGGCGGCGATCACGGCACCACCGGGAGTCCGGCCGGAGAAGCGTCGCCAGTTTGTGCACCAGCGACTCGGGCGGTTCATCAAAGATCATCTCGGACTCGTGTCGCTCGAAGAGGTGACGCTCCCCCGTGGCTCGGACGCGCTCATCCGGGGGTACACGCGGCTGGGCAAGTAGGTTTGCGAAGTCGAGAAGAACCACGAGGCGTCTCGGTTGCTGGCACAATCTCTCCGGTGAGCGCGAGGCACCTTCCCATCGTCGCGAGCAGCCTGCTCGCGGCTTGCAGCGGTGGTGCTGGCGTCTCCGTCGACAGCGGTAGCCCGGATGCCAGAACCGGTGTTCCTGCTGAGGTTCATCGCATCGGACGCTTCGACCCGAGCGATCGCTTCGCCTGGCCGGGCTCCGCGTTGTGGACGCGCTTCGACGGCGCAGAGCTTTCGGTCGACCTCGAAGACAACGGCAACATGTTCGACGTGATCGTCGATGGGGAGCCATCGCGGGTGCTCCTGACCGATGGCTCGGGGAGCTATTCGATCGTGAGCGGCCTCGCTTCGGGTGAGCACGATCTCGTGCTGGCGCGCCGCACCGAATCATTCTTCGGCGCGTCGCGGTTCGTCGGGTTCACCGGCTCGCCGTTGGTCGCGACGGCCGGACCGACGCGCTGGATCGAGATGATCGGCGACTCGATCACCTGCGGGTATGGAGTGCTCGGCGACGTGGCGACGTGTCCCTTCTCGGCCGACACCGAGGCGGAGACGCACGCGTGGGGCGCGAAGACGGCGGCGATGCTAGGTGCCGCGCACGTTGCGATCGCCTACTCGGGCAAGGGCGTCTACAGGAACTATGGTGGAGACCTGGTCGATCCTGTCCCTGCCATCTACGACCGTGTGATCGCCGACGACCCGAGCAGTACGTACGACTTCGCGGACTACACCCCCGATGTCGTCGTGATCAACCTCGGGACCAACGACTTCTCGAACGACGACCAAGGCAACCCCGTCGACCCAGGCGCGGCCTACGTGTCGGCCTTCGTCGATTTCGCGGCGGTCGTTCGGCAGCGGTACCCGCAGGCTTGGATCGTCCTCGCGTTGAGCCCGATGCTCAGCGACTCGTACCCGGCCGGTGCGATGCATCGGACCTTGGAGCGGCAGTATCTCCAGGAGGTGGTTTCGACACGGACCACGGCGGGTGACGATCGGATCAGCTTCCTCGAGATCGACGAGCAGGACGACGCGGACGGGTACGGCTGCGACTACCACCCGAGCGAGGCGACACAGCAGATCATGGCGGAGGCGTTGGCCGCGAGGATCCGCGAGCTGACCGGCTGGCAATGAATGCCCGCACGCGAACCGGTCAAGTGTCCGTCATCTGCTCGTGAAGCCACTGAGCGACGCTCCCGAGCGGCGCGGCGTTGGTGGTCCCAGTCTCCGTCAGTGTCCATGGACAAGTTCCACGAAGCGAAGCCCTCCGGCGAGCGAGCCGAAATCAGGATCGCCGCGAGCGACCTCAGCGTTCGCCGGGTCGATCGCGATGGCGGTCGCGAGTGCGGCCAGCGCTTCGTCGGTCTCCCCATGGAGCGCCAGGTCGCAGGCGAGATTGTAGAAACCGTCTCCGTCCGCGGGGTCTAGCTCGGTCACGCGGCGATCCGCTGCGGCAGCTCCGGCGAAGTCCCCGATGGCGTGGAGGGCGAGGCCAAGCTCGAAGTGCAGGCGTGGGCGCGTGGGTTCGAGGTCAAGGGCGGCTCGGAACGGGGCTACACTCGCCGCCGGGTCCCCTCCGAGCAGCAGCGCTTGACCGAGCGCATGGTGTGCCTCGAACGGTCGCGTCGACACCGGACCGGCGACGACACCGTTGTTGTCCGCAAGCCGCTGGATCGCATCTCGCGCCGCGGTCTCGGCGTCAGCGAACTGCCGGGCGCGCAACAACGCGCGCGTACGAAAGATCGCGGTCGCGGCACTGTGCACGACGACCACCCGACCGCTCTCAGGGATCGGGCCCTTGCCATCGAGATCGTCGGCCAGTTCGAGCAGTGCCGCATCGTCGCCGAGTGCTTCGAGGACGCCGAGCAGCATCAACTTCGCGCCACCGCCGCCTTCGCCGCTCGCGATCGCGCGCTCGTACGCCTCGCGTGCGCCCCTCAGGTCACCGGCTCGCGTCAACTGCATCGCGATCGAAAGGTCGTTAGTCATCGCTGAATCTCCGTGTGCAGCCACTGCGCCACTTCGCCGAGCGGCGCCCCGGCGATCCGGTGGTGGACGATGCGGGCGATCCAGAAGGGTGTGTCGCGATCGATCGAGCGGGCGTCCTCGTGGCGTTCGAGGTTGGCGACGAGATCGCGCCACGCGCGTTCGACCGCCGGCCAGCCCGCGCCGTTCTCCACGGCGCCGCCGAGGTGGCGCAGCAGGCCCTGGAGGTTGCCGCCAAACGCGGCGGGTGGCGTGACCGGTAGCGGCTTCTTGGGGTCGGCACCACCAAGGGCACGGTAGAGTTCCTGCTGGTCGAGCGCGAGCGCGGCGAACGCGCGGTTCCAGTGCTGTGCCGAGGACTCCTCGTCCTTCGAGGTTTCGATCTCGCGCAGCCACTCGGCGACCGGTGCGGTCTCGTCGGGGAGCCCACAGCACGCGAGCAGGTTGGCGAGGGTGCCAATGCCGAGGACGCGGGTCGACCGGTGCTCGAGGGTTGCGTTCGCGGCCATCGCCGGGCCGAGAAGTGGTGCGAGACGTGCTGCGAGCGGGGCGATCTTCTGGGGGCCCCACGCGAGCACCGCGGTGGGCAGGAGGGCGAACGGGAAGCCGTCGAGCTTCGCTGGATCCGCGGTGAAGCGCTCGATCGCTTGTTCCATGCCGCTACGCCCGCGCTCGCGGTCCCGGAGCTCGCGGTCCCAGCGGCCCTCAGCGTTCTTGCGGACGAACTCGTCGTATGTGGTCATCGGTCACTGGCTCCGATCTTCCTCACGTCGATCTTCTTGCCCGTCGCCGTCTCGAGCGCCGGCAGCACCGTCGAGGCGTGGTGGCCGGGGTCGGCGACCTTGGTCGTGTCCCCGAGCCGGATCTCGACCTCGAAGTCGTTGGCGTCGAGCTTCCTCTGGATCGCCGCCAGTTGATCCGGATCAAGCTTCTCGAACCCTCTGGGTGGTTTACCAGCGATCGCGGCGCCTACATTCTCCTTGAGCTTCTCGAGGTTCTGCGCCCAATTGTCGTTGATCGCGGTGAACTCACCGAGCGGTACGGTCCGGTTCGGGTAGTCCTTGATCTCGCGGATCCGGATCCGCGCCGCCAGGTCGTCGCCCGCGCCGCTGAACTCGACGATCACGTCGTCGAAGCCGCCGCCGCCATGCTTCGAGGGCAGGTGCGCGAAGTCGGTGATGTCGCCAGCCTTCTTCGCTGCCTTCAGGACGTCGTCGGCCTCCTTCATCGCGTCGGCCTCGGCCGCCGCCCCGCGCTCGGTCGCCTCGCGCCCGCGGGGGACCCAACCGACGCCATCGCGTGCGCTCTTGATCTCGGCGCGGGTCGCGCGGGTGCCGTCGGCGTACTCGACCTCGACCCAGCGGTAATCGCGCGGGACTTCGTCGGCGAGCTTGGCGTCCTTCGCGATGGGCGCGCCCTTCTTGATCGTCTCGGGGATCTCGGCGCCGGCCTCGATCGTGTAGCGCTGCACGTGACCGCCCTCGGTCTGGATCTCGATGACGGTCGAGCCGTTCTTGCCCGGCTTGATGCTCTTGACCTTCCCCTCATACCCGGAGGTGACGATCACGCGCTCGTGCCACACGTCGCCGTGCTGCTGCACGCTCGTGACGTTCTTGTCGCCGTACGCGGTGCTGTAGTCGGGGGACTTCTTGTCCTTCGCGATCGCACGTGGTGGCGGCGCGTTGGGATCGACCTGCGCGAGGTCTGGCTTCGCGGGGGCCGAACCATCGACCACCACCTTCTTCTTCGTGAAGGCGCGAGCGGGCTGGTCGAGGAACGCCGGTTCCTTCAAGAGCCCAGCGTTCATCTTGTCGAGCTGATCGGGGGTGATGCTGGCGACGTCGGCCTGGAGTCCCTCGAGATCCTCCAGGTTCCGCGTTGCCGTCTCCAACTCGTCGGGGTCGGTCAGCGTCGCCATCGTCCGGCGCTTGGCGTCGATCTCGACGTTGAGCTTGCGCTGGTAGAACTCCAGCTTGTCGGAGACCGACATCTTCTTCCAGTCGTCGAGGTTCGCCTCGTCGAGGTACTTGAGATCGGACGCGAGCTTGGGATCGCCGAGCTGCACGAGGTGCGCGGCCTCGTCGGCAAGCTCGGCGGGCTGCGCGTCGAAGCGCGCGAAGATCGTCGGCTTGCCGTCGTTCATCGTGAACACGGCGCGGCCCTTCTTCGAGCCGAAGCGCGCCTCGAACTCGGCCTTCGAGAGAACTTCGAGCTGGAAATCGGAGGCCGGCTTGCCGTCGCCGAGCGTCGCCGCGTGCTGGCGCACCGCGTCCTGGAGGGTGGCGGCCTTGGCGGCGAAGTCCTCCGATTCGTGGAGCATCCGGCGTGCGGTGTCACCGACGTCGTCGACCCGCTGCGCCATCTCTTCGAGCGCCTCGCGGCGCAGCCGCCGCTGGACGTCGCCCGAGAGGCCATGCGCGCCCGCCAGATCGGCGATCTCGTCCAGCTTGGTGGCGACGTGCTCGGCCTTCTCCACCGCGGCCACAGCTTTGCGAGCGGCCCGGACCTCGCCGAACACCTTGCGCGCCTGGTTGAGCCCCTTGGCGGCGCGCGTCGCGTCCGCGACGCCAACCAGCGTCGTGACGATCTCGAACGCGAGCCAGAACGTCGACGGTTCGTCCTGGGAGAGCGCCTTGGCTTGATCGTAGTGGGTGCCGGTGAGCGCCTGCTGGAACCGGTATTCCTTGATCGACTTCGAGACCTCGTAGAGGTCCTGGGCGAAGACCGCGGCGTCGATGACGAACGTCAGCGGTCCGGCGGCGCCGAAGGACAGGACCGTCGCCAGGATCGCGACCCCAACCTGCGACACGGCCTTGATGATCTTGCCGGCCTTGATCTCGTTGAGCTTGTTCTGGACCGCGCGATCCTGGAACGTCAGCGGGGTGACGCCGAGCGTGTCCTTGGTGAGCGCCAGGAGCTGCGGCACGCTCCACACCACGTCCGCGTTGCCCTGGACCTCCGCCTCGACCTTGCCGATGTCGGTGAGCGTCGAGTCGAGCTTCGAGGAGATGTCAGCGAGGTCGCCGTGGCCGATGCGACGGAGCATGTTCGCGCTCATCGCCTGCTTGGCCGGATCGCCGGTGTTCGCGATCGCGAGCACCGGGAACTCGCCGACCAGCTCGCCCTTGCGCACGAGGAATGCTTCCTCGGCGTGGCCGATGCCGTCCTGCTCGCCCATCAGGATCTGGCGCAGCTCCTCGCTGCGCTCCAATGCGGCGAGGTCGTCGTTGTCGGCGTCCCACTTCGCGCGCTCGTCGTTCATCTGGCGTTCGAGGTCCGCGACCGTCTGCTGCTGGGCGGAGATCCCGTTCTGGAGGGACAGCAGCTCGCGCGCGGCGATGGCGAGCGCCTCGATGTTGTCGCGGACGACGTCCCCGTTCTGACCGGCGGAGAAGCCGTACTCTCGCTGCTTGTCGAGTACATCGCGCCGGCCCTCGTCGAGGAGCTGCAAGCACAGGGCTTGCCCCTGCTTGGCGAAGGCGTCCTGGAAGCTGTTGAGCTCGCGGAGCATCGCCGCGTGCTCGGCCTGGACGAGGCCGAGGATGGTCTGCGCACGCGCGCGGTTGTCCGCCTCGGTCCTGCCGTCGTTGATGTATGCCTGAAGCGCGACGTCGAGCGGCGTCACCGAGGACATGTCCGGCGCCTTGTAGCGCTGCTCCAGGAGGTAGCGGAGATGTGCGCGATCCGTCGAGAGTGGCGGGTTGCGTTGCCCCAGGTGATTGAGCCAGCTCTGGGCCGCAAACTCGTCGCCTTCGGCGACCTTCGGCGGTTGCTCCTCGACGCCGGTCGCTGCGATGTTGGCGTCGAGCGCCGCGGCGCGCATCCACAGGTCGTCGGCCGCCTGCCCCTGCGCTCCGTCGGCGAGCTGCTCGCGGACCTGCCCGCGCTCCTCGACCAACTGTTGGGAATCCATCTGGTCGGCGGCAGCACGCTCGCTCTCGTCTTCGAGGATCACGGTCGCCTCGGTGTTGACCGTCTGTCCGACGATTCCGTCCTGGCTGAAGTGGGCGGTGATCTGATAGGTGCCCGGACCGCGCAGGTCCAGCTCCAACGGATCACCCTCCAGGTTCCCGAGCTGCCACGTCGTCATGTGCTCGGAGCGTTCTCCGACGCCATCCATCACGGTCCAAAACACCTCGATGTCCGGCCCGGCGGCAGGTAGGCCCTGGACGTCAGATGCGTGCGGATCCTTCGGCTGCACCTTGAGCTTCGCCCCGTCGGGCATCCACGGCGCGATCACGAGCGGGCGCGGCGAGACGTCGAGCATGAATGGCGTCGCGCTGACCTCGCTGTCGACCATCTCGGGTGACGGCTCGACGCTGCCGCTCGTCAGCGCCGCGATCACCCGGGGCCGCACGGTCGACGGCATGTTCGCGAAGAACAGCGCGGCGAGAGAGTCGGCGCCGCTCGGCGCGGCCGAGAGCTGTGCGACGACCGCAGGCCGATAGGGAGGCGCGATCGCGGCGAGCTGCGAGAGCACGTCGACGACCTGCTCCTCGTCGAGGTGGCCGCGCTTGTCCGGGCGAATCGGATCCGCCAGCGCACCGCGCACCTGCTCGACGACCGTGGCCGGCAGGTCCCCGACGCCTGGGATCGGGTCCAGACCGGCCTCGATCACCTTGCGGAAGATCCGGCGCACGGTTCCGTCGACGACGATCTCCGCGGTCAGGGTGGTCCGGCCTTGATCGACATCGAGGAGGTCCAGCTCCAGCGGCCCGGGCTGCTTCGCCGGCCACGGGATCTTGTTGGCGCCATAGTCAACCGCATCCTCGCTGGTGAGGTGCAGGGCGACCTCGGTGATATGGCCTTCCGCGGGGCTGAGCGCCGTCATGATCGACGCCGTCACGAGCGCCGGGTTGTTGGCGACGGGCATCGGCCGGTCCGGGGTGGTGCGGAGAGCCGTGTCGTCGAGGCCGGCGACGAACGCGTCCGGCTCGATCGTTTCATGCGACACGATCGGCGTCGGCTCGCCGTCGAGCGCGCGGATCAGCCGCGTGCGCGTTGGCGTCGACAGCCGGTACTGGAACGCCGCCGCCAGCTTGTCGTCGGGCCGATGGCCGACGAGTCGGCTCCGCAAGACGCGCCGATCCGGCGTCGAGAGGGCGGCGAAGGTCTCTATCAGCTCGCCGACGCGCTGCTGGATCGCCTTGACGTCGCGCGCGTCGACCCTGCGGTTCAGCATCGCGAGGATCGAATCTTCAGCCGCGATCGGCTGGACCGGCGTGGCATCGGGTGCGACCAGGGGGACCGGCGAGAGGTGGACGTGCGCCGACGGCGCGGCGGTGACCGACGGAAGGCGAACGCCCGGTCCGTGCGCGGCGACACTCGCCGCGTTCGCGTCCGCCTCGGCCTCGGCGGCGCAGTCGCGCGCGGCGACGACGCCGGCGGCCATGGCGGCGCTGGCGCCGGCCTGCCGATTCTGAAGGACGTGCGTAGCCTCGTGCGTCGCGAGCGGGACCGACGGCTGTGCGTCGGCGAACAGCACCGTGTTCCCGACGGTCATCGCGGCGGCGCCGTGGGGCGCCAGCTCGGCCGCCATGCCGGTGTGCGCCTCGACGTCGCCGAGCGACGCTCCGAACGCCGACTCCACCTCCGCGAGGTGCGGTAGAGGCTGGCTGGCCTCCGCGTCGGGCTCCGGTTCCGCGACCATCGAGGCAGGTTCGGCTGCGGCGGTGCCGCCACCAAGGACGGTGAGCAGCTCCATGCGCGTGCCCATGGAGAGCCGACTCTGGAACCGCTGCGCCAGCTCGTCGCCCGCCTCCGCCGGGCCGGATAGTCGCGCCTGCATCACCCCGCGCTCCGCCTCGGGCACCGCGGCGAGCGCCTCGCGAATCGTAACCAACCGCCGCCGGAACGCGTCTGCATCGGTCCCACCAGGGCGCGCCGCGAGCACGTCCATCAGCTCGCGTTCCCACACCGGAGGCGCGGGGTCGCGCACTGGCACGCCCGTCACCGTCGCCATTGTCTCGGGCCCCGCGCCCTCGAGCGAGGAGGCCGCGTCGGGCGCCCGCACCGCACCAGCGCCGCGTTTCGCCCACTCCGTCTCGCGCAGCGCTTGGATCCGCGCCGCTTCCTCTTGCGCTGTTTCCAGTTGACGCTTGGCCTCGTGGAGAACACCCGCGTCGGGACGCATCTCGTACATCCGCCCCGGGTGCTGCAGCCGCTTGCCCACCGCCGCCGTGGTCGCGTCGATCGCACGCCGCGCGTCGTCGAAGACGCGCCGGCTCGTCGCCTGCTCCATCACCTGCGTGTGCGCGGCGATCGTCGCTGCCGCGCTGCGCACTTCGTCGGTCAGGCCCTCCATCTCCTGCGCCATCCGCGTGGATCGCTCGTCCGCCGTTTCGCCGGGTACGGTGTCGCGCGCCGCGCCGCGCGCCGCGTACCCGCGATCGTGGCCGCGCTGTGGAGCGTGCTCAGACATCTGGCGCTCCGCGGAGTGGCATGAGGGGAGCGGAGGCTGGTCGGAGGTTCGCGACGCGAGATCCTACGGGGCGTTGGGTCATCGCTGTCCCGCCCTCCGCACACCCACGCTCCGATCGCGACTCATCAACGGCGAGTGAGACTCGCGCATCGAGCGACGGCTGAGAAGCCCCATCAACGCGCAACATGCCGCTCGTCCGTAGTGCCGGTGAGCCTCGATACAGCGAGTACACGAACCGCCTCCACGATCAGCTCGGCCCCTTGGTCGTTGAGCTCGACCAGGTCCGACAGGAGGTCCCGCGCCCAGCGACGGGCGAGTACGAGCGTCCGAATGACGTCGTTGAGCGCCAGCTCGACCATCTCGAGCCGCTGATCGTCGCGCGGGTCGGTGCCCCGCGGTACGGCGCCGCGGAGCCGCCCGACGGCCGCTCGCGCGGCCTCCATGGGGTCCGCGCGGCGCAAACACCCCGGCGTCGACATCGTGCTCATCGTGGCACGTGGTACGGGGTGCCCTTGCGCCGAGTTCCCGGCTGGCAGGCTCGGTTCCCCAACGAGGGTCGGACCCTGCCAAGCGCCATGCACACCGCCAGGTCCGTTCACCCCGGAGCTATGAAAACACCTGTTCAGTCAGCGGCGCCGCTTGGTTCAGTTACCAATCACATCGTCCGGATCAAGGCTCCGCCCCGTTCCTCGCTCGGAGCCCGCCCCGGCGTCTGGCTTCGAGCGCGGCACCTTGCGCTTCGGTGTGCGGTCGCGCGACGGGGCCGCGTCGACCGGTGTCGGGACCTGCGGAGCTGCGTCGATCGGCGGTGCGACCAGCGGCGCGGCGTCCGGGGGAACCGCGGCCTGCGGCGCGGCGTCGATCGGTCTTGGCGCGCCGGCATCGGGCGTGAAGCTCGGCGCTGGCTTCGGGCGATCGTCACGCGAGTCACCGCCTGAACCGGCGACGAGCAGGATGGACGCGACGATGATCATGACGGCGGTCGCGCCGACACCGATCACGAGCAGCGTTCTCCGGCTCGGAGTTGGCTGCGGCGCGCGTGCGACGAGCGGCGTCTGATAGGGCGGTGCCGCGATCGCTGGGTCGGATACCGAGGGCACGCCAGCGGGCGTTCCAACCGGGAACGACGGAGACGCGCTCGGGTTCGCGACCCCGCTGACCATCGTTGGGATCGAGACGATCGGAACACTGTTCGGCGCGGCCAGCGCGCCGAGGGCAGCACCGCCACCGGATCTCACCGTTGGGTCACTCGGCGCCCGAGCCATCGCAGGAACGCCCGGCACGAGCAACGGCGGCAGGGCGGGCGGCGGTCGCGATGGTTGCCCCACGGTGCCGGCCTCGGCTTCGATCAGCAGGATCGGCTCGACGTACCTCCGGAGGATGTCGATGCCGCTCTCGCTCCATTCCGTGCCTGGCGCTTGGTGCGCCAGCTCCAGCGCGAGCTGCTGCGCGGTCTCGAACCGATCGATCGGGTTGTACGCGAGCGCACGGAGGACGACGCCTACCAGCCCAGCCGGGAGATCAGGGCGGATGGTCCGAGGGTCCGGCGGTGCCGAATGCTTCTGGAGGTCGAAGATCGCAGCGGGCGCCGTCACGTCACCCCATAGCCGGCGTCCGGTGATCATCTCCCAGACGATGACGCCGAGCGCGTAGATGTCGCACGCGCGGGTGATGTCCTTGGAATCGTGGAGCTGCTCGGGAGCCATGTACGTCGGCGTGCCCATCACCGACCCGGTTCGCGTCCGCACGTCGGAGCCGCCGCGCTTCGCGATGCCGAAGTCGAGCACCTTGACGAAGTGATCGTTGCCGGGCTTCTGAATGAGAAAGATGTTGTCCGGCTTCACGTCGCGGTGAACGATGTCGTGCTCGTGCGCGTCGTGGAGCGCGTAACACGCTTGGCCGATGATCTGGACGATCGTCCCGAGCGCCATTGGACCACCGGTGCTCGCCATGAGCGCGGAGAGCGCGGCGCCGTCGAGGTACTCCATCACGATCACCCACTCGCCCTCCGGGGTCTGCTGGCAGTCGAAGACCTTGACGATGTGGTCGTTGTCGAGTGACGAGGCAGCGATCGCCTCGTTGACGAAGCGCCCGGAGCTGTCAGGGTGCGCTGCCCACTCGGGCGTGAGGAGCTTGACCACGCGCGGAGCACGGAGCACCACGTGCTCCGCGAGGTACACGATGCCCATCCCGCCGCGGCCCAGCTCGCGCACGAGTCGAAGCTGTCCGATGGTGCGCCCCTCGTTCATCCGGCGGGATAGCTCCTACTGTAGCGGCCCGAGGGCGACCACGTAACCGTCGGTCGAGCCCGCGCTCGTGTAGGCGTCGCCGCCGAACTCGGCGAAGCCGCTGAACGCCCCGGCACCGAAGATGTGCCCGGCTGCGTCCATCGCAACACCATAGCCGATCTCCGAGCCGGTCCCGCCATGCCGTACGGCGGCGGCTGCCGCGCCGGTCGTGTCGCTGAACTCGGCAAGGAGCACGTCGTTGTCCGGGCAGGAACCCGCCGAGGTCAGGTCTTCGTTCAGCGTGACCGTGCCGCAGAACGATCCGATCATCGTCACGCCGCCGGGGATCGCGGCCAAACCGTTGGCGTAGATCGAATCGGTCACCGAGAAGGTCCGCGACCACGCATGTGCGCCTGCCTGCGTGTACTTGGCGAGGACTGGCGCCGAGGCGCCGGTCGCGGTGAGCGACTGGGCTCCACCGAAGTTCACAGTGCCGCCGAACGAGCCGAGCAAGAAGGTCTGGTTAGCAGGTCCGACCGCGAGGTCGATGCCGATGTCGCTGCTCGTGGAGCCGTAGCGCTCCGAGTAGAGATGCGCACCGTCGGCGGCTGCGTACTTGGCGATGAAAATGTCGACGTTGCCCGCGCTGACCTTGGCGGCGCCACCGAAGTTGACCGTGAGCGAGAACTCGCCCGTCACGACGACGTTGTTGTCGCTGTCGACGCCGATGCTATGCGTGATGTCCCTTCCGCCAGCTCCCAGCGCCTTGGACCAGACGTGCGCGCCGTTGCTTCCCGAGATCTTCGCGACGATCAGGTCTTCCTGTCCGGCATTCGTGAACGTCGAGCCACCGAGGTTGATGGTCGGTTGGCTCGTGCAGGGCAGGGACGCGCACTTGTACGCGCCGCCGAAGACGACGTTGTCCGCGTGGTCGACCGCGATCGTATAGCCGAACTCGATTCCCGCGCCGCCGAAGCGCTGCGCCCAGATGTAGCTGCCGTTGACACCGGAAAGCTTCAGGACGTAGACGTCGGCCGAAGTTGCGGTGAGCGTGCCGCCGCCGAAGTTCACGCTACCGCCGAAGTTGCCGATCACCAGGACGTTCCCGGCGCTGTCGACCGCGAGATCGTCCGCGCCAATGCCGCTCGTCGGAGCGAAGTGGACGGCCCACGTCGCAAGCCCCGTCGAGCCATCGAGCTTGGCGACATAGAGATCCTGGCTCGTGTCGCTCGTCAGGCTCTGGCCTGCCACGTCCATCGTTCCCGAGAAGAACCCCGCGATAAGAACGTCGCCGCTGCCGTCGACCGCGACGCTCAAGACCTTGTCCCCGAGCGTGTTGCCGATCTGATCGAACCAGAGCGACTCCCCGGGGACCCCGAACAGCGCACCAACCTCTGCGTCTTGCGTCAGGCTCACCGTGCAGCCGCCGGAACCTGTGCAGGCTTCCGCCCAGCCGAGGAACACCGAGCCCGACGGCGTCGCTGTCAGCATGACGTCGGTCCCGGCCGGGAACGCGGCGCTGCACTGCCCGGAGGCGCAGTCGATGCCGGGCGGATCCGAGGTCACGGTCCCCGTACCGTTTCCCCCGAGGCTCACCGTCAGCGTGACGTCATCGCCACCGTCGCCGCCCGTGCCGTTCGCGTCGATCATCGCGACCTGGCACTCGCCGGAAAGGCCGTCGCCGGTGTTGAAGTCGCTCCACCGGCGCCCATCGGCGCACGCCGGATCCGGGTAGCTGCACCAGGAATGACCGGTGCCCTCGTACTCGTCGCACCGACCGCCCGTCTCGAGGTTGCAGTCTTCGTCCTGTTTGCACTCGACGCCGCCGGGACCTCCGCACGAGACGGTGATCGCCAGCAGCGAGGCGAGAGCGAGCGATGTTCGGTTGTGCATGGTTCTTTCCACCTCAGAAGCGTCCGACTGCCAGGACGCTCGCGCCGCCCTCATTGGGAACGACGACCATCTCCGTCGACGCACGCGGAGCGATCGCAAGCTTGATGACACCGGCGACGAGCAACGCGCCGCCCGCGACGGCAGTGACGACGCCCGCGGTCCGCCATGTATGCGCCTGGTCGAGCAGCCGTTGGCTCTCGACCTGATCCGATTCACGGCCGGCTTCGGCTTCGAGGGCATCCGCACGAAGCAGGAACCCACCGCCGACCCCCGCGCCGAGGAACCCGCCGATCGACAGTCCCCATCCGAGACCGTCCTGGTACCAGCGAGGAACACGCGGCGCCGCCGCACTCTTCGTCACGCTGGCATCGTTCGAATCGCCGACGGCGTGCTGGTCGCCGAGCTGTACGTCGGGCGCCGTCTCGTTCGGCTCTGCTGTGCTCGCCGCCTTCGCTAGCTCGTCCTCCATCTTGGCGATCAGCCCTTCGACCGTGGCGCGGTCGTCGCCCGTGACGTTGCCGAGCGCGAGGAACCGCTTGTAGTGGAAGATGGCCTGCTGGTAGTCGCCGAGCTTCCGGTAGCAGAGCCCGAGGTTGTAGTGGAAGGCCGGGGCCGGCTCGATCAAGACGCCCGCCTTGTACTCCTCGATCGCGGCCTGGTAGTCGCCGTGCTCATGGAACATGGCGTTGCCCTTCTTGAAGTGCTTCAAGGCCCCCTTGTCCTTCGGCGGTGCGAGCGGGTCGGACGCCGCGACACGCGTGCCGACGAGCAGCGCGAGCAGGACCAGCAGGCCATGGAGACCACGAGGCATGGGAGCCCCTGATGTTGGCGAGCGGGGCTCCTGCGGTCAATCCCTGTGATGCCGCGCATTTCCGACGCGACCCTGCCACCTCCGGGGTGAGGTCCGGGCAGGGGAGCCTAGCGATCCCGGCCGCATGGCGACGCCAGGGTTGAAGGAGAGCACGGTCCTTGGCAGGTCGCCGGCGCGACTCCGGCTGCGAGCCTGCCAGCGGGGGACAAGGACGCCGACCGCGACGTACGCTGCAACACGATGAGCACGCGCAGTAAGCGCACGGGCGGGGAGTCGCCATCCGGCGGGATCTCGCCGCCCGCGACGGCGAACACCGAACCGATGAGCGAGGACGAAGCGCTCTCGCTGCCGCCGGCTGATCCGATCGTCGCCCTCCGGATCATCGGCGAGGACATCGAGCTGCCGCTGCCGCGGACCGAGCATCGGTTCACGCTCGGCCGCGCCCGCAAGCCGGTGGTCGACCTGTCCCTGGCAGGCCGCCCGAAGGTCTCGCGCATGCACGCGATCATCGTCCGGCGCGGCAACCGGATCGTGATCTCCGATCACGACTCGGACAATGGCACCTTCTTCGAGGAGCAGCGCGAGGAACGAGCCGAGCGGAAAGCCGGTCAGTCGTTTCGAGTCGGCAACGTGTATCTGCTGGCCGTGGACGAGCACCTCCAGCAACTCCGTCCCGCACTGAGTTGGGTCCTCGGCTACGACAACCACGCGGCCGTCGACGCGGCGCTTCAGACCGTCGCCTCGAACGCCCCGCTGCTGCTCCTGGGTCGTCCCGGATGCGACCAGCTCATGCTGGCCGATCAGATCCACCGCAGCTCCCCGCGGCGGGATCGGCGGCTCGTGGAGATCCGCCCGTTGGACGGCTCGGCGGAGCTCGACGCCAAGCGGCTGCGCGACGACGGCGCCGCGCTGCTCGCGCACGCCGCGCGCAGCACGGCCTTTCTTGACCTCGCCGTCGTGAAGCGCCCCACGGCGCCCTTCGTCAAGCGACTCTTCTCGACGGAGAAGGGAATCCGCCCGATCGTCGCCGCG
>Ga0163144_10005930_pt1 | contig 27084 bp, 28 predicted proteins | sample OliLak19BULKMAT1_FD_123175 | JGI IMG/M metagenome (GOLD analysis project Ga0163144, IMG submission 123175) | Freshwater microbial mat bacterial communities from Lake Vanda, McMurdo Dry Valleys, Antarctica - Oligotrophic Lake LV.19.BULKMAT1 | ecosystem: Environmental > Aquatic > Freshwater >...
ATCCGAGCGTCCCCCGGGGCCAATAACCTTCAGTCGCGGCCTCCAACGCTTCGACGCCATCGCTCAGGGCTTCGCAATTGCCCTCGCCAATCGCCACTGAAAAAGATGTGTGCTCACGCTAGCCACAAGGGGGGATGGAGATGGATCATGCGTGGCACGAGAAGGCCCCATCCCCCGGAGCGAAGCGACTGGGGGAGGGTTGCGGAGGGGGCGGCTCCGCTTGGCGCGCGCGTCGAGGTCCCCATTCACCAGGCCGCGAAATCCGTGCACGACACGATCGCCCGCAAGGGCTACCAGTCGCACCTCGCGCGTTTGACCGGGCTCGAACCGCACCGCCGTGCCGGCGGGAATGTCGAGCCGCATGCCGCGCGCCTCGGCGCGATCGAAGCGCAGCGCCGCGTTGGTCTCGAAGAAATGATAATGCGAGCCGACCTGGATCGGTCGATCGCCCGTGTTGTCGACGCTGAGAGTCGCGGTGGCACGGCCGGCATTGAGTTCGATCTCGCCACTGCCAAGGAAATACTCGCCAGGCTTCATGGGGATCACCGGATCGGGAGGTGAACGGTGACGAGCTTCGTCCCGTCGGGGAAGGTCGCTTCGACCTGGATGTCGTGGATCATCTCGGCCACGCCCTCCATGACCTGCGCGCGCGAGATCACCTCGGCGCCGGATTTCATCAGAGCGGCGACGCTGCGCCCGTCGCGCGCGCCTTCGACCACGTGATCGCTGATGATCGCAATCGCCTCGGGATGATTGAGCTTCACCCCGCGCTCCAATCGCCGGCGCGCGACGATCGCGGCCATGGCGACCAGAAGCTTGTCCTTCTCGCGAGGCGTCAGGTTCATCATCCCTCTCCCGTCGTCGATGCGCCGATGATCGGCACGGGCATCTCCGTGAATGAAGCTGCACTAAATGTGCCACAAGCGCGGTAGCCGCGCGGGAAGACCGCCTGCTCGGCTGCGCAAAAGGCACCACAGCCGCGCGAAGCTGCGCCGCAACGCCGGCACGTCGGTCGCGAGCCCACGCACCAGCAGGATTTCGCCCAATCCAGTGGCAGCGATGCCTCGTTCTTCGGCAAGCATCTCCCGCACGGCATCGAGATGAGTGGCCGCATCCACGCCGGCATAGACGAGAGTCGCCATCGCCGCCGCGCCGTCGAAGCCGAATGGCGATGCGAGGACCCCCGGCGCGTCGCGGTCGAGCCGAAGCGCATCGGCCCAGACAGGTCTGCCCGCCCGGCGAACAGTCCAGGAATCGTGCAACAGCAGATCCGAGATCACCTCGCCGCGCGCACGGCGGCCGAAGACGACGATCTCGCCGGCGATGGCGCGCGCTGTCGCGGCGAGGTCCAGCGTCAGGCGTCGCCGCAGCCGGCTGCGATCGAACAGGATGGTCTCCTGCGGCAGCCATTCCAGCCAACCCCCCTCGCCGATTTCGAGCTGATTGGTGATCGACACGTCAGCCCCAGTGGAGCGATAGACTTTCTCCGCGGCCTGTCCGGTCACCAAGGCGCGCGCGCGCGCATCGAGCGTGACCTTCACCGCCACGCGATCGCCGCAGACCAGCCCACCGGATGTGTTCAACAGCACGACATGCGGCAGCGCGTCGTCGATCGGCTCGGGCAATAGGACCCGCAGCGGCTCGTGATGCCAGAGCTCGGCCAGCCGCGTGACTCCCGCATCGTCGCGCAGGCGGATGCGCGCGCCGCCGTCGACGCGCCTCGGCCGCGCGACCAGACCGGCATGAGATCCCTCGTTCATCACGCGGCAAACTAGTCGCTCGTCGTCCTGCTTGCCAAACGGCGCGTGTGTGAGCCTCAATAGCCGCGAGAGTTTGGGGGAGAACGCAATGACTCAATCACTTGCCGGCCAGCGCGCGCTGGTCACGGCCGGCGCCGCGGGCATCGGCCGGATCATCGCGCGACGCTTCATCGCCGCCGGTGCGCGACTATTCGTTTGCGATGTCGACAAGGCCGCGCTCGCTGCATTCCTCGTGGAAAATCCGGGCGCAGCCGGGATCCTGGCCGATGTCGCCGACCCGGCTCAGGTCGACGCGTTGTTCCTGGCCGCACGGGCGTCGCTCGGCGGGCTCGACATCCTCGTCAACAACGCCGGCATCGCCGGCCCGACACAGAAGGTCGAGGACATCGCGATCGATGCCTGGGACAAGACGATCGCGATCAATCTGAACGGAATGTTCTACTGCACGCGCAAAGGCGTGCCGCTGCTCAAGGAAGCTGGCGGCGGCTCGATCGTGAATCTCTCGTCGGTCGCGGGCCGGCTGGGCTATCCGCTGCGCACGCCCTATGCCGCGTCGAAATGGGCGGTGGTCGGCTTGACCAAGAGCCTCGCGATGGAACTCGGTCCCGACGGCATCCGCGTCAACTGCATCCAGCCCGGCCTGGTCGCCGGTCCGCGGATCGACCGCGTGATCCAGGCCAAGGCCGACGCCTTCGGCATCGGATTCGAGGAAATGAAGAAGCGGCTGCTCAACACGATCTCGCTGCGCCAGATGGTCACGGCGGACGATATCGCCGAAATGGCGCTGTTCATCTGCTCCAAGGCGGGGGCGAGCATCTCGGGCCAGGCGCTGAGCGTCTGCGGCGATCATCAGGTGCTGCAATGAAGGACAAGATCGCCATCGTCGGCAGCGGCTTCATCGGCCGCGGTTGGGCCGCACGCTTCGCATCCGCGGGCGCCGAAGTCCGGCTGTGGGACAACGACCCGGCGGCGCCAGGCAAGGCGCTGACCTGGCTCGATGAGACGCTGCCGGCGATGGAGAAGCTCGGCCTGATCAAGGACGCGCCCGGCGCGCGCGCGCGCGTCTGCGGCGTCGCGGTGCTCGAGGACGCGCTTGCCGGCGTCGACTATGTCCAGGAGAACGCGCCCGAGGATCTGCCGCTCAAGCGCGCGCTGCATGCGCGCATCGACGCGGCCGATTGCGCGAGCGCGGTGATCGGCAGTTCGACCTCGACCTTTCCGGGCAGCCGCATCTTCAGCGGGCTCAAGGGCGCGCCGCGCTGCCTCGTCGCGCATCCGGCCAATCCGCCGCATCTGCTGCCGGTCGTCGAACTCGTGCCCACGCCCGAGACGACGCCAGCGGCCATGGAGCGCTGCCGCGCGCTGATGCGCGATGCCGGCCAGGTGCCGGTGCTGCTCAAGAAGGAGATCGCGGGCTTCGTGATGAACCGGCTGCAGGCCGGCGTGATCTGCGAGGCGATGAGCCTGGTCGCCGACGGCGTCATCGAACCCGACGATCTCGACGCCGTGATGCGCCACAGCCTTGGCCTGCGGTGGTCGTTCATGGGACCGTTCGAGACCATGGATCTCAATGCGCCCTCCGGGTTCCTCGACTATGCCCAGCGCTACGGCGGTCCGCTGCGGGGCCTCGGCCGCGACCTCAAAGTGGCGGCGGACTGGCCGCCGGCCGCGCTCCAACGCATCGAGGCCGAACGGCGCAAGCGGGTCGCCAAGTCGGCCCTGGTCGGGCGCGGCGCGTGGCGCGATCGCCGCCTGATGGCCCTCGCCGCGCACAAGAAGCAGATGGATTCAAAAGAAGGGGAATGAACACCATGGCCGAAGCCAAACCGAGATCACGCAACAAGGTGATCATCACCTGCGCCGTCACCGGCTCGATCCACACGCCGACGATGTCGCCGCATCTGCCGATCACGCCCGACGAGGTCGCGCGCGAAGCCATCGCGGCCGCCGAAGCCGGCGCCGCCATCATCCATCTCCACGCCCGCGACCCTAAGGACGGCCGACCGACACCCTCGGCCGACGTGTTCATGCAGTTCCTGCCGCGCATCAAGCAGGCCTGCGACGCGGTCGTGAACATCACGACCGGCGGCGGCCATGGCATGACGCTGCAGGAGCGGCTGGCGGCGCCGATGCGGACCAGCCCCGAGATGTGCTCGCTCAACATGGGATCGATGAATTTCGGGCTGTTCCCGATGCTCGAGCGCTACAAGGAATTCAAGCATGATTGGGAGCGCCAGCATCTCGAGAACAGCCGGGACTTCATCTTTCGCAACACATTCAAGGATATCGAGTACGTCTTGCGTGAACTTGGCGAGAAGCACGGCACGCGCTTCGAGTTCGAATGCTATGACGTCGGCCATCTCTATACGTTGGCGCATTTTCTCGACCGCAAGCTCGTCAAGCCGCCGCTCTTCGTGCAGACGATCTTCGGCATTCTCGGCGGCATCGGTCCGCATCCCGAGGACGTCGCGCATATGCGCCGCACGGCCGACCGGCTGTTCGGTGACCAGTATCAATGGTCGGTGCTGGCAGCGGGCCGCCACCAGATGCCGATCCTCACCATGGCCGCAACAATGGGCGCCAACGTACGTGTAGGACTAGAAGATTCACTCTGGCTCGGACCAGGCCAGCTCGCCAAATCGAACGCTGATCAGGTCCGGAAGATCCGATTGATCATCGAGAATCTCGGCGGCCAGATCGCGACCGCCGCCGAGGCGCGCGAGATGCTGCACCTCAAGGGCGGCGACCGCGTGACGTTCTAGCCTCTCCAGCAACCGAGGACACGAGATGGCCCGAGCCGCAAAGTCACCGCCCAAGAAAAAACGCGTTGCGGCACGGCCCCGGCTGGGCATGCCTTCCAATGCGGCCGGCGCGCGCGATCTCGCGGCGGCCGTGGCGCGCATCGAGGCGCTGGAACGTGAGCTCGAGGCGCTGCGCAACGCCACCAAGAGCGCACTGTCTTGCAGGCCGCCGCTTTCAACCTGACTGACGCTGCCTCACCAGCGTCGCGACATCGCGCGCGACGCGGGCCATGACGCTCGCCCAGTCCTTCTCTCGCGGCTGACGATAGAGGCGCATCGTGGGATACCAGGGCGTGTCATCGCGCCCGAGCAGCCAGCGCCAATCCGGCGAGAACGGCGTCATCATCCACACCGGACGCGCGAGCGCGCCAGCGAGGTGAACGATCGAGGTGTCCGCGGCGATCAGCAGATCGAGCGCCGACAGCGCCGCGGCGGTATCGGTGAAATCCTGCAGCGCCGCCGTCGGGTCGGCGATCGCGCCCAGCGTCGCGAGATCCGCATCGTCGCTCGGGCGACGCTGCTTCTGGAGCGAGAAGAAGCGCGCACCCGGCACGTCAATGATCGGCTTGAAGGCGATCAGCCGGAAGGAACGATTGTGGTCGTTGCCATGCTGTGGATTACCGGCCCAGGCTAGGCCGATCTTGAGCTCGGATCCCGGCCCCAGGCGCTCGCGCCAGGTATTCACGGCTGCGTCGTCGACGTGGAGATACGGCACCGTCGCCGGAATATCCGTCACGCCGCAGCCGAGCGCTCCGGGCAGACTCAACAACGGACAATGCGCGTCGAAATGCGGCAGCACGGCACCGCGCTGCACGAGACGGATGCCCTGGCGCGCCAGCGGCGCGAAAAGCCGCATCAGCTCGCGCGGCGTCTCCAGAATCACGTCGGCGCCGAGCGCCTTCACGATCGGCGCGTAGCGCGCGAACTGAATGGCATCGCCCAGGCCTTGCTCGACATGCAGCAGGATCGTGCGCCCGAGCAGATCCTCGCCATGCCACCACGGCTGCCGGAAGGGTCGCGGCGGCATCGCCGGCAGTCGCCAGCGTGATTCGTAGCGCTCCCACCCTTCCCTGAACTGGCCGAGCACGAGCAGCGCCTGGCTGAGATTGCACATCGCCTCGGGGTAGTTCGGCCGCAGCTCCAGCGCGCGCCGCAGGCTGGCGACGGCATCGTCGTAGCGGCAGCGGCCCATATGGACGATGCCGAGATTGCCATGGCCGTCGGGATAGTTCGGCCGCAGCTCCAATGCGCGGCGATAACAAGCCTCGGCATCGGCCAGCTTGCCGCGGCGGAAATGCACATTGCCGAGGTTGTTGTGGACGTCGACGAAATCCGGCCGCAGCGCCAGCGCTTTGCGATAGACGCTCTCCGCCGCATCGAGCTCGCCCTTCGCCTTCAGTCGATTGCCGAGATGGTTGTGCGCTTCGGCATCATCAGGGCGCAGCTCGATCGCCTTGCGCAGCGCGATGATCGCCTGGTCGTTCTTGTTCTGGCGCCCCAGCGCCATGCCCAGCCCGCGATGGGCGTCCGCATAGTCGGGGCGCAGCCTGATCGCCTCGTTGAGATGCTTGATCGCTTCGTCGAAAACACCAGTCGTGCGCAGCAGCTGGCCGAGATTGCAATGCGCCTCCGGGAATGCGGGCCGCGCCGCAAGCGCCGCGCGATAGGCGCGCTGCGCGTCGCCGTGGCGTCCGCGCTTCTCGAGCAGCGCCCCGAGATTGTTGTGCGCATCGGCATAGGACGGATCGAGGCGCACGGCCTCGCGGTAATGCTTCTCCGCCTCGTCGCGACGACCGAGCGCCTGCAGCGCCGTTGCATAGTTGCCGTGGAAGGGCGCGGCGGCGGGGTTCAGTCGCAAGGCGACGCCGATCTTCTCGATGGCCGCCGCCGGATTGTTGCGCTGGATGTCGATGACGCCCATCAGATGCAACGCGCCGGGATGTTCGGGATGCACGGCGAGGATCGCGCGGTAGATCTCCTCGGCCTCGACCATGCGACGCGCCTGATGGAGTTTGACCGCCTGATCAAACGCCGCCCTGACATCGATTACCGGTTTCATGGCCGTGTTCACGTCCGCGATGCTAGCCATCGCTCGCTCCGACGTCGATGCGGGTGAGTCGAACTCCAGGGACTTGCGATACGGCGCGATCAGCCTCGGCTGCCGCGGCGGCTGCCGTCGCCACGCAACACGAATCGCTTGGCTTCGATGAAGCGCATCGGATCGAGATTGTCGCCTTCGAACAGCACCTCGTAGTGCAGATGCGGCCCGGTGCTGCGGCCGGTAGTCCCGACAAGGCCGAGCCGTGCGCGCGCATGGACCGCGTCGCCGAGCTTGACGTCGACGCGAGAGAGATGCGCGTAGCGGGTACGAATGCCGAAGCCATGATCGATCTCGACGAGATTGCCGTAGTCGCCCTGCCACCCCGCCGTCACCACCGTCCCAGGCGCCGTGGCGTGAATCGCCGTGCGCGAAGGCGCCGACAGATCCATCCCAAAATGCATTGCGGCGTGACCATTGAACGGATCGCGGCGCACGCCGAAGGGGCTGAGGATCCCGAATTCGGACAACGGCGTCTCCAACGGCAGCGCCGTCAAAGCGCGGCGAAGCGCTTCGAGGCGCAGCATCGGGCCACCGAACCCGGGCGCGACGACGTCGGGCGCCACGTAGTGATTCTGAGCGAGCTGGATATACGGCCCACCGACGCCGACATCGCGGCGCACGGCGGCGATCAGCCGTTCCGGATCGATGCCCGTGCGCGCCACGAGTTTCGACAAGGCTTCGACGCTCGCGCTGGTCTGCTCGGCAAGTCGACCGAGCGCCGCGGATTGTCCGGCGACAAGATCGGACATCTGCTGCTCGCGATCCGCCATCTCGCGCTTGCGAATGGCGACGTCGCTCTGCAGACGCTGGAACTCGCTCTCCAGCCGTTGCCGCTCCGTCTCGCTGAGATCGAGGCGGCGTTCGAGCATGCGCAGCCGCTGCTCCGCGAGATCGATGAGTTCGAGTCGGCGACGATCTTCTTCGGGAAGCGCTACGGTAGCCGGCGCGGCGGCGGGCGCAATGTCTTCGGGGGCTGGCGCGGCTTCGACATGAGCCGACGGCTGAGGCGGCGCGATCGTCGTTTCGCGCGCCTGCCAGATCACGCCGGAGGCGAAGAGCGCGACAGCGGCGGCCGTCAAGCGCGCATGCGCGGAGCCGCGCCACAGCCAGGAATCGCGATCGCGCTCATCCCAGTTCTTTCGTGCGGCAATGCGCATGAAAGCGAGGAGATCCGCGTAGGGACGCAGAACACGCGGCGCGGCGAGCGCCGAGGGACGGGCGAAACGATTGAACATCGTGGGCGCGGAGCATGATCCGTTAGCCTTAACGAACGGTCACCACTGCGCCCCAGGTCTTAATGAATCCTCAACTGCCCGATCGCGGTCTCCGCGCCTGGCCAAGCGCCGCGCTGGCCAACAGGAGTGCGAGCGCGATGGCGAGGACGAGTAGCGTCGCCATCGCATTGACCTGCGGCGACAGACCGAGTCGCACGCTCGCGAAGATCAGCATCGGCAGCGTCGTTGCGCCGGGCCCCGAGACGAAACTCGCCACCACGAGATCGTCGAGCGAGAGGGTGAAGGCGAGCAGCCAGCCGGCGAGCAGCGCCGGCGCCATCAGCGGCAGCGTGACCGTCGCCAGGATCGCGAGGGGCCGCGCGCCGAGATCCGCGGCGGCCTCTTCGAGTGCCGGATCCTGCCCCGCGAGCCGCGCCTGCACGAGCGTCGCGACATAGGCGATGGCGAAGGTCGCGTGGGCGATCGCAACGGTCACCATGCCGCGCTCGCCGGGCCAGCCGATGATGCGCTCCATCGCCACGAACAGCAGCAGCAGGCTGACGCCGGTGATGATCTCCGGCATCACCAGCAGCGCGGCGAGCGCCGTGCCGAGAAGACCACGCAGCCGGAACCGTCCGAATCGAGCCAGCGCGAATCCCGCGGCCGCGCCCAAGAACGTCGCGATCGTCGCGCTGCCGGCCGCGATCACCAGACTCAGTCCCGCGGCCTGAAGCATGCGTTCATTGCCGAGAAGCTCGCGGTACCAGCGCAGCGAGAAACCGCTCCAGCTGGTCAGCAACGGCGAGTCGTTGAACGAGAACACGGCGAGCACGGCGATCGGCAGATACAAGAAGACATAGCCGAGCCCGAGCACCGCCTGCAGCCGTGCGCGCACGCCCGCGTTCATGCGCGCGCCTGCAGGCGCTGGAACAACAGGATCGGCCCCGCCAGGATCGCGACGAGCGCACTGGCGAGCGCGGCCGTGGCGGGCCAGTCGCGGTTGGAGAAGAACTCGCTCCAGATCACGCGGCCGAGCAGATTGGTATCGGGCCCACCCAGCAGATCGGGCACGATGAACTCGGCCGAAGCAGGAATGAAGACGAGCAACGCGCCCGCCGCGAGTCCGGGCAGCGTCAGCGGCAGCGTCACGGTGAGGAAATTCGCCCAGGGCCGCGCGCCAAGATCGGCCGCCGCCTCCTCCAATGCCGGGTCGAGCTTCTCCAGGCTGGCGTAGAGCGGCAGGACCATGAATGGCAGATAGACGTAGACCAGGCCGAGATGCACGGCGAACTCGTTGTTGATCAGCTCGAGCGGCGTATCGATCAGTCCGATCCCCTGCAGCGCGGCGTTGATCAGGCCCGATGGTTTCAACAAGGCCGTCCATGCGTAGATCCGGATCAGGAACGACGTCCAGAACGGCAGCATCACGAGGATGATGAGCAACGGCCGACGCCGCTCGGGCGCGCGGGCGATCGCGTAGGCCATGGGATAGCCGAGCAGGATCGTCAGAACCGTCGCACTCGCCGCAATCCGCGCCGAAGTGAGGAACGCGTCGAGATAGAGCGTGTCGCTCGCCAGCAGCCGCCACGCGGCGAACCCGGGCGGATCCATCTGGAACGGCGGCGCGGTGTCGGTGGCGGTGCCGAAGCTGATCGCGAAGCTCATCAGGAATGGCGCGGCCAGGAACATGGCCAGCCAGGCGAGTGGCAGCGCGATGATCCAGAAGCGGATCGCACGGGGCCAGAGAATGTTCACGCCGGCACGACGACGCAGGCGGATTCGTCCCAGCGCAGCCCCACGGGCGCATCGAGCGCCGGATGTGTCGCGCGAGCCGGAAGACTGACGGTCACGTCGAGTCCGGTCTCGAGCGTCACGTCGAGGGCGACGCTCTCGCCGAGGAAAGCGGCGTGCCCCACAATTCCGCGCAGAGCGCCCTCGCTTGGCGCGACGAGGCGAAGATGCTCCGGGCGCAGGACCAGACACGCGGCGCTCCCCGGCGCCAGCTCGCGGACGGTGCGGCCGCGCAGACGCCCCAGCGCACCGCCGTCGATGATGGTGCTCGGGCCGTCACGTCCGAGCACCGGTCCGTCGATCAAGGCCGCGCGCCCGAGAAACGCCGCGACGCCGCGATCAGCCGGCGCCTCGTAGACGTCGCGGGAGCTGCCGAGCTGCGCGATGCGCCCGGCGCGCATTACGCCGACGCGGTCCGCGAGCGCCATCGCCTCCTCCTGGTCATGCGTCACCAGGACGAAGGTGATCCCGAGCTGCCGTTGCACGCGCACGAGCTGCGCCCGGGTCTCCTCGCGCAGGCCGCGATCGAGCGCGGCCATCGGCTCATCGAGCAGCAGGATCTGCGGCAACTTCGCCAGCGCGCGCGCGAGCGCGACACGCTGGCGCTGACCGCCCGAGAGCTGATGGGGACGGCGATCCTCCAGATCCGTAAGCTGGACGAGCGCCAGCATCTCGCGCACCCGCTTCGCGATGTCCGTACGCGGCAGACGCTCGCGCACCAGGCCATAGCCGACATTGGCGCCGACGCTGAGATGCGGGAAGAGCGCGTAGGATTGGAACACCGTGTTGACCGGACGCGACCACGGCGGCAGCGCCGTCGCATCGAGATCGCCGATCAGGATCCTGCCCGCATCGGGGGTCTCGAGACCGGCGATCATCCGCAGCATCGTCGTCTTGCCGCAACCGGAACCGCCGAGCAAGGCGAAGAACTCCCCGCTCGCGATCGTCAGATCCACACCGTCGACGGCAGCGATCGGGCCGAAGCGCTTTCGGATGCCCTCGAGCGTGACCGTCGACAAGGGCGCAGCCCCGCCTTGGCTCAGCGCCCCGTCTTCACCCGCGTCCAGGCGCGCGTACGCAGACGCTCATACTCGAGATCGGCGGGCGAGATCGTATAGAGCCGGCTCTGCACCTCGAGCGGCGGATAGATACCGGGATCGTTGCGCACCGCATCGTCCAGCTTCGCGCGCGACCCCGGCACCGCGTTGGCGTAGCCGACGAAGTTCGAGTTCGCGGCGGCGTTCTCCGGCCGCAGCATGAAATCGAGGAAGCGATGCGCATTGTCGACATTCGCGGCGTCCGCGGGAATCACGGCGGTGTCGATCCAAGTCAGCGCGCCTTCGACGGGGATCGCATACTCGATCATGACGCCCTTCCTGGCGGCGACGGCGCGCTTCGCGGCTTGCTTGACGTCGCCCGAGTAACCGAAGGCGAGGCAGGCATCGCCGCTCGCCAGCGCGTTGATGTACTCGGACGAATGCCAGCGCCGCACGAAGGGGCGGATCGCCATCAACAATTCGAGCGCCTTGGCCAGATCGTCGGGCTTCTTCGAATCCGGATCGCGACCGAGGTAGTTCAGCGCCGCGGGGATCACGTCGGTGGCTGAGTCGAGGACGATCACGCCACAGGATTTGAACTTCGAGATCACGGCGGGGTCGAAAATCATGCGCAGCGAATAGACCGGCGCGTCGGGCATCAGCTTGAGGATCCGCTCGCGGTTGTAGCCGACCCCGGTCGTGCCCCACAGCCACGGCACGCCATGGCGATTGCCCGGATCGTAGCCCTCCAGCCGCTTCATGACGGTCGGGTCGAGCGTGGCATGGTTCGGAATCTTGGCGCGATCGACCGGCTGGAACAGATTGGCGCGCAGCTGATTGGCCATGAACGGCGACGCCGTCGGCATGACCAGATCATAGCCGCTGCGGCCGGCGCGAAGCTTGGCATCGAGGATCTCGTTGCCGTCATATGTGTCGTAGGTGACCTTGATTCTCGTTTCCTGCTCGAAGCGCTTGAGCGTGTCGAGCGAGATGTAGTCGCTCCAATTATAGACCCTGAGCTGGCCCTGCGCGGCCGCGCCAAGACTCCAGGTCGTGACGGCAACGCAGAGAACAGCGATACGGATGACGAAATTCTTCATGACGGGCTCCACATTGAGTCGGAAAAGCTCGGCAATTCAGCCGCAGGAGGCACGCCGGCGTCAACGCTCGATGCGGCGGCCGATCGATCCGAAGGCCACCTCCGGGCTTGTCCATGGTCACCGCCGCCGGGCAGGATGCCACCCTGCATCGCCACGCGGCCGAAGCTTCGGCCAGCCGAAGCGCGCCCTCTCAGTGCCGAGGATCATGATGGCCGTCCGCAAGAAGCCCGCCTACCCACGCGACCTCATCGGCTATGGCCGCACGCCGCCGAGCGCGAAATGGCCCGGCGGAGCGTGCATCGCCGTCAGCTTCGTCCTCAACTACGAGGAAGGCGGCGAGCGCTCGATCCTGCACGGCGACACGACGTCGGAGGTCTTCCTGCACGAAGTGGTCGGGCAGACGCCGCGCAAGGCCCAGCGCGACGAGGCCGTGGAGTCGGTCTACGAATACGGCAGCCGCGCCGGGTTCTGGCGAATCCTGCGCATGTTCAACGAGCGCAAACTGCAATTCACCAGCTGGGCGGTCGGCATGGCGGTCACGCGCAATCCGCTCGCCGCGCAGGCCATGCATGAATCCGGTCATGAAGTGGCGAGCCATGGCTGGCGCTGGATCGACTATCAGGCCATGCCGATCGCCGAAGAGCGCAAGCACATGAAGCTCGCGATCGACGCGATCGAGAAGGCCTGCGGTCAGCGCCCGGTCGGCTGGTACACCGGCCGCCTCAGCGGCAACACGCGCAAGCTCGTCGTCGAGGAGGGCGGCTTCCTCTACGATTCGGATTCCTACGCCGACGATCTGCCCTACTGGACCCATGTCGATGGCGAGGAGCATCTCGTCGTCCCCTACACGCTCGACAACAACGACATGAAATTCGGCACGTCTCAGGGCTTCAACACCGGAGAGGATTTCTTCCGCTACCTGCGCGATGCGTTCGACACGCTCTATCGCGAGGGCCAGGACGGATCGCCGAAGATGATGTCGGTCGGGCTGCATTGCCGCCTGGTGGGCCGCCCCGGGCGCGCCGCCGCGCTGGCGCGCTTCCTCGATTACGTGCAGAAGCATGACCGCGTCTGGATCTGCCGCCGCGTCGACATCGCCCGCCACTGGCGCCAGGTCCATCCGAACAGCGCAACCTGAGGAGGCGAATGACATGATCAAGGTTTGGGGACGCAAGAACTCGTCCAACGTGCAGAAGGTGATGTGGACGATCGGCGAGCTGGGCATTGCGCATGAGCGCATCGATGTCGGCGGCCCGTTCGGCGGCAACAAGGATGCGCCGTATCTGGCGATGAATCCCAATGGCCTGATCCCGACGATCCAGGATGGCGATCTCACGCTCTGGGAATCGAATGCGATCGTGCGCTATCTCGCCAGCGCGTACGGCGTCGGCAAGATCGTCCCCGCCGACGCAAAGAAGGCGGCTATGTGCAATCAATGGATGGATTGGCAGATCGCGGTCGTGTCGCCAACGATCACCCCCGCCTTCCTCGGCCTGATCCGCACGCCGCCGGAGAAGCGCGACGCGGCAGCGATCGCGGACTCGCAGACCAAGACCACCGAGGCGATGGCGATGCTCGACGCGGAGCTCGGCAAGCACAGCTTCGTGGTCGGCGACAATTTCTCGATCGCGGATATTCCCTTGGGCATCATGGCCTATCGCTATTGGCAGCTGGTGCCGAAGCACCCCGCGCATGCGAATCTGAAACGCTGGTACGACAAACTGCAGAACCGCGCGCCCTTCGTGACGCATGTGTCGTCGATCCCGCTGACCTGATCGTCGCGACGAAGGAGCACGCACGTGACCCTACGCATCGCCATCGCCGGACTCGGCGCCATCGGGTCGGCTGTCGCGCGGCGGCTCGATGCCGGGATCGAGGGATTGAGCCTCGTCGCGGTGTCTGGCCGCGATCTCGGCAAGACCGCGGCCGCGGTGGCGTCGTTCCGGTCGCGACCGCAAGTCATGGCGTCGTCACGTCTCAGCGAGGTCGCGGACGTCGTGGTCGATTGCGCGCCGGGTCCGCAGCTCGGCGAGATCGCGGGGCCGGCGCTCGACCGCGGCAAGATCGTGGTGACGGCGAATGCGGCGGTGCTGCTCGATCGCATGGATCTCGTCGATCGCGCGCGCAAGGGCGGCGGCCGGATCATCGTGCCGACCGGCGCATTGCTCGGCCTCGACGCGGTGCGCGCGGCGGCCGAGGGCGTGGTCCAGAGCGTCACCATGATCACGCGCAAACCGCCGAAAGGGCTCGTCGGCGCGCCCTATCTTGTCCAGAACGACATCGACGTGATGAGCTTCACCGAATCGACGCGCGTCTTCGCCGGTACGGCGCGCGAGGCGGCGCGCGGTTTTCCCGCCAACGTCAATGTCGCGGCGGCTCTCAGCCTCGCCGGCATTGGGGCGGATGCGACTCGCATCGAAATCTGGGCCGAGCCGACCAGCGGGCGCAATCAGCACACGATCGAAGTCGAGGCCGAGGCCGCGCGTTTCACGATGACCATCGCCGGCGTGCCGAGTGCGGAGAACCCGCGCACCGGCCGCATGACGCCGCTCAGCGTGATCGCTTGCCTGAAGAGCCTGGTTTCGCCGCTGCGCGTCGGGTCTTGACCGCAGGCCCCGCCTTCGCGGCAGGCCAGGTCAGGATGGCGGCAGTCCCGGCATTCCCCGAGCCGGATCGCAGCGCCAGCGTGGCGCCATGCAGATCCGCAATCGCCTGAGCGATCGATAGGCCAAGCCCAGGTCCCTCGGGCGCGGGAATGCCCTCGGGCTTGACCTGGAAGAACGGCTCGAAGACGCGCGCGCGATCCTTGGCAGCGATCCCGATCCCGGTATCCTCGACGACCAGGCGCACTGCGCCACCGCGCGTGGCCTGCACGCGCAGCGTGACGCGCCCGCCATCGGGCGTGAAGCTCAAGGCATTGCGCACCAATTCGCCGATCATCTCGCGCAGCAGATCGCGATCGCCGAAAACCTGGACGACGCTCTTGGATTTCTCGATGCGCAGCAGCACGCGGCGTCGTGCCGCCGGCGCGCCCACGGATTCCAGCGCGCCATGTGCTTCGAGAGCGAGGTCGACCGGCATCCGCTTCATCTCGACGCCGCCGGCCTGCAGCCGGGCCAGGCGCTGCAGCCCATCGATCATCGCGAGCAGTTGCGCGGCGCTGAGATGGATGAGCTTCGTGTATTCGACATAGCGCGGATTGCGCAGCGGCCCGAACGTACCCACCGACATGAGCTCGGAGAATCCGAGAATCGCATTGAGCGGCGTACGCAGCTCATGACCGAGGCGACCGATGAAATCCGGCAGAGCCGGCGACGTGATGCTGCGTGACTTGGATGAGCGATGGTGTGGTGTACGGATTGGCATCGGCAACTCGATACGAATGGGAGCTCAGCATAGCCCGGCAAAAGTTCAGCGTCGCTTAACCTTGGGCTGCAACTAATCCAGCAATGGCAACTTCCCCGCCCCTTCCCCTCGCCGAGACCGCCTCGCGCGACCTCGTTGCCGAGGCCGACCGTCGGCTCGCGGCCGGCGATGCGTGCGGCGCGCTGCGCCTGTTCGAGGATGCCGCACGCGGACCGCATGCGGCCTATGCGGAGTTGCGTCGCGGCCAGCTGCTGCAGGCGCGCGGCGAGCATGCCCGTGCGCGCGCGGCGCTCACCCGCGCCCGCGCGCTCGAGCCCGGCAGCACGCCGATCCATTGTGCGCTCGCTCATCTGTCCCGGGATCAGGGCTACCCAGGGCGGCGCGTACCAGCCCCACCACGCGCCCAGGCTGTAGCGGCGGCGGTCAAACTGGCTGCGGTGCTGCGCAGCCAACACCGCCTCGACGAAGCGGAGCGCGTCATCGCGCGTACGCAGCTGCGCGCAGGATCGAGCGCATGCTTGCTGCACGAGATCGGGCTGATCGCCCTCGATCGCGCCCGGGCGGACAGCGCCGCGACGGCGCTGCGGGCGGCTCTCGCACTCGAACCCAACCGCGCCGCCACCCGTGCCGCGCTTGCAGCGGCGCTGCTCGATCTCGGCCGTGAAGCCGAGGCGCTGCACGAACTCGATCTGGCGATCCCCGATCTCACCGACCCCGGCCAGGCCTGGATGAATCGCGCCTGGGCGCTATTCGCGCTCGACCGATGGGTCGAAGGCTGGGAAGCGTTCGAAACACGATTCGATGCGGCCGCGGCCTCGTCTTCGAACCGGCGGCCGGCGCAATTCAACCTGCCGCGCTGGCGCGGCGAGCCATTGACCGGCGCGCTCTACGTGTGGGGCGATCAGGGACTCGGTGACGAGATCGTGGCGGCCAGCTTGCTGTCGCGTTTGCGCGCACGTGGCATCGAGATCGTCCTCGAATGCAGCCCGCGCCTCGTGCCGCTGTTTGCGCGCAGCCTGTCTGCGCGGCGAATCGCGCCGCGGCGCGATGGCGAAGTGTGCCCCAGCCACGGCTGCAGTGCGCAGATCGCGGCGTCTTCCCTGTTCGGCATCCTCGATTGGACACCGCGGACGGCGCGACCGCAGGAATTCCTGCGTGCGGACCCGCAACGCATCGCAGCCGCGCGCGCGCGCCATGCCGCATCCGGACGCAAGCTGATCGGCCTGAGCTGGGCGAGCAGCGATGTCACCCTCAGCCGGCGCAAGACGCTGCCGTTGGCCGCGCTCGAGCAGCTGACCGCCATTCCCGGTGCGGTGCTTCTCGATCTGCAATACGGCGACACCGCGGAAACGCGCCTCGCCCTTGCCGGAAGGACGGGCGCCGATATCCGCCGCGACGTCGAGATCGACGTGACCAACGATCTCGACGGGCTGGCCGCGCTGATCGGCGCCTGCGATGCGGTCGTCACGAGCAGCAACGTCACCGCACATCTCGCCGGCGCGCTCGGCGCTACGACGCATGTGCTCGTGCCGACCGGCCGCGCGCGGAGCTGGTATTGGCCGGCGTCAGCGTCGAGGTCGGTTTTCTATCCGCGCCTCGCGCTGCATCACCAGGCCAGCGACGGCAGCTGGCGCCAGGCCATCCGCGACGTTCACGCCGCGCTCACGCCACCCATTCGCTGACCGGCGCCTGCGCCTCCTGCAGCGGTTGGCAGATCACGTCGACCAGCGTCGGCCCGTCATGTTCGACCGCGCGCTTGAGCGTGGCGCGCAGCTCCGCTGGATCCTCGACCCGCCAGCTCTTGATGCCGAAGGCCGCCGCCACCGCGGCGTGGTCCGTACGGCTGAAATCGACCGAGAAATAGCGCCCGTCATAACCGGTCTTCTGACCGGCCTTGATCCAACCGAAGACGGCGTTGGAGACGACGATCATGGTCATCGGCACGCGCTGGCGCGCGATCGTCTCCATCTCGCCGCATGCGAAGCCGAAGCTGCCATCGCCCATCACCGCGACGATCTTCGACGACGGTCGGCCGTACCAAGCGCCGACGGCGCCCGGCAGCGCATAGCCGAGCGCGCCATGCGCCCGGTTGGTGATGAACCAGCGCCCGGCCCGGCGCTTGGGATAGAAGGCCGAGAGATACGGACATGGCGTGCCCGGATCGGCGACGATCACCGCGTCGTCGTCGAGCACGGCCGCGAGTTCGGCCACCAGCCGCTCCGGCTTGATCGGCCGCTCATCCGATGTCGCGAGGACGCGGTATGCCGCCTCCTTCTGCGCCCTTGCCTGAACGACCAGCGCCTTGGCGTCGGTGTCGGTGCGCTTGTCGACGGCAGCGACAAGCGCCGCAAGGACGAGCTTCGCATCACCGACCACACCGGCCTCGGTCTTGAAATTGGCGCCGATCACGGCCGGCTCGACATCGATGTGGACGATGCGCGTGCCGGGCGCCGGATAACGCCAACGTTCGGTCGTCACCGACCCGGCGCGACAGCCGATGAAGATGATCAGATCGGCGGCTTGCACGACCGCGCGAGTCGCAGGAACGCCACCGTTCGAGCCGACGACGCCGACATGCAGCGGATGGGAATCCGCCAGCGAGCCCTGGCCGCTGATCGTCGTGCAAACCGGCGCGCCCAGCCGCTCGGCCAAGGCCGCGAGCTCGGGCTCCGCGTGGGACAGGATCACGCCGCCGCCGAGAATGAGAACGGGACGCTTCGCGGTCGCGATCGCACGCGCCGCGCGCTCGATCGCCGCCGGATCCGGCGCAACGCGCGCGGCCGGCGCCGATCCGAATTGCGGGTCGGCCCAGACATCGCTCTCGTCGACCGGCGCCTTCTGCACGTCGAAGGGTAGAGCCAGATGCACCGCGCCGGGCCTGCCCGTGGTCATCGTGCGGAAGGATTTGCGCAGGATCGCCGGGATCTCGGCGGCGCGATCGATGACGGCATTCCATTTCGTGAGCGGCCGGAACAAGGCCCCCTGGTCGAGTTCGGTCAGCGTGTAGCGGCCGCGCGACGACACGGAGATGTCCGTCGTCACCGCCAGCAACGGAATCGAACTCTCATGCGCCTCCACGACGCCCGGCAGGATGTAGGTCGCGCCACCGCCCGACGGGCCCTCACAGACACCGACTTTGCCGGTCAGCCGCGCATAGCAATCCGCCATGTACGCCGCGGAGCGTTCGTCGCGCGTCAGGACATGCGTGATGCCATGGTCGAGCCGCGCAAGCGCGTCGTAGAGCGGCAGACTGGTGTCCCCGCAGAGCCCGAAGACATGGGTCACGCCGTGGCGCTGGAGCAGGCGCACGAAGGCTTCGGCGCCGGAGAGTTGGTTCATCGTCGTTGGTTCCTTTCACGGGACGCACGACCTTAGCGGCGCAGCCGCCGGAGGTGTAGCCATTGAAGCTGGCGCTCACGCCCGGTAGACGGTGGGCATGGGGGATTCCTTGACCGAACTCGCCGCTTCGCTCGCCCGCCTCGGCCTCGTCGACGCGACGAGCGATCTGCGCGCCGAGCGCCTCACTGGCGGCGTATCATCCGATATCTGGCGCGTCGACCTGCCATCCGGGAAGGTGTGTGTGAAACGCGCGCTGGCCAAGCTCAAGGTCCAACAGGATTGGCGCGCGCCTGTCGAGCGCAGCCTCTACGAAGTCGCGTGGATGCGCATCGCCGCGGCGGCCGTGCCCGGCGCCGCGCCCGATGTGCTCGCGTTCGATTCCGACGCCAAGCTCTTCGTCATGCCATTCCTGGCGCCTGAGACGCACCCGCTGTGGAAAGCGCAGCTGCGCGACGGGACCATCGAGGCGAAAGTCGCCGCCGCCGTGGGCGACCGCCTCGTGCGGATCCATCAGGCGACGGCGCAACGCGCCGATATCGCCGCACGTTTTCCGACCGATGCGATCTTCCACGCCATCCGGCTGGAGCCCTATCTCGAGGCGACCGCGCGGCGCCATCCCGATCTGAGCACGCGGCTGCACGCGATCGTCGCCACGACCGCAACGACGAAACTCGCGTTGGTTCATGGCGATGTCAGCCCGAAGAACATCCTGATCGGCCCGGACGGGCCGGTCTTCCTCGACGCCGAATGCGCTTGGTATGGCGATCCCGCCTTCGATCTAGCCTTCTGCCTCAATCATCTCCTGCTGAAATGCGTGTGGCGACCGGCCAACGCGGCGCGCTATCTGCTGTGCTTCGAGGCGCTGCGCGCCAACTATCTCGGCGGAGTCGCCTGGGAGCCGCCGGCGCGCATCGAGGCGCGCGCTGCCGCGTTGCTGCCGGGCCTCTTCCTCGCCCGGGTCGACGGCAAATCTCCCGTCGAATACATCACGACCGATGCCGATCGCGACAAGGTGCGCCGCGTCGCAATCCCGCTGATCTTCGACCCGGTCGCATCGCTCGACACGATCCGCGATGCATGGGCGGATGAAATTTCCGACTGGAGTTGACGCATGAGCAATTCGATCATCGATCGCATCATCGGGCGGCGCGTCTGGGATTCACGCGGCCGCCCGACCGTCGAGGCGGAGATCCATCTCGCCGGCGGCGCGATTGGCCGCGCGATCGCGCCGGCAGGCGCCTCCACCGGATCTGGCGAAGCCGTCGATCTGCGCGATGGCGGTGCGGCATTCGGCGGCTACGACGTCACGCGCGCGATCGCCAATGTCGGGGGTGACATCGCGCTCCTGCTTCGGGGGATGGACGCGGCCGACCAGGCTGCGGTCGATGGCGAACTGATCGCGCTCGATGGCACGTCCAACAAGCGCAAGCTCGGCGGCAATGCGACGATCGCCGTGTCGATGGCGGTCGCCCACGCGGCGGCCTCGGCGCGGCAACTGCCGCTCTGGAAGCATCTCGGCGCCGATTGGCCCCGTATCGCGTTGCCGGAGATCCAGATCATCGGTGGCGGTGCGCATGCGGCGGCGCGCGTCGACCTGCAGGATTTTCTCGTCATCGCGACAGGCGCCTCGACGATCATCGAGGCGCTCGACTGGACCGCCGAGGTCTATCGCGCCACCGGCGAGATCCTGAAGCAGCGCGGCCTCCTGCAGGGCGTCGCCGACGAAGGCGGCTGGTGGCCGGCTTTCGACTCGAACGAAGCGGCGCTGGAGACTCTGTTCCGCGGCATCGAGAAGGCGGGCTTCACGCCCGGGCGCGAGATCGCGATCTCGCTCGACATCGCGGCGACGCAGTTCTTCAGCGATGGGCGCTATCGCCTGCGCCGTGACCAACGCGACATGGATGCTGCCGAACTCGGCGCGCTGCTCAAACGCTGGGCCGAGATGTATCGCATCGTCGCGATCGAGGATCCCGTCGCGGAGACCGATCACGCGGGAATGGCGGCATTCACCGCGAGCGTCGGTGGATCCTGTCTCGTCGTCGGCGACGATTTTCTCGTGACCAACGCCGACCGCATTCGTGCCGCGTCGGCCGAGGGGCAGTGCAACACCGCGCTGATCAAGCCAAATCAGGCCGGCACACTGACCGAGACCAAGGCGGCTTTCGATGCCGCGCGCGCCGCAGGCTGGCGCACCATCGTCTCGGCGCGGTCCGGCGAGACCGAGGACGTGACGATCGTGCATCTCGCCGCCGCCTGGGGCGCCGATCTCCTGAAGGTCGGTTCCTTCACCCGCGGCGAGCGCACAGCCAAATGGAACGAGGCCTTGCGCCTCGCGGAAATTCCGGGCGCGCAATTCACGCGGTGGCGGGAAGTGGGATGAACGTCGTGACTCACCACCCCACGCGGCTGCGTCGCGCTGCCCCTCGTCAAGTCGACGACGGGCGACTCGAACTTTTTGTCGTACTGAGGTTCGAGGAACCTCCTCGGCACGCGCGCCTCCGCGCGCGCCTGCTCCTCCTATTCGCCTGCGGCGAACAGGAGGAGACGAGTCAGCCCTCGACTCGTCTCCTCCTGCCGCGCAGCGGTAGGAGGGGATGAAGTGCAGGGTGCGCTTCGGGTTTTGAGTCTTGATCGTCGCGATGCCGGCCCTTTCGTACCCACAACAACGTGCTGTGCAATCTTTTGTGCATCCCCTAGCTTGAATGAGCTGGGTGGTGGGTCACGGCGCAGGCAGAAGGGAACGCGAGACATGCACATCGACAGCAATTTCGACGGCGGAAATATCGAGGTGCTCGACGCCCGCGATCCGGGCGATATCCGGCTCGCGATCCGGCCGGACCGCTACTCGCGCTACTATCAATGGTTCGCGTTCCGCCTCACCGGCGCACGTGGCCAGGGCTGCACGCTGAAGATCGGCAATGCCGGCGGCGCGGCGTATCTTCCGGGGTGGAACGGCTATCGTGCCGTCGTGTCGAGCGATCGACGCGACTGGCGACGTGTCGACACGAGCTATGACGGGCAGATTCTGACGATCCGTGTGACGCCGGACAGCGATTGCCTATGGGTCGCCTATTTCGCGCTCTACACCGAGGACGATCACGCGGCGCTCCTGGCCCGCCACGCCGGTGATCCCGGCCTGTCGTTCGCGGTGATCGGACAGACACTGGACGGCCGGCCGCTCGACCAACTCACGATCGGGTCGCAGGGCCCTGGCAAACGGGTCGCCTGGATCATAGGCCGACAGCATGCCGGAGAAACCATGGCTTCGTATTTCATCGACGGATTCGTCGAGCGCCTGCTCGACCGCCAGGATGCGGTCGCATCGGCGTTGCTCGGTCGTCTCGTCTTCCAGATCGTGCCGAACATGAATCCCGACGGGTCACGCCGCGGTCATCTGCGCTGCAACGCCGCCGGTGTCGACCTCAATCGCGAGTGGCGCGAGCCGTCGATGGCGCGCAGTCCGGAGATCTTCCTGGTGCGCGAGCGCATGATCGCCGGCGGCGTCGATTTCTACCTCGACGTCCATGGCGACGAGGCCACGCCGCATAATTTCCTGATCGGGACCCATGGCGTGCCCAACCAGACTCCGGCGATGACCGCGCTCAACGAGGCGTATCGCGCGGCACTCGTCGCGGCCAGCCCTGATTTTCATCGCCACAACGGGCATTGGTCGCCCGGCGCCGGCCCCTCCAATCTCACGATCGGCAGCTCCTATGTCGCGAACCAATTCGGCTGTCTGGCCATGACGCTGGAGATGCCGTTCAAGGACGAGAGCGACACGCCCGACGCCCTGGCCGGCTGGTCACCCCAGCGCAGCCATGCATTCGGGCGCGCCAATCTCGATGCGCTCGCTGCCGTCAGCGGGCGCCTGCGCTGAACGAGGCTCAGGTGTCGAGACGATCGAGATACTGCTTCACGAAATCGCAGCCGACATCGGCGACATAGGCCTCGGTGAGACGCCTGGTGATCGGACCAGGGATCTTGCCATCGGCGATCTTCTGGCCGTTGAAGCTGACCACCGGGCAGACACACAGGCTCGTTGAGGTCAGGAACATCTCGTCGGCGTTCGCCGCGTCGAACATGTCGATGTCGCGCTCCTCGACCTTCACGCCGATCTTGTGCGCCATGTCGATCGTCATCTGCCGACTGACGCCGGGCAGCACGTAACGCTCGCTCGGCGTCGAAAGCACGCCGTCGCGCACGATGAAGATGTTCGAGCCCATGCCTTCCGCGAGATTGCCGTTCTCGTCGAGCAGCACGGCCCAGCCATCGGGGGCATGCGACTTCACCTGCTGCTCGGCGAGGATCATGTTGAGATAGTTGTGCGTCTTGGCACGCGGGCTCATCATCGACGGGCTGATGCGGCGCGACGCCGGCACCCAGACATCGATGCCGTCGCGATAATGCTTGGCGCGGCCCTTGAGCGGCAACGGCGTCAGCTCGATCACGACCTGCGGCCCGGTATTCTCCCAGCCCTCGTCGCCGACGGCATCGACGCCGCGGCTCACGCGCTGCCCCACCCACCAGTCGCCGATCGACGGGCGCAGATGCTCGTTGCGCGCGATGCATTCCTCGGAAATGTCGATCATCTCCTTCGGCGTCAGCCCTGGTTCCATGCGCAGGTACCGCAACGAGCGGTAGAAGCGATCGATGTGCTCTTTCAATCGAAACGCCCGACCATCGAAGGTGCGGGTCATGTCGAAGGCGCCGTCACCGTATTTCCAGCTGCGATCCCGGAACGGAATCAACACTTGACTCTCCGGCAGGAATTTCCCGTTGAACCAGGCGACACGTTGATTGGCGAGCTGCGACATCGACCCATTTCCTCTTCTGTCCCGTTTGACGAATGCTAGCACGGCGCGACGCCAGTCTGGCCGAGATACCGGCGCGATCCGACGACGAGGCGCCCGGCAGCGGCCAGCGCATCGAGGGCCGGCCCACTCAGAATGACGATGTCCGGCCGCTCGCCGGCTAACACCCGCTGCCGCAGGATGCCGACAGCGTCGAAATTGGCCACCAGCCTGTGACCGGTCCGCTGCTCGAAGATTGGCGACAAATGGGCGAGCGCTTCAAACACGGCGCCCGCCGCGAAGATCTTGATCTCGTCGGCAGTGGCGCGCGCGCCACCGACGAGGATCAGGACCAGCGCTGTCAGAACGCGCGCGCTGGTCAAGCGAGCGGCTCGCTCACGGGCGTGGAGAGCGCGCCGAATCCGACGATCTCGCCGACCATCGTCTCACCTTGCTTCACGGGCCCGACGCCGTGCGGCGTGCCCGTGCAAACGATGTCGCCCGCGGCCAGCTCGTACTGGGTCGAGAAATTGGCAATGATCTCGTCCAAATTCCAGATCATCGCCTGGAGATCCGAATCCTGCTTCATCTGACCGTTCATCGCGAGCCGGATGAACCCCGCGCGCGGGTGACCGACACGCTCGACGGCATGGATCGCAGCACACGGCGCGGAGAAATCGAACGACTTGCCGACCTCCCAGGTTGCTTCTCGTCGCCGGAAATCCGCTGCAAGTCGCGACGGCCGCCCCCAGCTTCAACATGTCACGACATTCGATGTCCATTGTGCATTCCCCCTGTCGATCAATACGTGCGTCAGCCCTTGAGGACGTAGCCGTAACGCAGATTGCTGGGATCGGCGCCACGCTCGAGGTAGTCGCGTTTGAGCGCGGCGAAACGGTCGGCGGCGAGCCCGGCCTTCTTGACGTCGTATTTGTACATCTTCGCCGAGTTGCCGCCGAAGATGGCGGTCTTGATCGGACCATTCGCGGGCCCGAGCGCGGCGAACCCGTGCTTCGCGCGCATCTCCTCGGGAATTTCCATCCGCCGCAATGCCTCGATCTGCCATTGAGGCGATCCCGTCCACACCGCATCGGTGCCCCACACGACGTGATCGACGCCCAGACCTTTGACCAGCATGCCCATCAGCGCGGCGCAAAGTCGCGGTTCGACCACGGTCGTCTGCGCGAAGATCTGGCCGAGATCGCCATAGACATTGTTCACGCCGTATCGGGCCGGGATCTCGGCGAGATCGCTCGTCCACTCGACGCGTCCGGTATCCTCGAATTGCTTGATGGCATGCGTAGCGTTGCCGGCGCCCGTCCAGCGGAAGGCCGAGTGGTAGATGACGAAGTTGATCTGCGGCCAGTCCTTGGCGGCCCGGCCGACATCATCGACCCGCGCGTAGGGCAGGAGATGCGGAAAATCGCGCTCGGTCGACGGCGGATAGAGCCCCTTGTGGACACAGAGGATGTTGTTTCCCGCCTTCAGGATCTTCTCGTAGAACGGATAGACCAGCTTCTCGTCATCCATGCGCCAGGGATGCCGCGACAGCTGCTTGTTGGTGTTGTCGCCGACCGTGTAACCCTTCCAGGAATCGGGCTTGAGAAGCTCCAACTCGCGATCGACCCGCTCCAGCCAGCCAGGCTGGCCGGGCGTGAAGATTGCGTGCGAGAGCAAGCGACGCGATCCGGCCTCTTCGTTGACCTTCTTGCGCGCATCGAATTTCATCTCGTTGGTCAGAAACCAGTCGCGGGGGTCTTCCGAGGCCGATCCGGAAATCAGCGCCACCTTGGTGTCGCTATCGAGATAGATCTCCTTGAACCAGTTCGGGTACTTCAGATCCTTGAGCGTCTGCGGCTTGCCCGCGAGCGCCGGATTCCATCCCGACCTGCCGACCGCCTCGCGGCCGCGCACGAAGCCTTCGAGGCGCGTGTCGTCGCGCAGGAAATGCGTGTGCACATCCATCACGAACTGGTCCCTGAACTGCGCAATGCGCTGCTCGGCGGCGCCGGGCGTCGACGCATCCGCGCGGTTGACGCCATAGAGCGGCCCGTAGACGTCGTTCATCGCCATGAAGGCGGCGGCCATACCCGAACTCGTCTTGAAGAATTGGCGACGGCTGAGGCCGCGCTTGCCGCCATGCTCGTCGGCGAGCGCGTTGAGCCGGGCCTGGACGTGCCGCTGCCGATCGGTCTGCGCGATGGGAAAGAACTCGTCGCTGGACACGACCTGCATCGGCAGCGGTGTCGGCGCCGGGTCGTTTTCCGCCGGCGAGAGTCGGCTGAGTTCCGTGTCGCTGAGCATTCTCATGGGTCGACCTTCCTGTCCGGATCGGTGGAGCATCGCCCTGCGCGGCGAGAGTCCCAAGCCGGCGCTTGCTTCGTCTAGGCGATCCGTCGCGCCGCGCCACGTCGACGGAGATGCGACCTCGAGCAGGCGTGAACTCGACTGCATTCGACAGCAGATTCAGCAGCATTTGCCGCAACACACGCTCGTCCCCGCGTACCGTCGACACGGCATCATAGTCCGGCCCGGTGACCCCGATCTCGCTCGCTTCCATGCGCTGCTGAACCATGCGCAGGCTGCTCCGGATGACATCGGCGAGGGGGATGGCCTCCGCGACCAGGTGAAACTTCCCGGCCTCGATCTTCGACGTATCGAGAATGTCGTTGATGATGTCGAGAAGATGGCTGCCGCTGAAATTGATGTGCGCAGCGTATTCCCGATAGCTCTCCGGCGAGAGCGGTCGCGTGTTCGCCCGTTGCATGAAGTCCGAGAATCCGATGATCGCATTGAGCGGCGTGCGCAGCTCATGGCTCATGTTGGCGAGGAATTCGGATTTCGCCCGGTTGGATTGTTCGGCATGCTGCTTCGCCACACGCAACATGTCTTCGGTGCGCTTGTGTTCTGTCACATCGACGCAAACCGTCACGATTCCCAGGTCGGGCGCCCCGTTGTGCCCGATCTCCAGGACGCGACCATCGCGCCTGACATGTTCGAAGCGCTTGATCGCAGGAAACTCGGGAAGGCGCAGGATGCTCGACAGCTCGTCGCGCGCGATCGGCTCGCCGTTGCTTGGCCGAGTGCCGACGCCTGGCTCGAGATCCAGCATCGCGAAGCACTTCTCGTTCGACGATATCAGGCGCATGTGGCGATCGAAGGTCGCGATGCCGGTATCCGCGGTGTCCAGGACCATCTGCAGGAACACCGTCTTCTCGACCAGCGCGCGTTGCGCATCGACCGATCGGGAAGCGCCGGTGTCAGCTCGCCCTTCTCGAGATAATCCGTGGCCCTGCGGTGGCCGCCGCCAGATCGATCTCGCGATCGCCGACACCCGTCAGCAGGATCATCGGAGTCGTGCAGCCGATCTCCACGCCGAGGCGAACGATCTCGAATCCCGTCCGTTCTCCGACGTAGTAATCGAGCAGGATCACGTCGAACCTGTCGCTCCGGATCCGGTCCAGCGCATCGTCCGTGGTGGCGCTCCACATGATCTCGAAACGCTGCGCGCCGATGTCGCCCAGCAGGTCCCGCGTGATGAGTCGTCCCCGTCCCCGTCCCCGTCCTCGTCGTCGTCGATCAGCAGCACGTGGCGGATGGCGGGAGACATCGTTCTCTCAGATCTGGGCCAGATCGACCTGCGGCGGCGCGCGCGGACCTGAAGGCCGAGCAATCCAGGCTCAAGGCGCGGCGCCTCGTGTTCATCGACGAGACGGCGGTCACGACGAAGATGGTCCGCCATCGCGGTCGTTCACCACGTGACGACGCACCCACAAGATCGACGG
>Ga0163144_10005932_pt1 | contig 27082 bp, 19 predicted proteins | sample OliLak19BULKMAT1_FD_123175 | JGI IMG/M metagenome (GOLD analysis project Ga0163144, IMG submission 123175) | Freshwater microbial mat bacterial communities from Lake Vanda, McMurdo Dry Valleys, Antarctica - Oligotrophic Lake LV.19.BULKMAT1 | ecosystem: Environmental > Aquatic > Freshwater >...
CCAGCACTAAAGTGCCGGGCTGAGGGAAAACAAAGTCCACTAAAGGGACTCTTTTTTTCCGACTCATGAACCAAGCAACCCACTTTAGTGGGTTTTGCAGTGCATTAGACGGGGGTTTTAACCCTCGGCGGCGGATTCACGATATATCCAATCATTTCACATTAGCCGTAAAGCGCTAAAAAGGTGGGTTTGTTGGTTGTCGATGATAAGCAACCAACAAACTATATGGATTAGAATGTCCAGACCCATGTGTCGGAAAAGTTACAGGTCGTCTCGGTGCGTTGATAATTCACCACCGCGTTGCCGATTTGCCCATCCGCCAGCAATTCCTCTGGCAGCGTGAACATCCCGACATATTGGCGGTCTACCCACAAATCAATCTGTTCCCCGCGCCGCACGACAATCAAGTTGTGACGTCCTGATGCGGCGGGGGATGCCCCATCGTTGAACTGTCCGGGCGCGAAATTCTCACCAACACGCGCCGATACCCCATAGCCGCCCTGCGTGTCCAGATAGGCTACCGCGTGCTGGGATTCGCCTAAATGGGCGAATAACACGCCGCACGCCACCAGCGCCGACGAGTCAGCCGTCTGGAGGGTGAAGGTCGTGTGCAACACCATATCCCCAAAAGTCGCCCCACGCCCCAGCAGAATCCGCCCGACTCCGGACTCAACTTGACGCCCAGAACTTTCTAGCACGGTCAGCGCAAGATTGCCCCCAGCCGGGATGACACGACGGCGTTCTAACTCTTGGATGGTGACGGCTTGGCCGCCCGTGACCAATCGCGACGGCATAATCTCGTCCCCGCCCATCTGCTGCGGCACGGTCAGCACAAGGTCATCGAAGGTGATGGTCAAATCCCCCACCACGGAATCCGGCGTGCTGGCGAGCAGTCCCACCGTCCCACCTCGTGGCGCAAAAGCGTTCGTCTCGACGGCTTGACCGACATACGCGCCATTGTAGAACAGGTCGAAGCCCGCCCCGTTGACCAGTACGCCCAACGTGAAGCGCGTCGCGCCCTCGACAATTGCCGGGTGATTCGTCCAATCGCGGACGGTGCGCGTCGAACCATCTGGATTGATAAAATTCAGCCGCCACGCGCCTTGACTGCCAATGATGGCCGCATAGTAACCAGACTCTCCGCTACGGAGCGCAAGCCCCGCTTGCCAACCCGACGGCGCACGTTCGACCTCAAGGGCGGCCTGCACATAAAAATCCGTCAATTGCGACAACGCCCGGCGGGTGAGACGGGCGTGCAGACGCGGCTCTGGCAGCACCAGACGCGCCTCACCATCGGTTTGGGTCAGCGTGCCAACATCATCAACCGTATCCCATGCGCGGCCGCTGGTATCGGAGAAATCATCGACTTCCGAGCGTTCGGCATATCCCGGCAGCAAGGTCAGGGTATAGTCGCCCGTGGTTTGAGCATAGCCGCTGACCGTTACCGTGTAGTTGTCGATGCGGGGCAAGGTGATCGCTTGCAGCAGCGCGTCTGAGCGCCCCGGATAGGCGAAATCGTCATTGCTGGTCAGCGCTTGACCGCTACTATTGGTCAGCGACAGCACCGGGTCAAACCCGTTCACGCCGATAGCGCTCAACGAGACGACTTGACCCTCTAACCCGGTGAATGTCCATGTATCTGAGCCGCCGGGCGCGACAATCGTGCCTTCAAACGGCAGAAACGGCTCTAAGGCCAGCGATTGGGCGGCGGTCATGCCCACGCTCATCCATAAGGCCATCAACGCGGCGACGATTCCAAGGCGAGCGCTCATCCCTCTTGCACCATCCACACGGGGAAATGGGTTTTGAGGTGGTTGAAATAGGTTAAAAACGCCTCATTAGAGATTTCTGCCCCTTCGTTCCAACGCCAGATTTCGGCCTCGCGTAGACGGCGTTGTTGACCCGCCAGCCGGATGTCCGATTCTTGTTTCTTGGGCGGGGTCAGGATGGTATAGCCGTCGGCCAGCGGCAGACTCTTGAACTCTTCCGGCGACATAAAGGTATAGACCGCAATATAGGTATGCTCTTGCATCAAGCCCAACGCTACGACAAACCATCCTTTTGGGATGCGCGTCCGCCGCGTGATGGGGAAGCGCCACGTCAGGACATTGACGTGCTGAGTCGGGTCTACCTCGCGCTGGGTCTGCCCCTTCAACGCCAGCCGGATGGATGTGGGCGAGACTTCTAATGTCCGACCCGACGGCCAACGTTGCTTCAGCCGTGATTCGACCACCCGCGTGACGAGGACGGACGCGATCACCCCAATCGCAGCGGCCAGTATTCCGCCAAAGCTATAGGCGGAGAGCAGCGACCCGGCAATCAAAAAACCGCCCACGCCCACCAAAATAAAACTACCCAGCACCGCGAACCGTAAACCGCCGTGTTCAGGGTCTACGGTGATGTGTAAGGTCTCGGTTTCAGACATAATTTCTCCCTCTCTTAATCATAGCGCGGGCGCCTCGCGAGACGCCCCTACAAATCCGTGCGTAATTTCCACAATTCAGGGAACAACTCGTGTTCCAACACCGCTTTCAGATAGGCCACCCCCGCCGACCCGCCCGTGCCGCGCTTGAAGCCAATCACGCGCTCAACGGTGGTGATATGCCGGAAGCGCCATTGCCGGAACGAGTCTTCTAGGTCTACCAATTCTTCCGCCAATTGGTACAGTTCCCAATGGTTTTCATGGTCGCGGTAGATACTCAGCCACGCGGCCTCAACGCTCTCATTAATCACATAACGCTGCGTGAAGTCGCGGTCTGTCGCTTGGGAGTCTACTGCAAAACCACGCCGCGCCAACAGGCGATTGGCCTCGTCATACAGGGACGGGCGGGCATACTCCGTCATGATGGTCTCGTATAGCGCGGTCTTATGCGCGAACGGCTTGACGGCGTTGGCGTGTTTCGCGCCGAGGATGAACTCAATCATCCGGTATTGGTGCGACTGGAATCCGCTGGAATGACCCAACATCCCGCGAAACTGACTGTATTCGCTGGGGGTGAGAGTCGCCAACACATCCCACGCCCGTACCAACTGCTCCATGATGCGGCTGACTCGCGCCATCATCTTGAAGGCTGGCTGCAATTCGCCTTTGATGATTTGCTCACGGGCGGCGGTGAGTTCGTGCAGCATCAGGCGCATCCAGAGTTCACTGGTCTGATGTTGGATGATGAACAACATCTCGTCGTGATGGTCAGACAACGGCCTCTGGGCGGCCAACAAATCATCTAAGGCCAGATAATCACCGTAACTCATATCATTGGAAAAATCGAGTTTGGGGGTCGGGTCAGACATATCCTAATGACTTTCTCTATAGTTATACGTGTATTGTAAAAGCGCCCCCGATTGTACATCAAATCGGGGGCGCGTTCAGAGTTACTGGACACAGATGGCGACCCGCTCAGGAAGTCTTGGTAGTACCTTTCAAAAAGTGTGCCTCCATGCCATCAGCGGTAATGCCGGTGACACGCGACGGCCAAAAATATATAACACGTTTTTATCGCATTAAAGTGTCTATTTTTGGGGGGAGAAATTATGTAGAGAGTCCGACTCCGATGTTCACGATAATCAAAATTGGCGAAGGTATTGGCTAACCTCGACGTAATAATTCTGCTACCAATCCTGTCCATCCGGTTTGATGACTTGCACCCAATCCCGCCCCAGTGTCGCCATGAAAATACTCATAAAACAGAATATTATCTTGCCAGTCGGACTGAAAACGATCCATTCCACCAAAAACGGGTCGTTGCCCGCGCTCATTTCGTAGGAAGATTTTTGTCAAACGTTGGGATAAGTCATCGGCAACTTCATTCAGAGTCATCATGTTGCCGCTGCCCGTCGGGCATTCCACCTGAAAATCAGCTCCATAATAGCGGTAGTATTTTCTTAGAGCCTCAATGAGCAGATAATTGATAGGAAACCAGATTGGACCGCGCCAGTTAGAATTTCCTCCAAACAAGCCATCCCGCGATTCAGCAGGTGAATATTGGATACTGAAGTTTTGTCCACCGACATTAAGTTCATAGGGCGTCTCGTGAATTTTTGAAATAGACCGAATTCCATAGGGAGATAGAAATTCGTTTTCATCTAACATGTAGCGTAATACACTCCGAAGCTTTTCTTCTGTCAGCATCGCAAAGAGATGAGCGCTACCGTAACCCTGAACATCTACACTTGCCAGATTCTGGGCAAGAAGTGGGCGATGTTGGCACAGCCACTTGATACTACGGGCAAAATCGCTGAAATAATCTAAGGTTTCCTGTCCAATCGTTTCAACGGCAATCAAAGGCATCAACCCAACCAGCGATCGCACTTTGAGTGGACGTACAGTCCCATCTGGTAACTTGAGGATATCGTAGAAGAAGCCATCCTGCTCATCCCATAGCCCCACGCCATCATGCGCGTCCCCACTGATTGCCCGCGCTATCCAGAGAAAATGCTCATAGAATTTAATCGCCATGTCTACATAGGCACGATCATTTTTTGCTAACTCCAACGCCATATTTAACATGACAAGGCAGTAAAAACCCATCCAAGCGGTTCCATCACTCTGGTTGATATAACCGCCCGTTGGTAAAACTGCACTACGATCAAATAGGCTAATATTATCCAATCCTAGAAACCCGCCTTGAAAGATGTTTCGTCCTTCTGCATCCTTACGATTCACCCACCATGTGAAATTCAGAAGCATCTTGTTGAAAATTCGTTTCAGAAACGCTTGGTCTTGTTTGCCATCCAGTTCGTAAACACGCCAAGCGGCCCAAGCGTGAACGGGTGGGTTCACGTCACTTAGAGACCACTCGTAAGCCGGGAGCTGTCCGTTAGGATGCATGTACCACTCGCGAGTAAGGAGGACGAGTTGTTCTTTGGCGAAAACTGGATCAATCATCGCCAGCGGAATGCAATGGAATGCCAAATCCCAGCCAGCGTACCAAGGATATTCCCATTTATCTGGCATCGAGAGGATGTCAAAATTGTTGAGATGCTGCCATTGATGGTTTCTACCAGAATTCCGTTGTTCGGGGGGAGTGGCTATTGGATCACCAGCCAGCCATTGTTCTACATCATAATAGAAGAGTTGCTTGCTCCACATCATACCAGCCAGTGCCTGTCGCTGAACATTTTTCTGATCTTCAGACAACTTGTCACTGTGAATACTATTGTAAAATTCATCCGCTTCAGCGATATGTTTAGCAAACTCTAGATCATAAGAAACAAATGGCTGTTGATGTGACTGTGCTGACAATCGTAATGAGATGCTTACTGTCGCTCCTGAGTCAATCTGCTTCGTATACACCACAGCCGCTTTGGTACCAGATTGAGCCGGATTAATCGCACTTTGATCTTGCTGGATGATGTAGCGATGGAAGGCATCTTTGACATAATGATTGTCGTTTGATACACCATACAAGCGCTCACGGTTAGTCTCATTCTCCGTAAAGATAATCTCAGATGCGCCCTGACTATACAGCCAATATTTCCCTAATACAGGGTGTTCAGCCACTATCGTTTGATTGTCTTCCAGCCCCAATCGTGGTTTCTGTGGAACATCTCCCATCGGACCCGCTTCATAACCCCATGACCATGTATTACGAAACCACAGGGTCGGCAACAAGGTAAGCGAAGCAGGTTCAGGACCAAGATTGGTGACGGAAATGCGAATTAAAACATCCTCAGCCGTCGATTTAGCATATTCTACGACCAAATCAAAATAACGATTATCGTCAAAAATCCCTGTGTCTATCAATTCATATTCAAATTCTTTACGACTGCGGCGGCGGTTTTCGTCAACCAATAACCCATAAGGAAACTCATGCTGCGGATATTTATACAGCATTTTCATATAACTATGGGTGGGGGTGCTGTCGAGATAGAAATAATATTCTTTTACATCTTCCCCGTGATTGCCTTCATTGCCCGTAAGCCCAAAGAGCCGTTCTTTAAGAATCGGGTCATTCCCGTTCCATAATGCTAGCGCAAAGCAGAGATACTGCTTATCGTCGCTAATGCCCGCTAATCCATCTTCCCCCCAACGATAGGCTTTGCTACGAGCATGGTCATGGGATAAAAATTCCCATGCTGCACCATAGGGGCTATAATCTTCGCGGACAGTACCCCATGCACGTTCACTAAGGTAAGGTCCCCACTGTTTCCAGTGAACTCGACTTTCTTTTGCTTCCTCGATACGTCTGTGTTCCTGTGTGAATCCCATCAATAACTCCTACGATCTGAATTGGTATACCTTGAAGTGATTTTCTGATGGCTCCGTTCCAAGATTTGCATTGCCATCGGGTGAGTATACACTCGATCCAAGGGGTTGAACAGTAATTTGGTAAATGCTCAACAAACGATGCAAGTAAGGGCAATACCTTCGCCAAAATCCGATTGATAACATCCATCACCAGCGGACACGGCAGGCCGTGTCCCTACAATAAAAACCCCGTCACGGGAGGATTCGTAGGGACAACGCCCGCGTTGTCCGTGATAATCAAAATTGGCGAAGGTATTGATAGAACAAAGTATATACGGACAACATTGAAAACCCCCTTTTCCATTATGGAGTAAGGGGGCTGGGATGCTGCTAATCCATCGCAGAGGCGATGGGCTGACCATACAACACATGGCGCAGATAATGGCCGGTGAAGCTGGCTGCAACCTCCGCGACTTCCTCCGGCGTGCCTTGTGCGATGATTTCACCGCCGCCGTCGCCACCCTCTGGGCCGAGGTCAATCAGGTGGTCAGCCACCTTGATGATGTCGAGGTTATGCTCAATCACGACCACCGAGTTCCCCTGATCGACCAACTGCTGAATCACATCAATCAGGCGCTTCACGTCTACCGCGTGCAGGCCGGTGGACGGCTCATCCAAAATATAGATGGTGCTGCCCGTCGCCCGCTTGCTCAGTTCACGGCTGAGTTTGATGCGTTGCGCTTCGCCGCCAGACAGTTGAGTCGCGGGCTGCCCGATGCGGATATAGCCCAAGCCCACCGCGTCGAGCGTCTCTAGCTTGTTGCGGATGGTCGGCACGTTCTCGAAATAGGTCAAGCCCTCGCTGACGGTCAAATCCAGCACATCCGCAATGCTCTTGCCCTTGAAATGGACTTGTAGCGTCTCGCGGTTATAGCGCGAGCCGTGGCAGACCTCGCAATCGACGTAAATATCAGGCAGGAACTGCATCTCGATTTTGATTTGCCCCTGCCCCTGACAGGCCTCACAGCGCCCGCCCTTGACGTTGAAGCTGAAGCGTCCGGGGCCGTAGCCGCGAATCTTGCTCTCCGGCAATTCCGCGAACAACTCGCGGATGGCGTCGAACATCTTGGTATACGTGCCGGGGTTGCTGCGCGGGGTGCGCCCGATGGGAGATTGGTCGATGTTGATGATTTTATCGACCTGCTCCAACCCATCAATCGCCTCATGTGTGCCGGGGCGTTCGCGGCTACCGTTAATCGTCTGCGCCAGCTTGGTATACAAGATATCCACAATCAGCGTCGATTTGCCCGACCCCGATACGCCGGTCACACACACCAATTTACCGAGCGGGATGTCTACGCTGATGTCTTTCAGGTTATTCTCGGTTGCGCCGCGCACGGTGATTTTCTTGCCGTTGCCCGCCCGCCGCTTTTCCGGCACGGGGATGTGGAATCGCCCGCTGAGGAAGTCTCCGGTGGGGCTGCCGACCACTAGCATGACTTCTTCCGGCGTGCCTTGTGCGACCACGTTACCGCCGTGTTCGCCCGCGCCGGGGCCGAGGTCAATCAGATGATCGGCACAGCGCATGGTTTCCTCGTCGTGTTCAACCACCAAAACCGTGTTACCGAGGTCGCGTAGACCCATCAGCGTCCGAATCAGTTTGCCGTTGTCGCGCTGATGTAACCCGATGCTCGGCTCATCCAACACGTATAACACGCCGGTCAGACGGCTACCAATTTGAGTCGCCAAACGGATGCGTTGCGCCTCACCGCCGGACAGACTGGCCGCGCTACGGGCGAGAGTCAGATAATTCAGCCCGACATCGTTCAAGAAGCGCACCCGCGCCTCAATCTCTTTGAGGATTTGGTAGGCGATTTGCTGGTCGCGGTCAGATAGCGTGCCGACCATCCCATCTTGACCGCGCAGGCCGTCCACCCACGCCTTGAGCTTGCCGACGGGCAGGTTGGTGATGTCATAAATCGGCTTTTCGGCCACCGTGACCGCCAACGCCGCCGGACTCAGACGCCGCCCGCCGCACACCTCGCACGGGAACTGGGTCATATAGCCTTGCAGCACCTCGCGCATCCCTTCCGATTGCGTCTCGGCGTAGCGGCGCTTGAGATTGTTGACCACGCCCTCAAATTTGCTCTCGTACACGCGTAGTTGGTCAAAGCGGTTGTAATACTCCATTTTGACCTTGCCGCCCGCGCCGTACAGCATGATATTCTGCTGCGCCTCGGTGAGGGTGTTCCACGGCGCGTTGATGTCGATGTTATGCGCCTTGCACACGGCCTCAACCACGGCGCGACCCCATCCGCCGGGTTCTTCCATATTGTTCCAGCCGCTGGCGTCAATTGCGCCGCCCGCGATGCTCAAGTTGGGGTTGGCAATCACCCGCGCTGGGTCAAATTCCAATTTGAAGCCCAAGCCCTGACATCCCGTACATGCGCCGCGTGGCGTGTTGAACGAGAACGTACTCGGCTCGATGTCGGCCACGCTGCCATGACCATTGGGGCAAGCCAATTTCTCACTGAACGGGATGTCATACGGCTTGTCGGTCAAGACATTCACCGTGATGAATCCCTCACCCAGTTTCAGCGCGGTTTCGATGGCGTTGGTCTGGCGAGTCTCGGCATTGCGGGCGTCCTCGCTGTTGGGGTCTTCATGCGTCCGCACCACCAGCCGGTCTACCACGATTTCGATATTGTGGATGCCGTAGCGGGTCAGCTTGATTTCTTCTTCGAGTTCGCGCACTTGACCGTCAATCCGGGCGCGGACGAATCCGTTTTTCTTGATGTCCTCAAGCACCTTATCATGCGTGCCTTTTTTGTCACGGATGACCGGCGCGAGGATTTGGATGCGCGTGCCTTCTGGCAAACCGCTGATGGAGTCCACGATCTGTTGGGCGCTCTGAGCGCTGACTTCCGCGCCGCAGGTCGGGCAGTGTGGGATGCCGATGCGGGCGTATAGCAGGCGCAGATAGTCATAAATCTCTGTGACCGTGCCGACGGTGGAGCGTGGGTTGTGGCTGACGCCCTTCTGGTCGATGCTGACGGCGGGACTCAGCCCTTCAATTTGGTCTACATCGGGCTTTTCCATCTGACCGAGGAACTGGCGCGCATAGGCGCTCAGGCTCTCAACATAGCGGCGCTGACCTTCCGCGAAGATGGTATCGAATGCCAGCGATGATTTACCCGACCCAGATAGGCCGCTGATGACGACCAATTGGTCGCGGGGGATTTCGATATCGATGTTCTTGAGGTTGTGTTCACGAGCGCCACGGACGACGATTTTGTTCGACATAACAGGTCGGAGTCTCCGTTGAGGGGATACGGTGTGATGTGCAGGGGATGGCACAAAAGTTCTAAGATTATAGAGGTTGACACGGACTATCACAATACCAGAAGTCCCGATGTATGCGCCTGTGCGATTGGTGAGAAAACCCGATACAATGGGAAGTAACCGTATCTGGACAACATAACATGCTGCCGCAGACCCGCCTTTTGACGCTTGAAGATTATCAACGTATCGCCCAATCACCAGAATATGATGGGGTGCGGGTGGAACTTGTGCATGGCGCGTTGTGCCAATGGGGGGTTATGACTGGCGGAACAAGCCCGATTCACGGTTGGGTTGTGAATGAAATCGCCTTCTTGTTGAATCAATATGTCCGCACCCATGCGCTCGGACAAGTATTCATCGGTGAAACAGGCTTCAGACTCCCCAGCCGACATGATGACCTCCCCACCGTCCGAATCCCCGATGTCGCTTTTGTATCGGCATCCCGACTCCCGCCAAAATTGACCGAAGGCTATGCCGAGTTTCCGCCCGATTTGGCCGTTGAAGTCATCTCTCACGGCAATGATGCAGAAGAAATTCAAGAAAAAGTCCTCGATTTTCTTGAAGCCGGAGTGAGTTTGATTTGGTTGGTCTACCCCAAAACCCAATCCATCACCGTTCATACAATCGACGGCGCACATATCTTCGGTATAGCAGATATGTTGGACGGCGGCGATATACTATCGGGCTTGTCTATCCCTGTGGTATCTGTTTTCCCCAAACGATAAGGCCAGATTTCACCCTATGCCCATCACCCTGACCATCCGGCTCGCTGACTTGGTTGACCTCAACGCCATGCACGCCATCCTGACGCTGTGCGGCGAACACATGCACCGCGCCCAAACTATGCACCATTGGCATCCTTTCAGCCCGTTTGATCGCTGGCTGTCGCGGGTTGACCCGCAGCGCGTCTATGCGATTTATGACGGTGATTATCTGATTGGCACGTTCAACCTCAATGACAATCCGCGTGACTATCAGAGCCGCGTGGCGTGGGCGAATCCGGGGCATCGGGCGGTCTATTTTGGCGGATTCGGCCTATTGCCGGGGTATTGGGGCGGCGGGCTGGGCAAGCATGTCATCGCGGAAATGGAATCCATTGTCACGGCACAAGCGTATGACTCGGTGCGATTCGATGGAGTCGCCAGCAATGCGCCGTTGATGAAGTTCTATACCCAATTGGGCTATCAGGAACGCGGAATCCTCGACCTCACCCCAGCGGGCTGGAAACCCATCATGAACTTTGAGAAGGTGTTTCGTCGCGAGTGATTATCTTAGCTTGCGCCAATCCCTCAACGACGACAGGTTGCCTCATGCTTCTTCATTGAACTTGGCGCGGGGATACCGCTACCCTTGTGGTAGCGGAGGAAAGCGCCTCTCCTTTCTCGTAAAAATAGCCATCGGATTTGTGAATTGCGGTGCAGTAGCGATAGCCGATACCCTGAACCGTTCCGGCGGGGGTGGTGATATTAAAAGAACCACTAGCTCTTACACTTGCTCTCCCAACATACATACCGCGTTTTACTCCTTTTGTGACCATTGCCCTGACCATATCTCCCGTTTGGAAACCAAAGTGGACACGCCCTAGTTTGGCGCTGGTTCGTGGAAATCCATACTTATCAACGCCGCACATTTGGCGCGATTGATGTCCCGTCGCCTTAATCTGAATCGGGGCATGACTTGGGCTGATGGTGACTTGTTCGCCGCTTTCACCCACACAAGCCGCATCAATCCAATGCGCCTTTGGATGGTCTTGTTTTCTTCGATTAAATTTCGTGCGCCCGCCTGTCCCGACTTCCAACGGCAACCCCAATGTATCCATCCGTCTCCATAATGCCCATCGAGTCGCATTGACCGTCGCCGCGTCTTTGAGGGGTTGTTTGGCTTGCTTTTGGATGTTCGGGTGTCCAAATTCTGCCGCAGTTTGGCTACCCTTACGCTGATTACAGGCGTGACAAGCCAGCGTAAGATTACTCACACGATTTGAGCCACCGCATGATTTCGGGGTGATATGATCAATTTCTAGCTGTGTGTTAGTCGCACCGCAATAAGCGCACTTGCGCCCCCATTTTTCCAGTAGGTACTCTCGAACCTCATAACCAGCAAGTTCACCCTGTTGGTATTCCACGCCAGAAATCTCAGCGTTTTCCATCAACTGTGTGTCGAAACGCACGAGTTCCATCGACAATGAGCCAATAGGCGACCAGCGACGCAGACGCCCGACCCAAGTTAGCATATTCTCGACTCTGCTTTGTAACGACGGCGCAAGCCAACCTTCCGCACGACGCCGATTCAGGAAACGCGCAGCGTGGTAGCGTGTTTTTCGGCTACACCGACTATTCCTTATCTGCCGACGCGATAATAGCTTATCTCGGATTTGCTGCCCGCGATGGGTGAGCTTCCCAGCCCAAATCACGCGCTTACCCCGTTTGAAATCAGCGACCATCGCTATCCCAGTATTCTTACTGCCCGGGTCTAGCTTGAGCGCGATGGGCTGAACGTCACCACCGTCGCGTTCTTTCAAAATGATGGTGAAGGGGTATTGACGAAAGACCGCCGCCTTCCCTTGCTTGAGCAATTGCCGCGCACGCGCCGAATGACACGGCATGAGCGATTTTTTGTTCTTGTCTAGCACCAATACTCGTTGCATGAGTTACCTCATTATGCTCGCCTTGCGGCGATAAAGTGAACCGCGCCAATGTTATTCGGGCTTGTCATGCCCACCGCACTTGCCTAGACCCTCAGCATGTTTAACGGTGGACGATAGAGCGACGGGCTGGTTCAGTCACCTATCGGTATAATATGCGGTACAATCCCTTCTGAACGCTAGACGAATGACTTTTTACGTCCCAGAGGGAGAACTTCATACCCATGAACCTCGATACCAGTATTTTCCGCAAATATGACATCCGTGGCACGGCAGTAGGCGAAACCCCACAAATCACCCCAGATGTCGCCCGTTTGGTCGGTAAGGCGCTCGGCACATACCTGCCCAAGCAATACGGCACAGAGCGTATGTTCGTTGGCGGCGACAATCGCCTGACCACCCCCTCCATCCGCGCCGCCCTGATTGAAGGCGTCGCCAGTACCGGCCTCGCCGTCACCGATATCGGCCCCGTGATGACCCCAACCGTCTATTTCGCCGCTGCGATGTATGGCGACAAGGGCGCGGGCGTGATGATTACCGGCAGCCACCTCGACACCAAGTACAACGGGATTAAGATGGCCTACGGCTCGCTGGCACTGTCTGGCGACCAAATCCAAGACCTGCTGAAAATTATTCAGGCTGGGACGTTCGCGCACGGAAAGGGTGAGGTCGGCCAAGATTATGACACCATCAACCGGCACATGGCGCACATCGGCGCGATGGTCAATTTCCCGCGCAAATTGAAGGTCGTGATGGACGCCGGAAATGGCCTGAGCGGGACATACGTCTTCCCGTTACTGCAAAAACTCGGCTTAGAAGTCCACGGCCTCTACCTTGAGAGCGACGGCACGTATCCCAATCACCTGCCCAACCCAGAAGACCCCGAAATGACGGTTGACCTCGAACGGGCGGTTGTCGATAAAAATGCAGACCTCGGTTTGGCCTTTGACGGCGACAGTGACCGCTGCGGATTCATCGACAATCACGGCCACCATATCGCGGCAGACCGTTTGCTGGCGTTGCTGGCGAAAGATGTGCTGACCCGTCACCCCGGCGCACCCATCGTCTATGACGTGAAGGCGTCAATGGCGTTGAGCGACTACATCAAGAAACATGGCGGCGTGCCGGTCATGTGGAAAAGCGGTCATAGTCTGATGAAACAGAAGATGCACGAACTCAAGTCCCCGTTGGGCGGCGAGGTCAGCGGCCACTTATTCTGGGGCGATAATTACTTCGGCTTCGACGACGCGCCGCTGGTAGCGCTCAAGACGCTGGAAATCATCAGCAAATCCGGCAAGACCATCAGCGAACTGTTCGAGGATGTCCCCAAGCTGGTCGCCACGCCGGAAATCATCATGGACGCGGCGGACAATCGCAAATTCGTCATCATCTCGGAACTCAGCGCGGCGCTGGACTCGACCTATGAAGTCAATACGTTGGATGGTGCGCGTGCCCAATTCGCCAATGGGTGGGGCTTGGTACGCGCCAGCAATACACAGCCGGCCATCACCATGCGCTTCGAGGCGTATACCAAAGAGCAATTGGTTGAGTACATGAACATCTTCCACGCGGCGCTGTCGCAGTATCCAGATATAGACCTGACCAAACTCAACACACAAATCACAAACTTCAGCGCGTAATCTTATACAGACTCCCTCACCCTAAATCCCTAACCCTTCATGAGGAAGGGATTTGGGGTGAGAGACATTATTTACCCAAAATTGGACGCTTCAAAATGATATTCATGATAATTTGCCTGATATTCTTGGTTATTGCCCCAACCGTCTCGGCGCAAAACACCAGCGGCGATACCCTGATATTCGTCTGGAATGATAGCGTATACGCGCACACGCTGGGGAATAATCAAACCGTCGCTACTCAGCGCCCATTCATTGACGCGCTACCCATCCCTCACTCCCATCACGGTAACGTTTTTGAATATGAGAACAGCCCGCTAACAGACGCCCCCATCGACGATTATGGGTTTTATCAGGGGATAGCGTCGCCGGATAACACAAAGTTCGCCTTCCTTACGATTCAACCTGACGGCGCGGGCTATCACGTCATTTTGGTTGAAAACGAGGCGCAACGAGTCTTATTTTCGGGCAATGTCACCCCTGAACGGGGCTATCTCGTCCCGGTTGGGTGGTCAGATGACGGCGCGTTAATTTTGTTGGAACGGTATAGCCTGCACACCTTAAACAGACTGCGGCTGTGGCGCTATACCGAGGGCGACTCGGCCTTATCTCTCAGCGATGACATCGCCATCCCCGAACTCAAAGGCAACAGCGCGACCTTAGGTAGCGACTGGGTGTTCCTCGGATTCGATACCGTAGGTCAACTCGGATACCTGATGAACCTCAATACCCGGCAATTGACCACATTTTTGACCACCTTTGCACTTCAAGACCCGCCCGCCTCGGCCTTTGAAACATACCCGCTGGATGTCGTCGGCGTGGTTGATAGCGCCGACCTGCAAACGTGGTTAAACCAGTCCGCCTCAGCAACCGAGGCAATCTCCGCTCAAGCGCCGTTCCTACATTGGCCGCTTCCCGATTATGCGCGCAGCATCACCTGTTACCCCGATTCCGAGTGGACGGATTTACAATTTGCGTTTGAATGTCAGGGCTTAACGACTCCACGCGCCTATCAGGGACATGAGGGGACGGACATCGGCGGCAAACCTAACGGCTTAGAAATTGGGACACAGGTTTATGCGGCGGCGCGTGGCTTAGTGATTGACCGGAATATCGGCTGCCCCAGCGACGACATCACCTGCGGAGACGCCTACGGAAACTATGTCTTGATTGAACACTCTCTTATGGTGAATCATGACATCGAAACATGGTTCACGGGCTACGCCCATCTGCAAACTGTTTTGGTTGAACGCTATGATTACATTCGGGAAATCGGATTGCCAATCGCCCTAAGTGGTGACACCGGTTTAGGCGGCGCACATCTGCACTTTGAGGTCAGGTCTCCCAGTCAATCGACTCGCGCTAATTGGATTGACCCGTGGGATACGCGCCCCTCATCCGATGGGGTAAGCCTGTGGATTGGTGGGAGTGAACGCCCCGTAGCGTCCGTCACAGCTGCCCCACCGCCAACCCTGATGACCTGCCAGACCATCGACGGGAACAATATTCGGGGTGGGCCGGGGACGGAGTATGAGGTCGTTGAAAAGTCGCTCTCAGCCGTTGATTACGAGGTGTTTCAGATTCAACGGCTTGAAACTGGCGGCACACCCGGCGACTGGTATCATATTCGCTGGCCGGAATCGCAAATCACAGGCTGGATATGGTCAGACCTGATGGCGACTTGCACCACGCCGTCCCCTCAATAACCACCATCTGACCTCGAATTTGAGATATTTTAATGCCATTATGTAATGACCACGCGAGGGTTAGCGATAAGATTATAGACTTGTTCGGTATCTTCCCCATCCAAAGAGGTGTCAACCATTTGATGAATACGACGCATTAACTCGCCCCAAGTTGGCGCGGAGGTCACAGCGACGATTTCTTCACACGATGCGACGTAATAGGGCGTACCGGTATCATCGCCGTCATCTATCGCCGTGAAATATTCAACCCGTATGTGTAGTGTATCCGAGGGGGTGTTCATCCCGTAGCACCTCGACCTGTTGACACGACCAGTATACTTCATGTCGGCTATAATATTCGCCTATATCAAGTAAACACCATACTATATTGGACACCCTATGAACGTTGAACGCCCCCTCATCCAAGCCGTTGGTCTCATCAAGCGATTCGGATTCCGCCCAGTATTGCGCGGCCTCGATTTGAGCATCCCACGCGGGCAATCGCTGGCGCTGATGGGGGCGAACGGCGCGGGCAAAAGTACCCTGTTGCGCTTGATGGTCGGGCTGGGGCGGCCTGACGGCGGGACGCTGACCGTCGGCGGGTGGGACATCCCCCGTGAGGCGGCGCATATCCGCGCCCATCTGGGAGTCGTGACGCACAAGCCCCTGTTGTATGAAGGACTCACCGCCCGCGAAAATCTACTGTTCTTCGGGCGCTTATATGGCCTGACCGGGGCGGCCTTAGACTCACGAGCAGAGGAACTTTTGGCGCAGGTTGGGTTGAAAAAACGCGGATTCGACCTCGTGCGCGGATTCTCACGCGGGATGTTACAACGCCTGAGCATCGCCCGCGCTTTGCTGCACCAGCCGGACATGCTGCTGTTGGATGAGCCATTCACGGGACTCGACCTCGCCGGAGTCGATGTGCTGACAGCGGTCATTGATTCCGCCCGCGCCGAGGGCAAAACCATCCTCCTGACCACTCACGACCCCGCCCACGCGCTACGCCTGTCTGACCGCGTGGCTGTGCTGTCAAAAGGCGTCGTCGCGCTAGATTCCCCTGCCTCAGCTTTTGCATCCCAAAACGCGCTGGCCGAGGCGTATGCGTCGGTTTAGGGAAACGTGTTGATAGGGTTTCACCAATACCGTCATTTTTGGCTCATGTTCAAATCGAGTGGTGTAGGGACGGCATTCTTGCCGTCCGTTTTCGGAACAGGCGGACGCCCAGAAGGGCGTCCCTACATTGATAATCATTTCACATAGTCTGAACATGAGTCGCGTTTTTACGATAAAAACAACCGTTTTATACACGATTTCATACAAAATGTAGGAAAGCCCATAGCATTTTTGCGCCGCACGGCCTCATGACTGGGCTGCGGTGCGGGTGTATGATGACAGACATTGAACCTTTTGCAGTAACTTTATTCATCCACCCCACGGTGAACCCCATCATGCGTCAATTCGTCTCCAAGCAAGTCCAACAACTGCGCCCGTCCGGTATCCGCCGCTTCTTCGACATCGCGGCCACCATGCAAGATGTGATTACCCTCGGCATCGGCGAGCCTGATTTCGCCACCCCAGACCACATCGCTAAAAAAGGCGCAGACGCGATTTTGCAAGGCCAGACCGCCTATACCAGCAACAGCGGCACGATTGAACTGCGCCACGCCATCTGCAATCAACTGCTAAACCGCTACGGCGTCAGCTATGACCCCGGCTGCGAGGTATTGGTCACGGTGGGCGTCAGTGAAGCCCTCTGGCTGGCGCTGAAGGCCATCTGCGACCCCGGCGATGAGGTCTTGGTGATTGAGCCGTGTTTCGTCGCCAACCCCGCCGCCGTCGAGATGGCGGGCGGCCTCCCGGTGATGGTTCCGACCTATTTCGAGCATGATTTTCAGGTCACGGCAGACGACCTCGAGTCGCGCATCACGCCGCGCACCAAAGCCATTTTGATGAGCTACCCCAATAACCCCACCGGCGCGGTTTTGACGCCGGAGCGTATGGCCGATATCGCAGCCGTGGCCGAACGTCACGACCTCGTGGTGATTTCGGACGAGATTTACGAGCGCCTCGTATATGACGTACAGCACATCAATTTTGCGTCGTTGCCGGGGATGCGCGAACGCACCATCCTACTCAGCGGCATGAGCAAGTCTTACGCGATGACCGGCTGGCGTATCGGATATGCCGCCGCGCCCGCGCCCATTATGGAAGCCATGCGGAAGCTGCACCAATATCTGATTATGTCCGCGCCGACTATGGGGCAAGCCGCCGCCCTGCAAGCCATCCAGCACGGCGAGGCGGATGTCGAACACATGCGCCAGAGTTATGACGCCCGCCGCCGCCTGATTGTGGACGGCTTCAACCGTCTGGGTCTGACCTGTTTCGAGCCGCGTGGCGCGTTCTACGCCTTCCCGTCGATTGCCTCTACCGGCATGACCGATGAGGAATTTTGCGAAGCCCTGTTGATGGAGGAGCGCGTTGCGGTCATCCCCGGTAGCGCGTTCGGCCAATCGGGAAAAGGCTTCATCCGCGCCAGCTATACGACGGCTTATGAGGACATCGAAAAGGCGCTAGAACGCATCGAAAATTTCATGATGAAGCGCGGCCTGATACAACCTCTCGCGCTGATGGCCTAACCTTATAACAGCAAAACACCCCGCGCCACGATATATGGCGCGTTCGTAGTTCTTCAAACCTTGTGTTTGAGGGATGTCAGGCGGTTGGGAAAGCGAAATAGGATCAACAATCTCAGCCTTGTCCTGATGCGAACAGCGTCCCCAGCACGATTTTCGCGCCTAATACAGGAGGGATGAACGACTCACCGTCGCCATACCCGCCCAGCCGAACATATTTACCGTCGGTCAACGTTCAGACTTCCGTATAAGGCAGACACGTCGGTGGCGTGTCTCTACAAACCACACAATATGGGCGCACACACGGGTGCGCTCCTACGAAAACCCCGATATTGTAGGGGCGGGGTCATGTCCCCGCACGCCATGTCCCCCGCTTGAAACAGCGCTCTCATTAAATAGAAACACCCCTCTCCATAGCTGATGAAGAGGGGTGTTTTAGGGGTGAAGCTTAGTCTTCTGAGCCGTATGCGCCGAAGCGTTCGAGGTCGCCCATCGACTTGAAGCGTGCGCCGTCCGGCAGGATTACCCCGTTGAGACTGGCATCCCGGAAATCTGCACCCTTGAGGGTCGCGCCAGTCAGATTTGCGCCACTGAGTTCCGCGTTTTCAAAATTCGCCCCGCTGAAGTCTGCCCCGTTGAGATTGGCACGGCTCAAGTCCGTTTCGCTCAAGTTTGCGTTTGAGGCTTGCGCCCCCTCGAAATTCGCGCCCTTGAGGTCAGCCGTTTCAAAATCTGCGCCGTGCAGAGTCGCGTGTTCAAAATTGGCGTGATTGAGATCGCAGCCGCGCAAGGTGATATTGGTCAGTGTGGCATTGCTGAAGTTCGCGCCGGGCAGGTTGGAATCCTCGAAGTCGGCGTTTTCGGCTTGACTGCCGTGAAAATTCGCGCCGCGCAAATCGGCGTCGCGGAAATTGGTATTGGTCAGGTTAGCGGCGTTGAAGTTTGCACCAGCGGCATTGGCATCTTCAAAACGGGCTGATTCCGCGCTCGCCGAGTCAAAGTTCGCCCCGCGCAGACTCGCATCGCCAAAATCGGCATGATTGAGCGTCGCCTGATGGAAGTTGGCGCTATCCGCCCGCACATCGTTCATAGCGGCGCTGTGTAGATTAGCGTTAGACAGGTTCGCGCCACGCAGATTCGCATCGCTGAAATTGGCATGGTCAAGCTTGGCGTCAGACAGGTTCGCGCCAGACAAATCCCCGTCGCTGAAGTCGGCGTTGGACATATCTTTGCCAGACAGATTCGCGCCGCGCATTTTGGCTTCACGGGCGTTGCTGAAATCGAACGCGCCCATCGCTCGGTGGAGGGTCTTGCGCGTCAGGTTTATCACCTGTTCTTGGATGTCGCGCCCCATATTCCGAAGGTCTTGCGCCTTGAGTCGGATTTCTTCCTCGGCCTCGCGCAACGATTGGCGGATTTCGTCGGCTGCCCCAGCGATATCTGGCTCGTCAAAGCCAAACGAAAAATCTTCATCCGCGTTTTCATCGTCGCCGTCTTTGTGAATGTTGATTTTGGCTTTGAATTTCGGTACGGGCGGAACAGGTGGCACGGGCGGAACGGGCGGCATGGGCGGGATGGGCGGGATGCCGCTAGAGAAACGCGACCCCATCTGGGCGCGGGGCGTGCTGGCGGGGAACGGCATCATCCCTTCCAGATAGTCGCCCAACTGCCCCAACAAGACCTGAAGCTGAGAAACCAGTTTGCGTTCATCCATCCCCTCCGTATTGGGGCTAAATTTCAGCGTCCCGATGAAGAAATCATCCGGCAGCAGTTCCATCGTGCGACCATGCAGCGCCTGATATTGCGCCAACATCATATCGCCGACGCCTTCGATAGCGCCCATATTATAAGCGCGTTCTAGCGAACGCCCGACGGCACGGACAGCCTGTAGGACTTGCGCGACTTGCTTTTGGGTTTGGGGTTCCATGTTAGATGCTCCTAGCTGGGTGGTTCAGGACGATAGGGAAACTAGCGGGGTGAATGGCGGGCGATTCAGGCTGCGCCTTCGAGAGATGGGATGCGGCGTGTTTCTGCTGAGTGTTGCTCATCGCCCGATACAGGGGACGAGGTTACGGGCTGTGGGGCGGGTGCTGATTCCTCTTGTATTGCCGCCAAGACTTCTGGGCGGACGAGGCCGCGCAGGGTCTTTTTGGCGTGGAACAAGCGCGATTTGACCGTGCCGACGCTGACGCCCATAATCTCACTGATTTCCGCGTGGCTCATTTCCTCCTCGCAGAACAAGATGAGGGTCTGGCGCTGCTGCTCTGGCAGGCGGTCAATCGCCTCGCGCACCTCTAGGCTCAACAATAACCAGTGAGTGAGTTCATCTGGGGCGCTGGCGTCGTCATGCAGGTCGAAGGCGATGCGCTCATGGGCGGGGTCATCATCCAACGAGACGCCGGGACGCCGCCCCCATAACCGCATCACGTCGTAGCAGGCGTTACGCGCCACGCGGAACACATACGGGCGGAGTTTTTCTGGCGGTGTGATGTCCGAGAGGTGGATGAACAGCGTCAGGAACGTGTCTTGCACCACGTCGTCACAGGTCAGGTCGTCATTGAGTAGCCGCCGCACAAACCGCGAGACTTCTGGCTCTAGCGCGGCATAAATCTGCTCAAACGCGCCGGGATGTCCGGCTTGTGCGGCCAAAAACCATTCTGTGAGGGGTACGGGTTGGGTCACGGGATTTCACTGCCGCCGTCGGTGTGTCGGTCTCTACTTCATGATACGCACGGATGGCGGATAAGGTTCAAAATTAAAAAACTCCCCCATAGCGGTCAGCTATAGGGGAGTTGATGAGATTGACGATATTGTGGGTTGTGGTTAACTGTCCTCACCGTCAAAAAGGCCGAGCTGAATTTCGCCCGTTGTGGCGGCTTTCGCTCGTTTAAGGACGTCGATGCTCATCGGAATATCCATACGTTTATTTTGCTCGACCATTTCTTCGATGGTCACAATCTGGATGCGTGGATAAATTCGCCCCATGAGTTCATGTTTATAGACGCCCTCTTTGTTAGCAGCATCCAACATGCCTTTAGTGGGTGGTTTAAGCGTAAGAAATACCGCTAACTCAGCCTTCTCACGCAATCTATCGCTATTCAATGTAGCAATATTTTCCCTTTTAACACTACCAGATTTGACTTGAAAGATGATTTTCGCATTCTTTCCTTGCCCCGTCAGAAAATAAGCTACACCATCAACACCTTCATCTCCACCGGCTTTTTCGTTGATGATAGCGCGATTATTAGAGTAGGTTAGTACAGCCCACTTCTCAAATTCCTTGCGTAGACGATCATCCTTTTTATTCGCTAAAGCATTCACTGAGGCTATATCTCGTGGGATACCGTTTAGGATGACATCATCAAGGACTTCTTTACCATATTTATGCTCTAGGCGTCGAAGGATAAGTGAAATGCTCTGATAAGTTATATCAATCCCAATCCATTTCCGTTTCAAACGGTGTGAAACAGCCACAGTAGTGCCGCAGCCGCAATAGGCATCTAAAACAATATCTCCCTCATCACTAGAAGCATTGATGATACGATCAAGTAAGGCTTCGGGTTTCTGGGTTGGGTATCCAAGCCTTTCATCAGAAGTATTGCCTATTCTCTCGATGTCATTCCAAAAAGAACTCAGGGGCTTACCTTTTTTTTCATCAAGAAAAACTTTCCGTCCATCAAGGCGTGGTGTACCATCTTGTTTTATTAAAATTAGACCTTGTTCCCAAAGTTGCTCTAGCTGCTCCTGTGAAAATCCCCATCCTCTATGGGGGGGTGGAGTAGTCCCACGCCAAGTAAAATTTCTATTGGCATTACCCGTTATCGTCAAATCCTGACCCGTCACAAGTCTACCCGTTGTCGGGTCAGGAAAATATCGTTTTAACTGTTGGGGAGAAAAATCTGTGTAAGCTGGATTCCACTTATATTTGTTGGTCTTTGTGTAAAAAAATAGAGTGTCTTGGACACGAGAAAAGTATTTTGATGCAATATTATGAGAGTTGGTCCTTACCCAAACGATCTCATTTTGGTACTCCCCTCCTTGACCAACAAAAACAGTATCGAGAACCAGTTTAAGATAATGGCTGGCTGTTGGGTCACAGTGCAAATAAAAACTCCCTGTAGGCTTTAAAGCACGGTGAATCTCAACGATGCGAAGGGTCATGCTTATTAAGTAAGCGAGTAGACTACCTTTGCCTAGAACCGCGTCCAAGCCCTGAATTAGCGCCACTGTTTTGGGGTTAAAGCGTCCCTTGTCATTGCCGAGGATTTCATCAAACCCAGTATTGGCCTGTTCGTCCCAAGTCCATGTATCCGTAAACGCTTGGGCTTGGGCGCGATCTTCACTGCCGACATTGTTGTAAATCTGGTTATAGTTACGTTTACTGTTAAAAGGTGGGTCGATATAACAAAGGTCAACTGACTCATCTTTGATGTATTTGCGTAAAACCTCTAAATTATCGCCATAATATAATTTATTTTCTGCGCCGTTTGCCTTAGTCATGTTTCTTCTCCTGATACGACCAATATTAATGATAAGAGATTCGAGTCATTGAACAATTATTGTAGCGGTTAACGCACTGAATCAAAAACCGCTTGGACGGATAACTTAAATCCCGGCAAGATGTCCCCACCGTCCAGAGAATCCGCATCCGTCAAGATGTCGAGATCGCCTTCCAGCCGGTAGACCTCAATCAGCCTTTTGGATGGGATGACCAACCAGACCAATGTTGAGCCGTGGGCAAGATAATACTCGGCCTTCTCGCGGAGTTCCTTATACGTGTTGCTCGGCGATTTAACCTCGATAGCCAAGTCAGGCATCAGGGGGACGGCGATTTCATCAGAAGGTGGCAAGGCGCGGTCATAGCGTGTCACGGCGATGTCTGGCTGATAGATGGTTTCTGGTGCTTTGGGCGCGTGATGGTGAACTTCGGTGGTGACGCGGGCAACAGGGTTGGTGAGGGTATAGTTGAGCAGCATCGCACCCAGATACATGACCAGAATCCCGTGGACTTCGCTGACCATCTTTTCTACTGGCTCTCCATCAATCAATTCAAAGCGACGCCCTGTATTTTCGGGACGCGCCAAAAACGCCTCGAATCCTGTGAGGGTCATCGTTAATTTAGCAGCAACCATCTCAATCACCTCACCCGACTTGCTGATAGGGCTAGTATAACGCGATTCTGAGCGTGCTAGGAGGTTAATTAGGGTACAGGTATTCCGGCAGAATCCCCAACTCGGCGCATTTTTGGACGCACAGCGCGGCATAGTCCGCCCGCACCGAGTCGGATGATGCGACCCGCGCCAATGTGTGATACGCCAGCGCACTATCCAACGGCATCTTATATTGGTCGGCTAAGGGCAAGGCGGCGCGGGCGTGACGTTCCGCCGCAGTATTGTCCCCGCGCAAACGGGCAATGTAAGCCTGTAGATTGGCGCGGCGCGGCTTGCTATACGAGAACCAGCGGGCAAAGCGCGCCTGCCACCCTTCAGCATCTTTGAGCATTTGGGCATAACGCGGCTTATCCGCGTCGGCGGCGTTTAACCAGAGCGCCGCCACCGTCGTGACCGCATCTCCGAATAAATCGACGCCGAGGTGCATCGCGGCTGGTGTGCGGGTGAGTGACGGGATGATTTGCCCAAACGCTTCCTCTGCCTCCTCATACTGTCTGGCGTAGATATACGCGCTCGCCATCTGACCATACGCCCAGATCGAAGAAATATCCGAGTCGGGGGAAATCAGCGCGGTTTCGCGTTCACACTGCTCAAGCGCCTCCGCAATCTGGCCGCGATGCACCATCACCCACGAAAACACATTCGGCGCCCAGCGCATAAACAATCCTAATGGAGGGATGATTTAAAATCCAAACGATCTTTGATCGAGGTTTTAGCATAAAACACACCCAAATAATCGTTTGGATTTGTTTCAGTTTCCCCATAAGTGGTGTTCAGTCGCATATTCAAGATGGTGAGTCGCCATTTCCATTGATGTCTCATAACGTCCATAACACAACTGCATGAGCATGTGAATGCCCTCGACCAAGGCGGCGTTACGCACATCGCCAATGCTCTGAGCTTGGGCTTGTCCCCGGACGAGCGCCTCGAACGCCTCATCCGGTTGCCCCTCAGAAAAATACTTGATGCCGAGGCTGTGTTCGACATGAATCATAGCCGGCGGCACATTCACTTGGGTTTGAATCGCCCGCACCTTTTTTCGGAAGTAATCCCCCAGCCAGTGCATCGCTAAGACCGCCCCGGTCATTGACCCCGCGCTATAAATCACCGCGCTCTCAGGGGATTTTCCAAACTTCCGGGCGATGCCCTGTGCGCGAAGGATCGTGACCACGGCCTGCCCCAATCGCTGGGTGAGGAACAAGCCTTCTGTGCTGAGATATCCCACGCTCGTCACGGCTTTTAGGACATCCAGTGGCTGCGACGGGGTAGCGCCTAAAACGTGCCGGATTCCGCTTTTCACGATGCCCCACCCAATCCCCAACCGACTCTGAGGAATCGGCATCCCGGCGGCATCATACATCTCATAGGCGTATTCCAACCCGCCCTTGAGGTTGCCGAGGGCGTGGATGGCGCGGAATTGCATCCCGCGTGCCTGAACCTTTTCGAGCGTGCTGGCATCAAGATTGACCTCGACTCGCCGCGCCGTAGACAAGAATCCGAGCGCGTCCATGAACGCGCCGTTTTCGTTGGCCTGTTGCGCCGCCAATAAACAATACTGATGAGTTTTGGAATCATCGCCCGCCTGCTCCCAGAGATGCGCCAATTGCGGGGCGACGGTAGTCACGTCAGGGTTGACCGATTCGGTAGCGAGGGCGGCCTCGCGGTGTAGCGCGGCAGAATCGGCGGGGGATAGCGCGACCAGCACGCCTTCGCGCAGTTTGTCATGGGCGAATCGCCAGCGCTCATCCTGTATTTCGAGAATCGAGGCGGCGGTACAAGCGTTCAGCCAACTGTCTAATACCAACCCCTGCAAACTGGGCGGCGTCTTGAGCGATGCGCCCAGTACGCTCAAGTTCAACTGACGCCCCAACACGGCGGCCAATTTGAGCAACGGGAGGGCGGAATCCGGCACGCGGCTCAAGCGGCGTTCGACCATCGTCCACACCCCACCCGCGAAAATATGGCGCGGCAGGCTGATATGGGCGATATTGTCCAATTGACCGGCTTCCTCAGCTAAGGCACGCACGACCTCGACCATGAAGAACGTATTGCCCTCGGTTTCGCGTTGGAGCAACCCGATGAGGGCTAGGTCGCGCCCCGCCTCGCCCAACATTGACTCGCTCAGGGCGGCGATAGCGTCCTGATTCAACCGTTCTAACTTGAGCGGGGTAGCGTTCGGGACTTCACGCGGCAGGCTGGGGCGCTCGTCGTCGCGGTAGCTGGCAATCAGCATAATAGGGTGTGCCGAAATGCGGGTTGATAGACGGCGCAGCAATTCGATGCTCTCTTGCCCCCAGTGCATGTCCTCTAGGATGAGCAAAATCGGCTGAGTCTGCTTGCGAAAAACGGCCTCCATCACGCCCAGCAAACGGTCACCCGCGCTACCAGCATCAACCTCTGGCGCATCCGCGACAGGGCGGCCAATCAGCGCGGTGAGGTCGGGGACGATGGGCTTGAGGACGCTGGCATCGAGGTCGGTCAGCGGCGTGGTCAGACTGAGGACGCGCAACGGGTCGCGCCATGCCTGATAGAGTGCGCTACCGTCCGCCACGGCTTGACCTTTCAGCACCAATGCGCCGCTGACCAATGCTTGGGCGCGCATTTCATCTAATAAGCGCGATTTGCCCACGCCCGACTCGCCGCCCAGCAACCAAACTGAGCCGCGCCCATCTACAGCGGTTTTGAGCGCGTCAGACAGTTGCGTGAACTCGGCCTCGCGCCCGACGAACCGCGCCGCCTGTAGATAACTGTCGCGGATGACCGCAGTCTCAACCCGCAGTGGAGTCCCCATCGCCTCGCTGATGGCCGCCAACACCGACGGCGCATCTTGGTAGCGGTTGGCCGGGTTTTTGTCCATGAGGCGCAAAATCACCTGTTCGAGCGCGGATTCGACTATATTGGGCGGAAATTCCGGCGTCTTATTCAGGATGTCATCGAGCAGATTATTGGCGGCATACAGCGGCTGACCGGTCAGCATCTCGAACATCATCAAGCCCGCCGCGTATAGGTCAGATTCGATGGAGGGTGCGCTGCCTTGCAGCAATTCCGGCGCGAGATAGGCCAACGTCCCAGAGATTTCATCCTCGGCGGTGCGGGCTTCTTCCGCCATCGCAAGGCCAAAATCCAACAGGCGCACCTCATTTTTGACGACCAGCACGTTATCCGGCTTGAGGTCGCGGTGGAGGATTCCGCGCCGATGGAGGTAACTAAGCGCGGTCAATATCTGCGCGGCAAGCTCTACCCGTTCGCTGATGGGCTTGCCCTGTGCGGCACGCAATAAGGGCTGACCATCTTCCAGCAATTCCATCGTAAAAAACGGCTGGCGGTCTCCGTCGAATCCATAGTCTAAGACGCTGATGATGTTGGGATGGCGCAAGCTGGCGAGCGTGCGAAATTCATGGGCGAGCGCCAAGCGAAAATTGTGGCTGTCCCCGACGACGGTGGCGAATCGGAGATGCTTGGGCGGGATGGTCACTTGTTTGAGCGCAACCGAGCGGCGCGTCAGCCGGTCATAGGCGCGGTGGACGATGCCCATGCCTCCCTGTCCGAGAGGGTCTTGCAGTTCATAACGTCCAGCGATAATGTGCGGCTGCGACATCCTAATTCCCCCTGAAAAGATACGTAATCTCAATTTTATAGTAACTACTCAGCCCCTATTTGAGGGGAAAACAGGATTTTGACCGGTACTCAGCCCAATCATCTGAGGGGAGAACTTCCCCACGAATCAGCCAATTTGACGCTCTACATCATCAAATTGAGGGAAGAAATGATGGCTGAGTA
>Ga0163144_10005937_pt1 | contig 27061 bp, 22 predicted proteins | sample OliLak19BULKMAT1_FD_123175 | JGI IMG/M metagenome (GOLD analysis project Ga0163144, IMG submission 123175) | Freshwater microbial mat bacterial communities from Lake Vanda, McMurdo Dry Valleys, Antarctica - Oligotrophic Lake LV.19.BULKMAT1 | ecosystem: Environmental > Aquatic > Freshwater >...
CGACCAGCCGGGCCGTCGGAGTGACCTCCTCCACATCCACACCCAAGGCATCCACCAATGCACTCTGAACCTTCGTAAATACCTCCGCATTCGTCGCCATCGCTGACCACCTCCATTGGACTTCGGGCCGTGAACACTTGTTTGCTTTTGAAAACTAGCGACTGAAAACCAGCTAAAGGGGGCAAGGACGTGTGGCCCAAAGCATGAGGGCCGTTACCTCGCCAAAACGTATGCGAGGGTGGCTTTGCAGCCAGCGTCGCGCGCCACCTCTGGATAAATTCTGGTGATCCGGTTCGAGGGCGAACCGCCTGGCGCCGGCGGCCAGTCTAGCGGGTTAGATGGGGTAATTCAACGGGAGTTGGCCGTGCTGGCGGTTGGTTTTGGAGCGGGCAATGCGAACCTCACGCCCGTCGCCCGTGGGGGTGGTTCTCGTCCCAACGCACGACGGCAGCTCTGCTGCTTGACGATGATTCGCCGGAGAACTAGCCTCGAATCGTCGGGGAGTGCCGACTGCATTTGGAAAACCTGTCTGAACCGCTCACACGTTTGAGCGGGGGGCGAGCAACCATGTGGGCATTTTTGGCGAGTGCATTGACCTCCGGCGCGCTGGTTGCGCAGGCCGCAGGCGCGGCGCCGGACGCCCGAGCGGTTGTCTCGCCGCGCGTCGAAGCGTTCTTGCAGGAATGCGAGACGGCGCGGCGCGGCGCGATCATCCGCCTTGAATACCAGTTGCGCGGTCTCCGCGCCGAACAGCAAAAGTCCCGGGCAACGGCGATCGGGCGTCAAATCGCCAAGGTAGAGCAAGATCTCCGCGCGCTGCGCGCCAGTCAGGAATTGGTCGTGCCCTCGCTGCGTTTTCCGGTCGAAGTCGGAGGCATCGGGCGACTGCCGCGCTTGATCTGCCACGTGGATCAGGTGCTCTCCGACAGTGAAATGCTGGCGACCTGCTCGTTCTCGCTCAAGGTGCGAACGATTGAGAAGCGGCAGGCGCGAATTGAGACGGTGATTCGTCCGGTAAGCTTTCTGGTGAGGGGAATCCCGACCACCCAGGCCCATGCCGGGGCGGACCTGGAACTGCTGGACGTTTTCGAAGTGACGGGACGCCACACCTACGAGACCGATGCTGGCAAGGCCGCCACGGTGCTGGTGATCGAGCCGTTTGACATGGCCCCCGTCGCCAAACTGCGGGCGACGAAATCGCCCTAGTTTACCCCCCCGAAGAGATGGATTTTCGGGAAAATCTTCGCCATTCTTGGGGCCCTGGCTGGGGCTAAAATCCAGCAGAAAAGTGGCATAACCAGACGGGTGGCTCGGAGGGAAAAACTTCGTTAAAACACGACGAATCCTGCGCCCGGCTCCGCTGACCCAATCGTTGTGCAGGTACACCACCTCGCGACAAACGGATCGCAATAGATCCCGATTAGGGGGACTCCGTCGGGGGGTTCGACTGCTATACTTACTTGCTGGTGGTGCGAGGGGCAGACCACCTATGCCCGCAGCGGGCGGATCAAAAACGCACGGCGGCGCAGTTAAGGAGCGTGAGATGAGTATTAAGTTATTGATCGCGGACGATCATGAAGTTGTCCGCTCGGGATTAAAGAGTTTGCTGACCGGCACGGACATCAAGATCGTGGCCGAGGCCGCGACTGGCGAGCAGGCGGTACGGCTGGCGCTCAAGCACGAGCCAGACGTGGTGATGCTGGACATTCGCATGCCCGAGGGAGACGGCCTGAATGCCTTGGGCCGCATCAAGCTCGACCGGCCGAACATGCCGATCCTGATGTTGTCGACCTACGACAACCCGACCTATGTCGCGCGGGCCGTGGCCTTGGGCGCGAGCGGATTTCTGCTCAAAGGCGTTTCGCGAGACAAATTGATCGAGGCGATTCACGCGGCGGCCGCCGGACAGACCGCCTGGACACGCGACGAGCTTCGCCGCGTCACCGGCGCGTTGGCCACGCCGCGGTTGTCGGCTGACGTCGAAGTGCCGCTGACCCAGCGCGAAAGTGAAGTCCTCAGGCAATTGGCCTATGGTCTCACGAATAAAGAGATCGCGCTGGCGCTGCACATCAGTTACGAGACGGTGAAGGAACACGTGCAGCACATCCTGCGCAAGATCGGTGTGTCCGACCGGACCCAGGCGGCGGTGTGGGCCGTGCGCAAGGGCCTGGTGTAAGCGGACCTTGTCGCTCGTGACGGGGTCGCCCACGACGTCTCACAGCCGGCTTGCGTGAATCGAGCGGCTGGTTGACAATTGCGCAGATACTTCCGCAATTGCCTGCCACCCTCCGAGAATCCGCGTGTCCAAGCCTACCGATCTTCGCCTGCTGTCCGCGCGCGCCACGACCGAGCAGATCGCGTATCGCTCGCCGATCAAGTTTGGCGGCCGCGTCGTCACCGACGTCGTGCTCTTCAACGTCGAGGTCGAGGCGGAAACGCGCGACGGCCACCGCGCCACCGGCCTGGGCTCCATGCCCTTGGGCAATGTCTGGGCGTGGCCGACCGACCGCGTGACCAGCGCCCAGACCCTGGCGGCGATGCAGGCGATGGGCGAACGGCTGGTGCGCGCCGCCGACACCTCCGGGCTGGTTGGCCATCCGCTGGACATTACCCATTCTCTGGCCGCAGATCACGGGGCAACCGCCGCGGCGGTCACCAGCGAACTTGGGCTGAGCGAGCCGATGCCGCGGCTGGCGCAATTGGTCGCGGCGAGCCCATTGGAGGCGGCCATTCACGACGCGCAGGGCAAGGCGCTGGGCGTGAATTCTTACAACCTGTTGGGTCCGGAGTTTGTCAGCGCGGACCTGGGGCATTACCTGTCGAGTGATTTCGCCGGCGAGTATCTGGACCGCTACACGCTGCGCGCGCCGAAGCCGCGAATGCCTTTATATCACCTGGTCGGCGCGCTCGATCCTCTAACAGCCGGTGACGTGGTCAAGCCGCTGGGCGATGGCTTGCCTGAGACCTTACCCGAGTGGATCACGGCCGATGGTCTGACGCACCTGAAGATCAAGCTGGCGGGCGACAACCTGGCCTGGGACGTTGATCGCGTAGTCGCTGTGGAACGCGTCGCGGCGCCGGCTCAGCAGGCCCGGGGTTGCAAAGCCTGGAACTACTCGCTGGACTTCAACGAGAAGTGCGCGAGCGTGGAATACGTGCTCGACTTTCTCGGACAGATCCAGGAGCGGTCGCCGCAGGCTTTTGCCCGCGTGCAGTACATTGAGCAGCCGACGCATCGCGACCTGAAGGCGCACCCTGAAAACCGCATGCACCGCGCGGCCCAGATCAAGCCGGTGGTGATCGACGAATCGCTGGTTGACCTGGAGAGCCTGTTGCTGTGCCGTGAGCTGGGCTACACCGGCGTGGCGCTCAAGGCCTGCAAGGGTCACAGCGAGGCGCTGCTGATGGGCGCCGCGGCGCAGAAGTACAGCATGTTCCTCTGCGTGCAGGACCTGACCTGCCCGGGCCGCTCGTTTCTGCACTCAGCCAGCCTTTCAGCCCGATTGCCCACGGTGGCGGCGATCGAAGGCAACGCGCGGCAATATTGCCCGGCGGGCAACCGTGATTGGGCAGAGAAGTTCCCCACCATGTTCCGCGTGACCGACGGGACGCTGGGGACGGCGGCGCTGGATGGGGCGGGTTTGGGGTACTAACGCCGGACTAACGTGGTCTCACACCGCCAGTTTGGCGGAGTTTCGCGCTGCTGAGATGCGGGATCACCGGTCGTGGAGAATGCGTTGGGAGCATTTGCTCGGCGCGCCTGTTGCTTTGCTGCCGGAAGACGCAGATGGCGTCTCTGTATTAAGCAGGGTTAGCTGGGTAACTGTGCTCCGTTCTAGTTGAGCCTTTTCCTCCACAACCAACACGCAACTAAACCCATGGTGAACAGGGCACTACTACACATGGCAGGGCTGCTCGGCTCAGGTACGGTCGTAAATGTCAAGTTATCAAATACCGCGTAGACGCCGATTGAGGGCGAAGACGAGGTCACTACGACGCTATGAATGCCCGGCGCTGCAATTCCCATAAAACCGAACTGCGCGATCCCGATTGTGCCGTCGATGAACGTCGGCCCAAACGAAACCGTTTCGATCAATTGTTGATGAGCATCGTACGCATCAAATCTGGTCAGTCCACTTCTGGACCGATCCGCGATCACCCAAAAGCCAAAGGCACTCACATCATTCGTAAATGTAACCACTGGCCGGTGGGGTTGGGAGAAGATCATCAGGTCGAATAGAGGGCTGCCACCGATTGCCCGCGCTGCTGCGAAATCAGGAATCGCACCACTATCCCAAGCAAAATCCAAACTAATCAAGACTCCCTTTGACAGGTATTGGACGGGGCTCATGTTCGTAACGGTATCATTGGGAAACCCGAGCGGAGTGCCGTCCGCGTAGGTGTCGAAATCGATTAACACGTGGGGTAATGTTGCGAAATAGCTCGCGTCATTGATCGGACTGGCAGACGAGCTCGTAGCATGAAGCGCGATCAACAAAAGCGTCGCGATTCGCACTTGAACTCTGTGGACCGAGGAATTGCTCGCCATTGGCTCGCCCCTTAATGCGGGAAACGATGAGAAGCAGGCCGCCACGAGGCGCAATAGTAACATCAATCGGATTTGGAGGCACGAGCAATAGCGCCACTCAGCCGCTCTGCTCAAAGCATTTTCACCATGGCGAACAGGTTACAATACCGTTTTGCGCCGTTCAGGCCCTCGATGGCCATTGTCTTTTTCCACATTGGCGTTAGGGTTGGCCGGGATGTCAATCGGGACTGGGGGCGGTAACTATCGTCTATGTTCCGCCTCAGCGTCAGGACGCTGGGGACGGCGGCGCTGGATCGGGTGGGGCTGGGGTATTGAAGTAAATGAAGCACGACAGTCCAAGTCATCGTGCAGGCAATCGCGTGAACGGCAGCCGACTACTAGCCGAAGTCAAGCGGCGGGTGCAGGCGGACCCTAGCGCGCGACGCGAGTGTTTGCCGCTCTTGGTGAAGGCCGCCACGCTAGGACATCTCCGCGCGCAATATGCACTCGCTACGTGGTATCTCTTTGGTGCGGGCGTGAAAAAAGACCTGAAGAAGGCGACGGCGCTACTCAAGACAGCAGCGCGAAACGGTGACCCGCTGGCCTTGTTTGATCTTGGAGTGAGCTACGAAACCGGCCGCGGAGTTCGCAAGTCAACCGCACGGGCGTTTCGATGCTTTCGACAGGCCGCAGATGCGAGAGATAGGGATGCGCAAGTGGAGTTGGGGCGTTGCTATTACTACGGAATCGGCACAGCGCGCAACTTTACGAAAGCCGCTGATTGGTACCGACGGGCTGCGAAACGAGGTGCGCCGGAGGCTCAGTTTTCACTTGGGCTGATGTACGAATTTGGAGAGGGAGTGCAGAAGAGTCGATCACGCGCCGCAGGCTGGTATGCCAAGGCGGCCAAGCAGGGTGACGCGAGCGCCCAGGCCGCGATTAAAGCACTAAAAACTCGTGCACGCGAAAAATAGGGAAGGGCGCCGGTACACTCCTGCAGATTCGCCCTTTCAGGGCTCACAAAAGGGGGACCGCAGCCCAATCGAACCCAGAGCGTTGCCCGTGGGCTGAGCTGTCGCACGCATTCAGCATGCCTTCGGAAACCGGCGAACAACTACGCGCGCTTGCGGCTCGCTTTGCGGCGCTCGGTCTCGGAGAGGATGACCTTGCGGAGGCGGATGCTCTCGGGCGTGATCTCCACCAGCTCGTCGTCGTCGATATATTCCAACGCGGCTTCGAGGGTCAGCAGGCGGGGTGGCTTGAGCAGGATGTTGCGGTCGCTGCCCGAGGCACGCATGTTGGTGAGCTTCTTTTCCTTGGTCGGGTTGACGGCCATGTCGCCGGTGCGGCTATTCTCGCCGACGATCATGCCCTCGTAGATCACGTCGCCGGGCGCGACGAACATTTCGGCCCGCTCTTGCAACCCATCCAGGCCAAAGGCCACGGCCTTGCCGGCGCACATCGAGACCAGCACGCCGTTGGCGCGGCTTTGGATATCGCCCTCCATCGGGCGATACTCCTCGAAACGGTGATGGATGATCGCCATGCCCTGCGTGGCGTTGAGCATCCGCGTGCGGAGACCGATCAGCCCGCGGGCTGGGATCGAGAACATGGCGTGCGAGTATTCGCCGCGGTTGTTCATCTCGACCATCTTGCCGCGACGAGCGCCGACCAGTTCCATCACGACGCCCAGCTTGTCGTGGGGCACTTCGACCACCAGCGACTCAAACGGCTCCTCGGTCACGCCCTTGCGATCGCGCAGGATCACTTGCGGCTTGCCGACCGAGAGCTCATAGCCCTCGCGGCGCATGGTCTCGATCAATACGCCCAGGTGCAGCAGCCCGCGGCCGCTGACGGCATAGGCGTCGCTGCCCGAGATGGGCTCGACCCGCAGGGCGACGTTCTTTTCCAGCTCTTTGTAAAGCCGATCGCGGAGGTGGCGGCTGGTGACGAACTTGCCCTCGCGGCCGGCCAGCGGTGAATTATTGATGCTAAAGATCATCTGCAGGGTCGGCTCGTCCACCGCCAGCCGAGGCATGGCGCGGCGCGTTTCCACGTCAGAGATCGTGTCGCCTATCTCTACGCCTTCCAAACCCACGACGGCCACGATCTCGCCGGCGGCGGCGTCGGGCACTTCCAACCGACCGAGCTTGTCGAACGTGTGCAGGGAGGCCACCTTGGCCACGGTCTCGCGCTCAGACGACTGCATCAGGGCGATCTGCTGACCCTTTTGAATCCGCCCGGCAAAGATCCGGCCGACCGCGATCCGGCCGACATAGTCGGACCAGTCCAGCGTAGTGACCAGCATCTGCAACGGCGACTCGGCGTCGATCTGCGGACCGGGAATCTTCTCGAGCACCAGGTCCAACAGCGGCTTCATCGACGTGCCGCGGTTGTCCAGGTCGTGGGTGGCGTAGCCCTCACGAGCGCTGGCAAAAATGTAGGGAAAGTCGGCCAGCTCGTCGTCGGCGCCCAACTCCATGAACAGCTCAAAGATCTCGTTCAGCACTTCCTGCGGCCGGGCGTCGGGCCGATCGATCTTGTTGATCACGACCACCGGCTGCAAGCGGCACTCGAGCGCCTTGGACAGCACGAAGCGGGTCTGGGGCATGGGGCCCTCGGCCGCGTCGACCAGCACCAGTGCGCCGTTGGCCATCCGCAGCACCCGCTCCACCTCGCCGCCGAAGTCGGCGTGGCCGGGCGTGTCGATGATGTTGATCTTCACCCCCTGGTACGGGATGGCGATGTTCTTGGCCAGGATGGTGATGCCGCGCTCGCGCTCCAGGTCGTTGGAGTCCAGGATCCGCTCGCCCACCAGTTGGCTCTCGCGAAACTCGCCGCTTTGGCGCAGCAGGCAGTCGACCAGGGTCGTCTTGCCGTGATCGACGTGGGCAATGATGGCAATATTGCGGATATCTGTGCGTCGCATGGAGGCTTCCGGGGGGCGGCGTCGCGGTCTGCGGCGCGCCGAGGAGAGAGGCGGGCGGTAGGTACCGTAAAGTCCTTCATTATAGCCAACTAGCGCGTTTCCTCCCAGGGCGCAAGTTCCGCCGGAGGGTGCTCACGCGGGAGCAATCGCCCCGTGTTAGCGCGGCGTTAGGGCGTTGTTTGCCAGCATGAAAACGCCGTCGCCGCCGCCCAGACCTCCCAGATTCGCGACAAATCCCGGGCGCAGGCGGCAATTGACGAGAAACCGGCAGTTCGAGCAAAGTCGGCTCAATCGCCACAGATTAACGGCCGATAAATCTGATCGAAGAAGCCGGAAGTTTCGCACTCGCAGGACTACGCCCATGGTCTTTCGTATTCGCCAATTCGCACTGATGGCCCCCGTCGCTCTGACGGCCCTGTTAAGCATTGCGCCCGCGGCCTTGGCCGTGGCGCAAGAACAGGACAACTCCGCCGAGCCCTTGCCGAGCCTGAGCGAACGGCTCGAGCAGTTTCGCCAGGACCTGCTGGGCGAACCGGGCTCGGCTGCCAAACGCGTGGAGGCCGATCGCGAGGCGTATCGCCAGGACGCCCAGGCCGTGACACCCCGCCGCAACAGCAACAGCGCGGGCAGCAATGCAAACACCAACACCGCCGGCCGCAGCACCGTCAGCAACAGCCCGGTGAATCGTTCGGCCACTGACAAGATGAATCCCAGTCGGGCGCAAGGCGCCGCCCGCCGGCCAATCCCGGCGCCACCTGAAACCGTCACGCTGCAGGCACAGCAAGTGGCCGCGTCGCAGGCTCAACCGACCGCCGCCGCATCGCAGCCCAAGTTGGCTACGCCAAGACCGACGATCGCCGGCCCCTCCCGATTAGAAACCCAATCGGCCCGCCGCGCGCAAGGAAGCAAGGGTCTGATTGCAACCAAGACGCCCCCCGACCGCGACACCCTGATGGCTGAGAAACCGGCCCCGCCGTCGCGGGTAGATATTCCCGAAGACCTGGAAATTGGCGAGGTCGACCAGCCGTCGTCGCGCCAGACACAGCCCGACGACCAGGCTCTGGTTTCGAGGCCGGCTCAAACGCCGACCCCGGCCAAGTCGCGACTGAAAGGGCCGGTCGCGGCGGCACCGACCGACGAGCCGCGGGTCGCTCGCGCCTTGCCGCGCCCCGTCGCGCCGCGCGAGTTGGAAGAAACCGACGACGAACCCGCGCCCGAAAAAACCAAGTCAGGCGGCGCGGTGCTGTTTACCACCCAGAGCCCGGTGCTGGCGGTCGAGGCGACCGGCCCGCGCAAGGTATTGATCGGCCGCGAAGCGCGCTTCGCCGTGAAGATTCGCAACTCGGGCTCGACAGCCAACAACGTGGTGGTCACGGTCAACATTCCTGAAAACGTCGACGTCACTGCCACCGAACCGACCGCGGGCTCGGCTCCGGCGCCCGGCGCCGGTCAGCATGGCCCGCTCGAATGGAAGCTGAGCCGGCTGGAAGGCAAGAGCGTCGAGACGCTGGAGCTGGTGCTGGTGCCGCGCAAGAGCGTGCCTTTGGACCTGGCGGTCAACTGGACTTTCACGCCGGAAGCCTCGCAGACGATGGTCGAGGTGCAGGAGCCCAAGCTGGCGATGGCGATCAGCGGGCCGACCGAGGTGCAGTACGGACAATCGAAGATCTTTAAGCTCACGGTCTCAAACCCGGGCAACGGCGATACGGAAAACGTCGTGATCAGCCTGCTGCCGATCGGGCGCACCAGCGATGGCGTCGTGAGCCACAAGCTGGGTACGCTGCGCGCCGGTGAGAGCAAGGCCATCGACGTCGAGCTGACCGCCCGCCAGTCCGGCAAGATCGCGATCAAGGCCCAGGCCTATGCCGATGGCGGCCTGCGCACGGAGGCGGCCGAGGAAGTACTGGTCCGCCGGGCCAACCTGGACGTGGCCGTCGAAGCGCCCAAGGTGAAATATGCCGGCACCGTCGGCACCTACCGGGTCACGGTCAAGAACACGGGCAACTGGGTGGCGGACAGCGTGCAGGTCACGGCGATGCTGCCCCCCGACGCCAAGTATGTGGGCAGCACCAGCGGCGGCCGCTTTGATGCCCAACAGGGCAAAGTCAGCTGGAGCGCCGGCGCCGTGCAACCGGCCGCCGAGCGAACGTTTGACTTGCAGTGCACACTGTCAACGCCGGGCGACAACCGCATGCAGTTTGTGGCGTCGGCCGACGACAACCTGTCGAGCACCGCCGCGTCGAACACGCAGATCGAAGCCCTGGCCGATCTCAAGCTGGAAGTCCGCGACCCGCAGGGTCCGATCGGCTTGGGCGAGGACACCGTGTACGAAGTGGTCGTGCGGAACCGCGGCACCAAGAGCGCCGATAACGTGGACCTGGCCGTGTTCTTCTCGGAGGGTTTGGAAGCGGCCAGCGTCGAGGGTGGCGCGCATGAAATCGGCGAGGGCCAGGTGCTCTTCAAGCCGATCACGGCCATCGGCCCGGGCGAAACGATCATCTTCCGCGTGCATGCCAAGGCCGCGGTCGGCGGCAACCACGTGTTCCGTGCCGAGCTGGTCTGCCAGGATCTGAATACCAAGCTGGCCGCCGAAGAGGCCACGCTGTTCTATGGCGACGACACGGCAGCGTCTGCCGCTAGCGAAGCGCCGACCTCGCCTCAGCCACGGCTGGCCAAGCGCCCGGTCGAAGAAGCACCGGCCGAAGAGACGCCCGCCGACGAAGCTCCCAGTGAGGAGCCCGCGGTCGAGGAAATGCAACCAGCAGAAGCTCCGGCCGAGGACGACTCGCCTCCCGAGCCGTTGGAAGAGCCGGTCGAGTAACGCGCCCGCGGCGTGCGGGTCCATTATTATCCCGCTGGTAATCCCGCTGGCTGGCTTCGTGGCCGCCGCTCGGGCCTTTGGGCCTCTGCTGGTGTGCCAGCAGCCAGCACGCCTCTCTATCAGACCGCACTCTTGCCGTCTAAGTGCCAATCGCGTGGCGACTTACGCCCACGCATCAAGATCGGCCGACAACGCATAAATAACTGTTTGTCGGTAGCGGTCGATTGGCTATACTCCGACCCCCTTGAAATCCCTTTTGATCGTGTTCTGCCGGCCGAATGCGCCGGCTGGGTGCTATGCCACGCAACCGACAACCAACTCGATGCCCGCTCGCGCTGGTCGCCCTGATGGCGCTGGCGAGCGGCTGCGGCACGACCAAATGGTCGGACTCGCCGCGCACGGCGACCGAGCAGTTGCTGGTATCTGATTCGGTCGATCGGGCGATCAGCGAGATCGACTTTAGTGCCCTGGCCGAGAAGACCGTGTTTCTCGACACGCGTTATATTATCACGGCCCTGGATCAAAACTACGTCGTCAGCACGCTCCGCCAGCACATGCTCGCCTCGGGCATCATCATCAAAGACAAGCCGGACGATGCGACCTATGTCGTGGAAGTCCGCACCGGTTCGCTGGGCACCAATCGCCAGGACTTGCTGTTCGGCGTGCCGGCGACCAATCTGCCGACGGCCGGCCTGTTGCCGATGGGCTCGGCGGCGATACCTGAAATCGCGCTGATGAAGCGAACCAATCAACAAGCGGTCTGCAAGATCGCCGTGTTTGCCTACGATCGGATGTCGGGTCGACCGGTTTGGCAGTCGGGCAACCGCAAGATTGCCAGCCGCGCCAAGGACATCTGGTTGATGGGCGCAGGACCGTTTCAGAAGGGTACGATCTACGACGGCACTGCGTTCGCCGGAGAGAAGATCTCGGTGCCCCTGGTTAAAGGCAAAGCACCGCTTCCCAGCGCCTCGGTCGGCGTGGAGAGAGTCTTTGTGCCCACCGGGCCGCCGGCCCAACAGCTTGTCGAGAACGGCGGCAAGACCGACGTGCAGAGCGCGGGCTACACGACCACGGGTGCCCCGCCGGCGACCGGCGCGCCGCCGGCCCAAATGCCGCCACCAGCCCAGGCTCAGCCGGCCAATGCAGCGCCTGCCGCCAAGCCCGAAGCGGCCAAGCCTGACGCACCGAAGGCCGAGGCACCGAAGGCCGAGCCACCCAAGGCAGACCCACCGAAGGCCGCCTACACGCCTCCACCCGCCGCTGCGCCGGCGGCGCCTCCGCCGCTGGCATTGCCCGGCCCGCAGGGCAATCTTACTCAGCAAAGCATGTTTCCTACGACCGCCAATCCAGCCGCCAGCACGGCAGGTGCTATCCAAACGATCAATATCGCCCGCGAGTTTCTTGATCGGCAAAAAGAATAGTCGGCGCAGCACGGGTGACGATGCGAGGCTGGTCCCGCAGCCGCTAGGAAATCGGCTCAAACGACAATGGGTCGTCGGACCGCGGGTCGCCGATACGCACGGCCACTTTGCCGGCCAACAGATCCTCGATCAGTCGGCCTACCACTTCGGCCCGCCAACCGCAGCCTAACGAAGGCGGTTCATGGCGACCATTGCCACCGGTCAGACCCAAGCGGTAAGCAGCCAGGTCGCGAACGTCGCTGGCCGTGCCGACAATGCTGGGCGCGACATCGGCCGACCGGCAGATGCTCGTCAGCGCCGAACCGAGGAACTGCCCCAGGATGGTCATTTGCGCGGGCGTCTCGCGCGGCGGCGGGGCAGGGCACTCGTCGTCTGTTAGCTCCAAGGCCCGGCCAATGGCCGCGGCCAACTGGGGCAAGACCCGTTGCAGGTCGCCCCGCTCCATGCCGCGGAGCGAGCGAATGTGCGCAGGGTCGGTGCTGCGGCGTTTGGCCAGCTCAATGATCAGGTCGTCACGGAGCACGCGTCGCACGGGCCAGTCACGCCGTTCGGCCTCGCTCTCGCGCCAGCGCCAAATCTCGCGCACGATAGCCATCGCCCGCCGCGACAGGCTGGACATGCCCGAGACGCGGGTCCAGCGCTCGCCGGAGCGCGAGGCCTCGACGTCGTTCATCCAGCTTTGCATTTCGGCGTCGAGCCACGAGGTGCGTTTCAGTTCGCTGAGCTTTGCGCGGAGCTTGTCCGCCATCTCCTCCAGATAGCGCACGTCGTCCAGCGCATACTCCAGCTGGCCTTCCGACAGCGGACGTTTGCGCCAGTCGGTGCGGGTCTCGCCCTTGTTGAGCCGTTGGCCGACGAGCTTGGACAACAGCGAACCATAACCGGCCGGATACTCGTAGCCCACCAGCCCGGCGGCGATCTGCACGTCGAACAACTGATGCGGCCGCTGACCGACGGCGCCCAGGCAGAACAACAGCTCCTCGCGGCCGGCATGCACGATCGTGTCGTGCCCCTCGGCGGCCAGCGCCTGCCAGAAGGGCTTCACGTCACGGACCGCCAACGGGTCGATCACGGCCAGGCGGTCGCCGGCCGCCACCTGGATCAGGCACAGTTGCGGGCGGTAGGTGTGTTCCGAGACGAACTCGGTATCGAAGGCGATCAGGGGCACGCCGGCAAGATATTCGCAGAACTCCTGCAAGTCTCGGTCTGTAGTGATGTGATCGTGATGCACGCAGGCGAACGGCTGTTAAAGAATCAACGGGAAAGGGGCCAACGATCGCTGGTGTTTAGATTCTAACCGCTGAATCTCCGCTGACCACCCCGGGGCGTCGCCCCGCTCCCGGCGACCCCCATTGGACCGACCAGAGGTCTGCACGTTCAGACAAACAGCCAGGCGTTGATCGCCAGGATCGGCAACAGGATCGTGAAGCTGTAGAGCATGTAGCCGAAGAAACTAGGCATCTTCACGCCTGACTTCTCGGCGATCGCCTTGACCATGAAGTTCGGTCCATTGCCGATATAGGTCATGGCGCCCATCAGCACCGCGCCCAGTGAGATCGCCCGCAACAGCGGCACGGCCACTCCGCCCACCGGGTCGACCGCGTCGTGCGATAAGGTCTGGGCGGTCTTGAAGAAGACCAGGTAGGTCGGGGCATTGTCCAGCACGGCCGACAGCCAGCCGGTAGCCCAAAAGAACTCCATCGGAGTGTCGATGCCCAGCGAGGCCCCCTGGGCATTCAAAATCTCGAGCGCGGGCTGCATGGCCACGAAGATGCCAATGAACAGGGCCGCCACCTCGACGATGGCCAGGTAGTCGAAGCTGTTATCGTCTCGCACCGTCTGCGCCCCGAGCCCCAGCGACAGCGCCACCAGTGCCAATTGCACCATCTCGCGGAGATAAAACCAGGGATGCCAGTCGGTGCCCGGAAACGGCTTGCCGGGGTCTAACAGCGCGACGGAGAAAATAATGCCCACCAGCAGCAGGGCATTGGGCCAGAGACCGAAAAACTGCAAGCGCCGCACGCGGGTCTCGTCGGCCGCGATATCCCGCTTGGTCTCTTGGCGATAGAAGTAAAAGTGATCGCACAACAAGTAAACGCCGACCAACGCGCCGTTGACGAACGCCCAACTCTTCCACAGCGACATCGTCCAGAGAAAATCAACCCCGTTCAGATAGCCCAGGAACAGCGGCGGGTCGCCCAGGGGCAACAGCAGGCCGCCGCAATTGCAGACCACGAAGATAAAAAACACCACCGTGTGGGCCACGCGCTTGCGCTCGCTGTTGGTCTCTAGCAGCGGGCGGATCAAGAGCATGGCCGCGCCCGTGGTGCCAATGAAGCTGGCCAACAGCCCGCCACTGATGATAAACGTGGCATTGGTCAGCGAGTGGGCCGGTAGGTCCCCCTGGATACGGATGCCACCGCTGATCGTGTACAGGCTGAACAGCAGCACGATGAACGGAATGTACTCATGGATCACGGTGTGCTCGAGCGTCTCGAGCGCCAGCCCCAGGCTGCCATTGGGGTGCAACAATGCCAGGTACAACAGCGTGATGAGCGCCAGGTTCACGGCGACGTAGAATTTATGCAGATTGTGCTCCCACCAGTGCGCCGTGTGCTCGACCAGCGGCAGCACCGCGATGGCGCCGAGCAGCAGCGTGAAGGGAATCACGGCCCAAAAGTGCGAGACCACGTGCGGGGCGACGTGCGCCTCGTGCCCCTCGCCGGCCGCGGTCGGCGTTGTCCAGCCGGCCATGGTGGCCAGCGCGTAACAGGCCAGGATCGCCCCGATCACCAGGATCAGCGGAAGGTGAACGTTCTTGCGGGAGACGCGGGGACCAGGTTCGGCGGCGTGCGACATGCAGATCCTCTGGTAGCGTGGCAATTCAGAGCGCGCCCCTTGCCGCCTCGCAGGGTCGCCAGTATCTCAACAGCGCCCCCAAGAGAAACCATTGCAACCGCAAAATCAAGGGGCCCGCGGTCGGCGCCGCCGCGCCCGCCCGCAGGCTGCCGCGCTTGCTGACGATTTGCTACATTGGTCGGGCAACACACCACGCTTCCGATCGATCGAACCGATGGCAACTGAAACCTGGCTGCGAACCAACTCTCGCGCGATGTGGTTTGGCATGGCGCTGCCGGCGGCGTTTCTTATCGTCGGCGGCCTGCTGGTGTTCGGACTGCCGGGGCGCGAACCACCGTTGGCGGCGCGCGTGCTCGGCGGAGCGCTGGCCGCGTTCGGTCTATTACTGGCGGCGGGTATGCTGGCGCAGTTGCGCCGTCCCCGCCTGGCATACCGTGATGGCCAACTGCTGGTCGGGCTGACAACGGGCCCAGCCATTCAAGTGCCGATCGAAGTGGTCGAGTGCTTCTGGCTCGGTCAAGCGCCGAGCCTGCTGCCGGGCAAGCGCCACAAAAACACCGAGACCGCCTCGCTCGTGATCCGCCTGGCCGAAGGCGCCCGCGAGTGGCATCATCACGAGGTCAAGCCGCAGCTCGGCGCTTGGTGTGAAGGCTACATCACGATTCGCGGCACCTGGTGCGAGCCGCTCTCGATCGACCTGGTCAACCGCTTGAACGCTCGGCTGGCCGAACTGAATCGCTCCGAGACTGCCAAAGGGAGCAGGCCATGACTCGATTGCTGTTGAGCGTCCGCAGCGCTGACGAAGCAGAGATCGCCTGCGCGGCCGGCGCCGATCTGATTGACGTCAAGGAACCGGATCGCGGACCCCTGGGCGCCGCCGACGGGTCGGTCATCGCGGACGTCGTACTGCGAGTCGCCGAACGTGTGCCCGTCAGCGTGGCTTTGGGCGAGTTGACAGACGGGGTGACGCTCGCCCCGCAACTGGGCCGCCGCGTGCAGTATGCGAAGTTTGGCCTGGCCGGCGCGGCCCGACTCGACGATTGGGTTGCTCGCTGGCAAGCGGCCATCAACGCTTTGCCGCCAGCAGTTTCGCCCGTGGCGGTTGCTTATGGCGACTGGCAGAGTGCCGCGGCGCCCGACCCCTGGGAGGTTTTGGCCCAGGGCGTGCAGCTCGGCTGCAAGGCGCTGCTGTTGGATACGTTTGACAAATTGGGCGGACCATTGAACGAGCATCTGGCAGCCGACGAGCTGCGACGTTTGATCGCCGCGGCCGGCGACTGTGGACTGCTGAGCGTCGTCTCCGGAGGTTTGGGTATGGCCGAAGTCGAGCTCATGGCCCGCTTATCGCCCGATTATATCGGTGTGCGCGGCGCGGCGTGCGCCGGTGCTCGCACGGCGGCGCTCGACCTGATGAAGTCGCGCGAACTCGTTGAGCTGGTTCACGCTAGCGACAGCGTCCCGCGCGCAACGGGCAGCGTTCCGCGTGCGACCAGCCGCGCCTGATCCGCACAGTTACTGCCACGGCCGTGCAATTCCTTACGTCTTTCCATATCGTACAAAACAGCGTGGCTGCGATTTTGCTTGACAAACGTCGCACGTTCTTAATACTCAAGCCTTCGAGTTGACCGTCGCAGGGAGCGGCGGCAGCGCCTCGAAAAGGCAGCGCCTCCAAAAGCAGCGCTTCGATTTTGCCAAGCATTGGCCCCGTGCACGCCAGGCACCTTCCAGACCTGCGTGCGCCACGCGCAAGGAGCAGCACCGTGCCGAATACGATCCTGGAAGCTATCCGGCTGGGAATGTGGGACTTCGAGCCGAAGGATACCGAGGCCGAAGAATTCACGGCCTGCAAGGCCATGCCCGGCACCGCGGATAAACTGACCGCTCTGGCTGAGCGGGTCCAGCGAGGCCTGCCGCTGTGGCACCCCGCCGATCGGGCCGACATCGACGGGCGCGAAGAATAACCATCGCCCGCGTAGTGCCGCCCGTGTCACTGCCGGCGGTCACTGTGCCAGCCGCGGGGCTCGGCCGCTGGCCCCGCGTGGCGGGGGCCGGGCGAACCCGCACTGTTTGCCGCGCCTGCCCAAGCGCGCGAGTTCCCACGGGCCGAAATTGCGGGTAGGATGTGGGGGCCCGCAATGGTTTGTCGCTGACCGCGTGAGCCAACGACAGCGCGGACGATTCCGTCCGCGGGCCTGATCCCGACTTGCGCATCACGACCGTCCTTCTTTCAAGGAATAATTCGACCATGCCCAGCCTAACGATCGCGACTCCGCACTCGCTCGGCGCCGAAGAAGCGACCGCTCGATTGAAGAAGTTGTTCGAGAAGCTCAAGGAACGCCACGGCGACAAGCTCAGCAATCTCACCGAGCAGTGGACCGACAACAAGCTGGACTACAGCTTCTCGACCTACGGATTCAACATCAAAGGCGAAATGACGGTCGAGCCCAACGAGGTGAAGGTCAACGGGCAATTGCCGTTTGCGGCCATGATGTTCAAGGGCACGATCGAGCAGACGGTCAAAGACGAGCTGGAAAAGCTGCTGGCCTGAGGCCGCAGCGCCGGCGCCGTCCCAACGGCGTTAGCGATCGTGGACGGTTATCGCGCGCGGGGAGAAATTCGGACCGCCGACTCACGGCGTTCGTATTTCAGCCCCGTGCCCTGGAAGACCGCGGTCAGCAGTTCGTCCAGGCTGGCGTCCTTGACCTTGACCGAGATCAATTGATCCACCGAGATGCCCGCCTGATCGATCGCGGCGCGATCCCAGGCGACCTCCAATGCCAGTCGCCCCGCCAACTGCGCCACGACCTTGTCGAGTGCTGCGCTCTCGATCGCTAGTTGATACTGCTTTTGGCCGGCCGTGACCGTGGTCCGCTGCTGCGGAGCTTCGCCAAGTGCGCGTGCGACGGCCTGCTGGTCTTCGACCGTGCCTCGGACTCGCAGCCGGGCGCCGTCGAGCTTCACCTGGGCGTCCGGCAACTCCTGGCTCAATCGTTTTGCGACCGCCGCCGCGTCTCGCGGCGCACGATAGGTGCGTTCCACCGCCGCTCGCTCGGGTGCTGTCACCAGCGTGATCTCGTCCCCTGCGGCATTCACGCGAAACGTCAGGTCAAACTCACCGACAACGAGCGTGAGGCGATCGATCCACGATAAGGAAGGTAGTTGGGCCGCCGGCCACAGGTCGTGCGGAATCAGCTCCTCGCCGATCACGCGCACCTCGGCCTCGCGCGCCAATGACGTTACCAATTGCCGCGGTTCGGCCAGATCGTTCCAGTCGAGCTCGCCCAGTCGCAGCAGTTTGCGAGCGCGGGCCGCAGGGAGCTTTTTCACATCATCCAGGCGCAGCGCGGCCAAAGTATTCAACCGTGCCGCAGCGGCCGGGGGGCCGAGATACGCCACCGGACCGAACTGGCGATATTCGGCGTGCAACTGCTCAGCGATCCTTGAGAGCACCTCGCCCAACGGTTGTTCGTCGACCGTCAGACGCAGCTCTCGGTCGGGGTCGATCCGGCGGTCGAGCACGATCGCGACATGTTCGGCCGCGGCCAGCTCGTGCAAGGCCCGCGTCGCCGGGACGTTGGTCCAGCCCAGGCTGACCGGCGCGGCCAACCGTTGGGCGAGCGCGGTTCCGGTTTCCCAGCGAATTCTTTCCGCTGGCTCGCCGGAACCATTCAGAAACAGCAAGAATGTGCAGAGCGTGGTCGTGGCGAGCATGCGTTTGGAGGCATCGCACGGGAAAGGGAATGATGACTCGCGCTGCGAGCACCACGTGGGGGTGCAGGGCGGCGGCTAGCTATCTATTTTCCGTGAAAAGGGACGCCGTGCCTAGAAGTGTTTCAAAACTACCTCACGGCCAGCGACCTTGCGGCCAGGCTCCGCGAACGGCGCAAAATCGGCGCCCTCGCCTGTTGCCGATTTGGTGATTCGGCGGGGAGTGATTAGACTGAATCTCTAGTTCGAGCGGCCGCGAAGAATCGTCGCGGCAGAGCGCTCGACAGGCACGAGTGGGAACAGGCCTGAGAGCTTTGGGAGAGCCAGTCAGCATGAGCAAGCGCGTCCGCACACCCGCCTTGCACGGCCTGTATCACCATTATTTAGTCGACCAGGACACGGCCAAGTTTGGCCGCCAGGTTCGACGGCGATACAACGTCGGCACCCTCGAACGATTGGCCGTGGCCGGCGACCGCATGGCCCGTCGGGCCGCCATCCTGGCGCTGAGCCAATTGGGCGACTACAACTCCAACGCCACGCTGGGCCGCGCCTTGCACGACGACGACCGCGGCGTGCGAATGCTGGCCGAGTCAGGCATCCGGCAGCTCTGGAGCCGCATCGGCACCACCGGGCATCGCCGCCACCTCGACTCGATCGTCGAGCTCAACTCGCAGCAGCGTTTCGAAGAGGCGATTACCCGCGCCACCCGGCTCATCGAAGAAGCCCCCTGGCTGGCCGAGACCTGGAACCAGCGGGCCCTGGCCCTGTTCAGCACGGGCCGCTATCCCGAGAGTATCCACGACTGCTCGCAAGCGCTTGAGATCAACCCTTACCACTTCGGCGCCGCCACCGGCATGGCCCAGTGCCACCTGAAGCTCAACAACCGGCATCTGGCACTGGAGTGCTTTCGCCGCGCCCTGCGGTTGAATCCCAGCCTGGAAGGAGTCCGGGCCCACGTCCTGTACCTGCAGCGCACGCTGAAGAGTCCGGACTAGCCAGACGGCTCGACGCGTTTCGCCCGAAGAGCCAATTGACCTTGGCATTTCACGTCTCGTGAACTGGATATGACGTCCGACACGAAACCCGTTCTGATTCTTGGCGCCGGCATCAATGGCTGCGCCTTGGCCCGCGAGCTGGCCTTGAATGGCGTACCGGTGTGGGTCGTCGATAGCGGCGACGTGGCCTGCGGCGCCACCTCGGGGTCGTCGCGCCTGATCCATGGCGGTCTGCGCTACCTGGAATACGGCGAGTTCGACCTGGTCAAAGAATCGCTAGCCGAACGCTCGCGGCTCTTGCGGCTGGCCCCGCAGTTTGTGCGACCGTTAAAGTTGTGGATTCCCGCGGGCAGCCGTTTCGGCGGAGCTTTGACGGCGATCGGCCGGTTCTTTGGCTGGTCGTGGTGGCCTTGGAAGTCGGCAGCGCCGGGCCGCGGCATCACGCTGGTGCGGGCCGGGCTGTCGTTCTACGACGCCTATGCCCAAGACCCGCTGGTGCCCAAGCACACCCGGCAATCCGTGGGCACGCCCGGCGCGCCGCCGGTCGACCCGCAGAAATACCACTGGCTGGCCGCCTACTACGATGCGCAGATCGTTTATCCGGAACGGCTTACCGTGTCGATGCTCACCGACGCCCAGCAGTTGGCGGCGACGCAGGGCGTCGATTTTCGCGTGCTGACCTATGCCGAGGCCAAGCTCGACGGCGCTACGGTCGAGGTACGCTCGACGATCTCCGCCGACAGCCCGACCGAAACTATCCGCCCGGCGGCGATCGTGAATGCAACCGGCGCGTGGGTCGATGAAACGCTGGCGAAGCTACACGTGCCGGCCGAGCGGTTGATGGGTGGAACCAAGGGGAGCCACCTGTTCACGTCGCACAAACCACTGCGCGCGGCGCTCGGCGGCGAGGGCATCTATGCCGAAGCCGCCGACGGCCGACCGATCTTCATCACCCCCTTGGCAGACACCATTCTGATCGGCACGACCGACCAGCGGTGGGCCGGTCCGCCGCAAGACGCGCTAACCACCGCGGCCGAGCGGGACTATCTGCTGGACGCGGTCAACGCGATCCTACCCGAGGTGCGACTGACGGCCGCCGACGTCGACTTTCACTACTGCGCGGTCCGGCCGCTGCCCTATGTCCACGCCGCGTCGACTGGCGCGGTCACTCGGCGGCACTGGCTGGTGGAGCAGCCGGGCCTGGCAATGCCGTTTTTCTCGGTCGTCGGCGGCAAGTTGACAACGATGCGGTCACTGGCCCAGGAAGCCGCGGCGCTGGTGCTGGCGCATCTTGAGCGATCGCCCACGGCCACTTCCGCCGACCGCCGCTTTCCTGGGGCGGAGGACTATCCGATTGACGCCGCGGCGCTCGAAGCACGGCAGGCGGCGCTGGCCAAGTGCAGCGGGTTTTCGCGCGCCTCGGTCGCGGCGGCCTGGGCCTTGTATGGCACGACCTGCGAACGGCTGCTTGCGGAAGCCGAATCGCATGATCTGTTGGCCGGAGGTAACCTGCCGGTCGCGGTTGCCCAGCATGCCGTTCGCCGCGAATGGGCCATGACGCTGGCCGATTTGGTTGAACGGCGGTTAATGCTTCTATACGATCAGCGGCTGACGAGATCCGCGCTGGGCGATCTGGCGAAGCTGCTGGTGGCCGAAGGTCGTCTGCCGCCGAGCGAGCTCGACGCCGCCGTCTCGGCTGAGATCGATCGGCTTGCCGCACGCTTCGGCAAGAACATCGCCTGAGCCGACAAGGCCGCGGGCCCTCTCGTCAGCGAATCGCGGCGGATCTCTTCTCATCCTTCATCTCAGTGAAAACAGGCAGATGGCCAAGCAATACATTCTCGCGCTCGACCAGGGCACGACCTCCAGCCGGGCAATCGTCTTTGGCCGCGATGGCGGCATGGTCTCGGTCGCCCAAAAAGAGTTCGAACAGATCCTCCCATCGCCGGGTCACGTCGAACACGATCCCGAGGCGATCTGGTCAACCCAGCTCGAAGTGGCCCGGCGAGCGCTGGCCGACGCCAAGCTGACCGCGGCCGACATAGCAGCGATCGGTGTCGCCAACCAGCGCGAGACCACGATCGTCTGGGACCGGGCGACCGGCAAGCCCGTGGCCAATGCCATCGTCTGGCAAAGTCGCATCACCGCGCCCATCTGCGACCGGCTCAAGGCCGATGGACTCGAAGAAACCTTCCGTCAGAAAACCGGGCTGGTGGTCGACGCCTATTTCTCAGGCACCAAGATCAAGCACCTGTTGGACACGGTCAGCGGCCTGCGTGCTCGGGCGGCCAAGGGCGAGGTCCTGTTTGGCACGGTCGACAGTTGGCTCATCTGGCGGCTGACCGGCGGGCGGGTGCACGCTACCGACGTCAGCAATGCCAGCCGCACGCTCATCTTCAACATCCACACGCTCGACTGGGACGACGAGCTGTTGAAGATCCTCGACATCCCGCGGGCCATGCTGCCCAAGGTCGTCGCGTCGAGCGAAGTGATCGCCGAAACGACTGCCGACCTGTTCGGAGCTCCGATCAAGATCGCCGGTTGCGCGGGCGATCAGCAAGCGGCCACGTTCGGGCAGGCCTGCTTTCAGGTCGGTAGCGCCAAGAACACCTATGGCACCGGCTGCTTCCTGCTCTTGAACACCGGGCACGAGGCCGTCGCGTCGAAGAACAAACTGCTCACGACGATCGGCTGGAGCCTGGGTGGCAAAGTGACTTATTGCCTGGAAGGTTCTGTGTTCATCGGTGGTGCGGTCGTGCAATGGCTTCGCGACGGCCTCGGCGTGATTCAAAAATCGACCGACGTCGAGGCCCTGGCCCAGAGCGTGCCCGACTCAGGGGGAGTGTACCTGGTGCCGGCGTTCGTCGGCCTGGGCGCGCCCTACTGGGACCCTTACGCAAGAGGGACGATCGTCGGCCTGACGCGCGGCACGACCGCGGCGCACATCGCGCGGGCAGCGGTGGAGTCGATGGCGTTTCAATCGCGCGACCTGCTGGAAGCCATGGAGCGCGACGCCGGCGTGAAGCTGGCCGAACTCAAGGTCGACGGCGGCGCGAGCGTGAACGATCACCTGATGCAATTTCAGTCCGACATTTTGGGCACCACCGTCCGCCGCCCCAAAGTAGCCGAGACCACGGCTCTGGGCGCCGCCTACCTGGCCGGACTGGCAGTCGGCTATTGGCAAGACACGACCGAGGTAACAAACAACTGGGTGCTCGATCAAGAGTTCCAGCCGAAGATGCGTGAAGCCGAACGGGCGGATCGTTACAAGCTATGGGGCAAGGCGGTTGGTCGGTCGCTGGACTGGGAGCCGCACTAGACTGAGCTGACATGGCCGATGTCGCCAAGCATTCGGTGGTCGCCGTATTGACTCGCGCCCTCTTTAGCACTCGCGCTACTTCAGCCACTCGTTTACTTTCTCACCCGGCGGCATGGTGCCCAGCACGAAAGGATGTGGATTATGAGCGATGAGGTAGTCAACGAACTAATAACAAAGTACCGTTTCTCTCAAGCAGCCATCGACATCTGCTTGAGGGCCAAATTCAAATGTGAGTACTGCGACCACGACATCCTCGAACTTTTCGAGGATTTTCGTTTCAGCGCTAACGATCACTTACTCCCTCAAAGCAAGTACGAGAAGTTGATTCCGGCAGAGTCGAACCACGTCCTGGCTTGTCATGCCTGCAACATGCTGAAGAGCAGGTGGGACCCCAATGTGAATCCCGACAAGTCATTGCTTGTGGCTTTGGGTGCAACTTCGCTGACATTCGAAGAACGCAGTGAGCTTATCAACAGAACGACGAAATACCTATTGGGTGTTCGACGGGAAAAGAAGACTGAATTCGAGCAGTACAGGCGTTTACTTCGTCAGCTAGGGCCAGACGCCGAATCGAGAGCTACGCCATGACGCTCGTTCGTCTGGCCCTTATTGTCTCGGTCATATCGCTTGTGACCCAAGCGAACGCGGCTGAAGTTAATGGTGACATCACTGATATTGGCGACGAGAAATTAGTGATGTCTCCGTTTTGCCTATGGCAGCGAAGAGAAATCAGTAATGTTGCCGTTTGCTCCTCAGCCAGAAAGCACTGCGGATGGACAATCCACTGGATGATTCCTTCGCTCGCGCTTCGGGCTAGTCTTCAAAAGCCCGTCGCGTGCCACTTGCACTGCGACAACCGCTCCCGCGTCGCGACTAGCCAATCAGATGCACCAGGCCATGGTGCAGGATCAGTCGTCGCAAGCGATGGCGCTCTACGCCCAGCAAGCGGGCGGCTTGGGATTGATTGCCGTGGGCCTTCTTGAGCGCTCGGGCAATCAGCACGCGTTCCGCCTCGGCCAGCGACGTAATGGTTTCGCCGTTCACCATGCCTGGTCGAGACGAACGCTGGGCGTATTCTCGAACCTCAATCGGCAGGTGGGCCAGTTCGATCGTTCGATCGTTGCAGAACACGAACGAACGTTCGATGACATTGCGCAGCTCTCGAACGTTTCCCGGCCAGTCGTACCTCATCAGTACCTGCCGAACGTGCGGGGCAATGACCTTGTTGGGTTCGTGATAAAACCGCGCCAACTCGTCGACGAAATGCGACGCCAATCGCACGATGTCGTCAGGCCGCTCGCGGAGCGGGGGAATGGCCAGGCGGACGACATTGATGCGGAAATAGAGGTCTTGTCGAAAGGCGCTTTCGCGCACCATGCGAGCCAGGTCACGATGCGTTGCCGCGATGATGCGCACATTGATGGCGACCGGCTCCACGCCACCCAGCGGAACGACGGTCCGTTCTTGCAGGCACCGTAACAGCTTGGCCTGGACGGCTAGCGGCAATTCGCCGATTTCATCTAAAAACAAAGTGCCGCCGTCAGCGCTGCGCAGCATGCCCAGCGTGTCGTTGCCGGCGCCCGTGAACGCTCCTTTGACGTGTCCAAACAACTGCGACTCAATCAAGTCGCTGGCGAAGGCAGTGCAGTCGACCGGCACAAACGCTTTGTCGGCGCGCGGGCTGTGCGCGTGGATCTCGCGAGCCGTCATCTCCTTGCCGACGCCGGTTTCGCCTTCGATGAGCACGGTGGCAAATCTTGGTGCGACTTGTTCGATCTCGGCCCGCAACGCCAAGGTCGCGGAGCTTTCGCCCAGCAGCTTGCCGGGTTCGGGCTTCAGCAAGCCGGGCGTCAAGCGAGCTGTCGTATCCGGCATAGGGATCCGCATTGGCCGCCAATGATTGAGTTCACCGCGGCTCGGCGGAGACGGTGTGTCTCCGAACAAAGGTCCCGCAACGTGCCGGAACTCATTTAGCCAGCCGCCGCATGGGCTTTACGGTATCCGAGCGGAACAAAATGTCAAAAGATTTTTGTGCGGAATCAAAGATCAGGTCAGGCAGGGCGACCCCGTTCGTCGTGGCGCTGTGCGGATATGGAACACTCTGACGCACAACGGCCGCGTGGAACGCGTTTTCGAAGTTGGCCTGACGCTCTGGCGATACGCCTGGGCAATTACTTCCACACTCGCACCTGCGTCCGGCACTGAGCAAGTGATCCGAATTCCGAAGATGCGCTCGCGCGAGCGCCGCGCGGCTCCTGTGGCGGTGATAATTCTCGCCGTCCCATGTTCTGACGCGTTGGTACGAAGCATTCCACTGGGACGTTTTGTACCACGGGCACTCTAAGTCGTGTCGGCACCAGGCGCTCTTGTTACATCGCAAGCGCGCGCTGTCACGTTTCATACCAACCGGCGGTCCCAGCGCGAGTCTCCGCGCGGCGCGCAATTCGTCGCGCATAAGTTGGCTCGCCGTTCGCGCTTGCGATGATCTCGACAACTCGAACTCTTGGCTGGCACGCGATTCGCTTTTGTCGGCGATCGTTCCGTGAGACCAAACGCAAAACAAATCTGAGCCACGATCATGCTCACCGCGCCTTCAACACAAGGACTCGTCGTCTCGGTCAGCCCACTGGCCACGCCCGCCCTTGGCGAAGTCAGCGGCTATTGCGGCTGGCCCGTTCTCATGCACGCGACGCCACTGGAGCTTCGTCGCGAGACGCTGCGATGCATTCCCAGGACTTCGCTGTTCTGGCTGGATGACGATCGCTATGTCGGCGTGACCGCCGAATTGATGTCATGGCTGGCGACCTGGGAACCAGCCGTCCAACGCATTGCCATCGCCTATCGATTGGCGGCCACCGTCGAAGTTGCGATGCGGAGCGCCGGAGTCCATCTCTACCTGGCAGCCGACGACGATCTGCGATCAATACTCGAACTAACGATTGCACCTTGGTTGCACTGTCGAGGCCGACCGGCCGCGGCGGCACGCGAACAGTCGTCCAAAGTTGATTCGGCCGGCCGCTCGCGAGCATCCCCGCACAACACCCTCCATGTCAGTGGACCGCCTTAATCCGGTCCCCGGCTTTGCAAGCCGCCCGTCCGTCCTCGATCACGCAATGAACGGCTCCATCTGTTGATTCTCGCTGACCAACACTATTTCATCACACCGCGCATAAAGGATCTTCGATCATGGCGATCACGACCACCTATACCTTGATTCTCCGTTTCTTGACGTTTGCCGCCCTGGCGATTTGCCCGCGTCGCACCAAACTGACCGCAAATGTGGCCCTGGCGATTGCTGCTGCGATGGCACTGACGGCCACGGACGCCCTGGCCGACCCATTGACAGGCGAAATTCTGAAATACGAGCAATTGCCGCTCAACAACGGATTGGCGCCCAGCGTCGGCGGAGCCCCTTTTTGGGGCCGTGACGAGCGGAGTACGGCCTATCTCAACACCAACGGCACGACCGGGTACACCGGCGGCTACGTGGCCGATGACTTTTCTGACAAGGTCTCAACGCCGGTCGTTCATGTTCAATGGTGGGGATCGTACGCCAACGACTATCTCGGTGTGGTTCCCGGTGGTGGCGTCAACCAGTTCATGATCTCCTTTGCCAACGACGTGCCGGCGGCCAATGGCATTGCCAGCCACCCGGGCAACTGGCTATCGAGCGAAGTAGTCTCCCTCGGCGGCCTGAGTCCTGCCTCGGGCACGTACTCTGAAAAGATGGTCAACCCCGCGCCCGGCGACGATCTGTACGTCTACAACGCCGAACTGGCGAATCCGTTCCCCGAGCAGGCAAATATCATCTACTGGATGAGCATTGTGGCCCTGACGAACGATCCGATCATCGGCTGGGGCTGGCACAATCGTGACTACCAGTTGACCAACGCCCTGTTCGCGCCTGTTATCCCCGGCGAGACGAACATCGGCAGCGCGGCATTCCCCGTGATGCACTTCCAGGACGACGCGGTGGTCGGCGGCATCCTCAACAACGTTCACCAGCCTGGTTTTGCACCCCTGTTTTACCAGGGTCCCGACGATCACCCGGTGGGCGTGGGCCCCTTCTCCGAGGACCTGGCCTTCCGGTTGTTCACAAACGTTCCCGAGCCAGGCAGCGTAGTGCTGTTCGGCATGGGAGCGCTGGGCTTGGCCTTCGTGGCGTATCGTCGCCGAAGAGCCGCAGCCCGCTGAGCGAACAGGCCGCGTCAGCAAGTGGAACTTACGAGACGCCAGCCGCAATGTGAACGCTTAAGCCCCGCGAGACCAACGACAGGTCTCGCGGGGCTTTTTCGCGTTTGAAACTGCTGCCAGTTGAGGTGAGGCAGTTGAGCTGCTGCGGTCGGCCGGCAGAAACGACTAGCAGTCCGTTGAAATTCAGTGTTGTCAGGCGGCGGGGGCGAGGTGGAGCGGTCGCCAGCGATTTTCAAGTGCGGCGCCCGCGCGACTTTTCAAATCGTTCCATGCGCGCCGAAACGCGA
>Ga0163144_10005939_pt1 | contig 27057 bp, 37 predicted proteins | sample OliLak19BULKMAT1_FD_123175 | JGI IMG/M metagenome (GOLD analysis project Ga0163144, IMG submission 123175) | Freshwater microbial mat bacterial communities from Lake Vanda, McMurdo Dry Valleys, Antarctica - Oligotrophic Lake LV.19.BULKMAT1 | ecosystem: Environmental > Aquatic > Freshwater >...
CCGCCATGTCCGATCCGCTCTACCGCGACTCCCCGCGCACCAAGGCGATCCGCCGCCTCAGCGAGTGGATAGAGCAGGGCGTGTTGCCCGCCGGCCAGCCGCTGCCCACCGAACGCGAACTCGCCGAGCGTCTCGACCTGCCGCGCAGCACGGTGGCGCGGGCCATCGACGGGGTGATCGCTCGCGGACTGGTGCGCAGCGATGGCGGGCACTCTCGCACGGTGGTCGGTCCACATCGTGCCGGTGTCCTGAATGGGACGGTGGTGGTGGTCGGAAATCCGCTGGACGAGGCGGTCGAGACCGATTCCCTGGCGTACGCCGAGCACATCACCACTGGTATCCTCGCCGAACTGCGTGCGCAGTCGCTCGATGCGCTGGTGCTGGATGCGCGGCGGGTCGATCAGGCGCAGCTGCTGCGCCTAGTCGACCAGGGCGTCAGCGGCGTGCTGGTTCCGGCCGGCAGCGGCCAACCGCGCATCGACCCCGACGCGATGCGCGACATCCTGCTGGCCATCGTCCAGCGCGGCATCCCGGCGGTGATTTTCGGCGACGAATCCGGCGAAGCCGTCGACCGGGTCGCGCATGACCACGAAGCCGGCGCAGATGCGGTGACCAGCTACGTGATTGGCCGAGGCTGCACACGGCCGCTGCAGGTGTTCAGTGGCCCGCTTGATCTGATATGGACCCGCCAGCGTCGGGCAGGGTACGAGCGCGCCATGCGACGGGCTGGACTCGAAGCACTGCCTCCCCTGCAGGTCCCTGAACTGCCGGCCAGCAGCGAGGCCGCTCTCCACCCAGACCGCAGCGCTCGCTACCTCCTCGGCTATCTGTTCGACCACCTCGGACCGCAAGTTGCTGCCCCAGTGGATGCCCTCATTCTGCTGACTGACTACGAGGCGGAATCGGCGCGGCGCGCCTGCGCCCTGCTTGGTCGCGAACCGGTTTTGGCCGGGTATGACGCCGCGGTAGGTCGATGGGCCGCTGGGCGGTGCTGGGAACCTGCCCCCATCGTCGCGACCATCGACAAGCAGCTGTGGCTATGCGGGGTGGAGATGGTCCGCCTGATGCAATGGCGCATCGAGCTGGGCGGCGAGCCCGCGCCTCGCCGGGTTGCCGTGGAACCGCGGCTCATCACGACCGCATGACCCAGGTGGTTCGCGGGCGCGAACCACGGAGGTGAGGCCTGACCTGACGTCTACCGACCTCCTCAGGCTGCGTCATGGCAGCCGGTCATCAGGGCGTTACAATGTCTTGCATGGCCAAAGCTGTCGTTGATCCCGAGGAGCTGCAGCGCTTCGTCGCCGCGCTCAAACGATTCAACCAGACGACGCGCGACGAGATCGCCATGGTCCAGCGCCAGTTCAAGCGCCTGGGCGAGACTTGGCAGGACCAAGAGCAGGCCCGTTTCGCTGAAAACTTCGAGGCGATGGTGCGCGTCTACGGCAAGTTCCTTGAAGAGTCCGAACGGCAGGTGCCTCAACTCTCGCGCAAGGCCGAGGCGATCCGCGACTATTTGCGAACCGGTTGAACGTTCATGGCTGGTTCCGCTCATCTCTCTGATCCCGCGGTCATCCGCGACTTCCGCGCCCGTCTGTTACGTTTCCAGCAGGCGGCTGACAGCGCCATGGCCGGTGCCCCGACTGCGCTGCAGCGAGCCCTGGATCACCTGCGCAGTGAACTGGCCCCACGCTGGAAGAAGGACCTGGGCCGTCGCCAGGAGCTCCATACCGAGGCCCGGCGCCGCTACCTGGAAGCCGAGTCCGAGGTCAAGGCGAATGGCAGGCGGGGTGCCGTCGATCGTACCAGCGCAGCTGACGAACAGCGTGACATGCATCGCGCCCGACGCCGCGTCGAAGAAGCCGAAGAGAAGCTCGCCCTGATCCAGACCTGGCAGAGTCGCCTGGAAGGCGACGGCAAAGATCTGCTGGCGAAGTGTCGCGATCACGACTTGGCCATCCAGGAACTGAGCGGCAAGGCGTTGACTCAACTCGACCGGCTGGCCAACTTGGTCGATGAATATCTGCAACGCGGAGCGTCATCATGAGTGCCTCTTCTGCTGATGAGGCCACCCTGGATCGAGCCGCGCGAGAACTACTGGAGGCGTGGGCTGCGACCGGCGATGGCTGGCGTGACGCCGCCCGCGCCGAATTCCAACACGACCATCTGGACGGCATCGCCTGGCGCAGCCGCCTGGGCATGAAGGAGCTCTCGGAACTGTCAGCGTTGTGCGCCGATGCAGTACGGAGATGCGAATGACCGCCTACGATCTTGCCAGCCTGGTGCCCGGACTTGATCAGGAGGCAGCCCGTCTTGCAGCGCTTGAGGCCGAGCGTGCGCAGGGCGAGGCGGTCTGGCAGGCACAGCGCCTGCAATTGGCCGAGCGCACCCGCCAGTCGTTGAGCAAGCTGCGCGAGGCGATGGTGGCGCTCGATCCGGCTGCCGCCGCCGAAGAGGCCGCAGCCGTGGAGCAGACCCGCTGGCAGCGTCGTGCCGAGGCGGTGACCGCTGCGGCCGGGAAGCTGCGTCGTCAATCGCGTGAACGCATCGAGCGACGGCTCGCCGAGCAGCGTACCTCCGAACTGGCCAGTGCCCGCGAGCGCATGGCGCAGAACGCTGGGCAGCGATCGGACGTGCTGCGTGGCCTGGCCACCCAGCGTCTAAGGGCCCAGACCTTGGTCACCGAGGTGCATACGCAGGCGAAGCGCGCCGGGATTGCGATGCCGCCAGTCGAGGTCGCCGCCAGTTCCGAGGTGCCGTTGGGCACCGATGCAGCTCGGGCTCTGGAAGGACTGGTCGGCCAACTCGACCAGCTCAGTGCCATGCTACCCCGGGTGGTCACTGGATGGCAGGCGCGGGTCGCCCGTCCGATCGGTGGCATCCTGCTGCCGCTGCTCGCTCTGCTGCCTCCTGCGGGTCTTGCCGTGGCGTTGCCGGGCTGGGCCATCGCTCCGTGGGTCGTCGGCTTGGCGGTGGTGCTGCAGATCGTGGTGTTCGGGCTGCGTTCGCAGATGCGCTCTGGCCTGACTGAACGCTTGGTGTTCATGCGCGATACCCTGGAAGCCGCAGCTGGACGGGCCGGAGCGATTGAGCGTCTGGCTACCGATCCCGCCGCGGCCGCCCGCAGGAGCGGAGGACTCGATGCGATGATCAGCGGCGGTGTCGCCAGTGAGGAGGCGCAGCGCGCAGCGCGCGCCGAGAGCGAGCGCGACCAGACCGAGATCCGTGATCAGGAGGTACGACTACGCGCACGCATCGCTCGCTCGGTCAGTAGTTGCGTGCCCGAAGCGCGCAAGGCTGCCGGGGCCGCCATGCTTGCCCGCCAGCAGGCCGCAACTGTTGCCCTGTCCACTGCCGAGCGTGCAGCGAGCGCAGCCCTGACCGCGGCTGACCGCGCCTGGCAGGACACTGCCGATGGTCTTGCAGCTGCAGTGGCGACGGCGCGCAGCGCGATCCAGGATCTCGCTGCCGCCGCCACCAAGCAGTGCATTGTCGAGCACGCCCCATGGAACGCTCCGGCTTGGGCCGACTGGCGTCCAGTTGCCACGTGGCCGACCGGACTGCCACTCGGCACGCTGGCCGATGGTGATCTATCAGTGCCGCTGGCTCTGCCGTATCCCCGCCCCGCCAATCTGCTGCTGCGCTGCGGACCTGTTGGGCGCCCGGCCGCTCTTGAGCTGCTGTCGAAGACCCTGCTGCGCTGTCTGGTCGCGACGCCTCCCGGGCGGGTAAAGCTGACGTTGATCGATCCAGTCGGTTTAGGTCAGAGCTTTGCGCCCTTGCTGGCTCTGGCGGATCATGGCGAGGCCGTGTTGTCCGGCGGACTAGCCAGTGATAGCGAACGGATCGAGCGCGCCCTCGACGATCTGTGTGCGCATCTCGAAGTGGTCATCCGCAGCCGTCTGCGTGGCACCTACGAAACCCTCGCCGATTATAACCGCGAGGCCGGTGAGCTGCAGGAACCGCTGCGTCTGGTGGCGATTGCCGATTTCCCAGCCGGATTCGGCGAGCGGGCCAGCGAGCGCCTCGCCGTCCTGCTGCGCACCGGGGCACGCTGCGGGGTGTACATATTGCTGCATCATGACACCCGTCAGCGGCTGGCTCCGGTCCTCGATGCGGCGCTGGTCCAGCATGCCACCGTGACGCTGTTGGAGTCCGAGCAGCGTTTGACGGTTGATCATGCCGCTGTGCGCGGCTGGCGATTCACTCCCGCCGAATCGCCACCATCGGGCCTTGCCACCCGACTCGCCAACGCGGCCGGGGCCGCCTCAGTCCAGGCCAGCAAGGTCGAGATCGCCTTCGCCTCGGTGGCGCCACCTGCGTCGGCAGTGTGGAGCCTGTCCACTGCCGAACGACTGCGTGTGCCGATCGGTCTGCGTGGTGCAGGTCAGTTGCAGTATCTCGAATTGGGTCGTGGTACCGCCCAGCACGTGCTGATTGGCGGCCGCACCGGTTCGGGCAAGTCGACTCTGCTGCATGTGCTGGTAACCAGCGCTGCGCTGTGGTTCCATCCGCGCGAACTCGAAGTGCATCTGATCGATTTCAAGAAAGGCGTGGAATTCCAGGCCTATGCCGCCACCAAGCTGCCGCACGCCCGGGTCGTGGCGATCGAAAGCGACCGCGAATTCGGTCTGTCAGTGCTGCGTCGGCTCGACACCGAGCTGACTCGCCGTGGCGAACTGTTCCGCACCGCTGGGGCCCAGGACCTGGCAGCACATCGCCGCAGCGGCGGCGAACACCTGCCGCGCGTCCTGTTGCTTATCGACGAATTCCAGGAGTTCTTCACCGAGGACGACACGGTTGCGCGGGACGCAGCGTTGCTCCTCGACCGCTTTGTGCGCCAGGGCCGCGCCTTCGGCGTCCACGTCGTGCTTGGCTCGCAGACCCTGTCTGGCGCCTACAGCCTGGCCAAGAGCAGCCTCGGTCAGATGGGCGTGCGCATCGTCCTGCCGTGCAACGAGGCCGACGCCCACCTGTTGCTGCACGAGGACAACGATTCGGTGCGCCTGCTGACCCGTCCTGGCGAGGCGATCTACAACGACCAGGCCGGCATGGCCGAGGGCAACAGCCCGTTCCAGGTGTGCTGGCTGTCTGACCAGCAGCGCAGTGACGCCTTGCGTCCACTTGCCGCGCGTGCCGCCGCCGATGGCTGGAAACCGTCCTCACCGACGGTGATTTTCGCCGGCGACACGCCAGCCCGCTTCGACGAGGATGTGACTCTGGCCACCCGGCTTGCCGCCGCCCCCGACGGCAAGGCCATCGCCACAATCGGTCAGAGCAGCTCGCTGCGCGGCTCGGCCGAAGTTGTCTTCCCGGCAGCCTCCGGTGGCAACCTGCTGCTGGTCGGCCAGCACCGCGAAGCCGCTGTCGCCACGCTGGTTGCGCTTGGCCTCGGCGTGGCTATTCGGAACCCCGTCGGCGGATTGCGCCTGGTTGCCTTCGATGGCGAAGATCCGGATGGTCCGTTCGCCGTCGCTTGGGGTGCGCTGGCCGCTTCGTTGCCACACGGTGCCATACGTGTCGGTGGGCGTGAACTCCCGCCTGTTCTCGATGACCTGACTGAGTTACTAGCCAAGCGTCAGTCCGGCGAGGATCCGTCGCGCACGCCGGTGCTGCTGGTGGTCAATGCCTTGCAACGTCTGCGCACCTTGCGCCCGGACGACGAGGCGCCTTTCGACCGCAGCGGCGAGCCGCTGTCAGACCGCTTCGCCAAAATGCTCTCGAATGGACCAGAATACGGTGTTCACGCGGCGGTGTGGTGCGACGCCCTGTCTGGTGTGCAGCGATCGTTATCGCGGAAGAGTTTGCGCGACTTCGATCTACGCATCTGCTTCCAAATGAGTCCGGCAGATTCCAACGAACTGATCGACGACGATGGCGCCAGCCGTCTCGGTCTGCATAGCGCTCTGCTCGCGGTATTGGCCGAAGGCCGGCGCGAGAAATTTCGACCCTATCAGACCCCGGATCCGGCTTTCCTCGCCCATTTATCCACTGCCCTTCGGAGCCGCTGACGATGTACGCCGTGTTCGTCCGCATTCGCATCGTGCCAGGGCAGACTTCGCAATTTCTGGAGTTGACCGCGGCCAATCACGGTGGGACCCGTCAGGAACGCGGCAATCTGCGCTTCGATGTGCTACAGGACGCCGCCGACGTTACGCGCTGCTTCCTCTACGAAGTCTACCGCGACGAAGCCGCCTTCCGGACGCATCAGCAGACGGCTCATTACCTCGCCTGGAAAGAGGCCGTCGCGCCATTGATGGCCGAGCCGCGCCAGGCCGAGCGTATGCATAGCGTGCTGCCTGAACCGTGGGCCTGAGCATGGCCTTCAGTTGGCGGCGGGTCGTTCTCGTCTGCGCCGGGCTTGGACTGGCGGGATCATTGGCCGCCGTGGTGGCTGCCGATCTACTGCCGTTCTGGTGGTGGAGCGAGTTGCTGCAGCATCCTCGGCCGCAAGTGGCAGGAGGATCGCTTGTCTGCGCCGTTGTGTTCGCCGTGATTGCCCAGGGGTGGCGCCGATGGCCGCTGTTTCTTATCCCGCTGATCGCGGCACTCGGAATGGTCCCCGCTATGTTTCGCGGCGCCGAACCCCGCGCTGGGTTCACGGTTGCTCGCCTGGTGACCTCCAATGTCTTGTCGAGCAATCCCGATCCCGTTTCCGCAGTTACCAGCCTACTGCGGCTCGACGCCGACATCCTTATTCTGCTGGAACCAGACCATAGTTGGCGTCCGCATCTGGCACCGCTGCGCGAGGCCTATCCCATCCATCGAGAAATCCTGCGCGAGGACAACTTCGGCATCTGCCTCTATGCCCGCCGCGGCGCCATCACGGTGTGGCAGCCGGAAGACGTGGAGGTGCCGGGACTCGTCCTCGCGTATGATGGTGTAGACATCCTTGCCGTGCATCCCCCGCCACCGTTCTCAGCGGGCTATCATGACATGTGGTGGACCGAGCTGAACGCCATCGCTGGGTGGGCCGCCAATCGTCCCAATGTGATTGTGGCTGGCGATCTCAATGCCACACCGTGGAGCAGTGGCTTCACTCATCTATGCTCGGTCGGCGGATTGCGTGGTATCGGCGGCCTACGGACATGGAATCCGACTTGGATGCGCGGAACATTACTGGCATCGCCGATCGATCATGTCCTGGTCGGCTCCGGCCTGGGCATCAGCTCGCATGCCGTCGGACCTGCCATGGGGTCAGATCACCAACCGGTCCGGACGGTAATCACCCGCTAGTGGTCATGGGCAAAGGGCTCGATCTCCGCGTTCAGACTCCGCGCAGCTGCTTGGCGACCGCGAAGCGCTCGGCGAGCAGATCCCGTTCGCGCGCTCGGTCACCGTCGCGCCGGGCCTCATTGAGGTCATGGTCGAGGCGGCGGATGGTGTCGGCTAGTTCGGCTTTACGGATCGTACTGGCGATCTCCCTCAGGCGGACGCCAGGGTCCCCGATCGACGGCGTGCGAGCGGATAAGTCGATGGCAGATAGGCGGTGGACCGTCTCGACCAGGGCGGGGACCGCAGCGACACCTTCATCGGCAGTGATCGCGTGGACGTCGGGTCGATCGGCGAGCAGCAATGCTGCGGCCAGTGCGCTCCACGGCTTCGGCCAATGACGCGGCTCGAGCTGCAATTCGTCGCCAGCCCCGGCGCGCAGCCCGGGTTCCCGCAACAGAATGTGCAGCGCTTCTTCGAGGTGCGGCGGAAGGGGATCTATGCGATCGATATCTGCAGCCGCGGCCGCTTCGGCGGTGCTTGCCGCCCCTTCGCCGGCCAGCCGGCGCGCCAGGCCATCCTCAGGAAGGCCAAGCCAGCCAGCGGCATCGCGCAGGTGGAGATCGCGCAGCTCGCGGTCGGGTTCGCCACGAATGGCGGCGATGATTTGGTCCGCGACCGCCAGCTGGGCGCGACGGTCGAGATCGACTGGACGCGGCGCGAGCGCGCGCAGCAAGTGGTCGAATTCGCTGCGTGCGGCATCAAGGACACGCTCAAAGACGGCGCGGCTCTCGGATCCGGCGCTGGCCTCGGCGAGCAGCTCGGCCGGATCCAGTTCGTCGGGCAGGATGGCGACCTGGGCCGGCACGCCGGCACCCAGGCAGGTGCGTGCAGCTTTTAACGCGTTTTCTTGGCCTGCGCGGTCGCCATCGAGGAGGAGGATCAGGCGTCCGTCGCGACCGATCAGGGTTCCGAGCTGTTTGGCGTGCTCGGGGGTCAGGGCGGTGCCGAGGACGGCGACACAGGCCTTGAACCCAGCCTGATCGGCGGCCATCACATCGGTGGGGCCCTCCATCACCACGACCCGGGACTCGTCGCGGCAGCTGATGCGGGCGTGGTGCAGGTTGAAGACGTTGGTCGACTTGTGGTAGAGGGGGGTGTCGGTGTTGTTGACGTATTTGCCGACCCCGCGGCCCTCGGCCTTGGCCGCCGCTTCCGCCTCGGGCAGCAGCCGGGCGCTGTAGGCCAATGGGTGACCAAAGCGGTCGCAGATCGGGAACGTGATGCGTTCAAAGAATCGGTCGGTCAGGCGGCCGTTCCGTTCGACTGCCAGGTCCAGGCTTGCCAGCAGCTGGGGATCGATGCCTTGACCGCGCAGGGCCTCCATGAGCTGGCCGCGACCGGGCGACCAGCCGAGACGGAACCGACGGCAGGTCGCCTCGGTCAGTCGGCGTCGGACGAGCAAGTAATCACGGGCGCCCTGGGCTTCTGGGGTTTCCCACAGGCAGCGTTCATAGAAGACACAGGACGCCTCGACGGCGGCCAACTGGCGGTCACGTTCGCCGCGTTCGTCCCGCCCGCGCCCAGCGCCCTGCTGCCAGACCAGCTCGATGCCAGCGCGCTTGGCCAGCATCTCGACCGCGTCGCTGAACGAGACGTTCTCCTTCTCGCGCAGCAGGGTGATGGCATCGCCGTGGGCCTTGCAGCCAAAGCAGTAGTAGTGCTGATCGGCGGTATAGATGTACATGCTGGGCGTGCGTTCCTGGTGGAACGGACAACAGCAGGCGAAATTCGCCCCAGATTTGCGCACCGGAGTGTATTCACTGATCAGCTGGACCAGATCGATGGCCTCGCGCACGCGGCGCACCTGGTCGTCGCCGAGGAAACCGGGCATCAGTTAAGTCCCAGGTCCAGTGGTGCCGGTCTGCTGCATGGTGGACTGGCGATCCCTGGCATGTCGGAACGCTAGGCGGGCCGCGCCTGTCTCAACGACTGTTCGCTTCTCCGAGATCGTGGGATAACCAGTTGGTTGAGAAGCCCAGCCGTCACATTGCCAGGAGCAATCAATGACGGAACTGCCCCCTTTACAAAATCGAAGTCTCCCCATAGTGCCCGCTCCACCCAAGTGGGGGCCTCGCGGCTTCCACCTCTGGGGGCCGCCGATGGGGGCTCAAGCCCGCCGCCATCGGAAGTTCCGCAAGGGACAAGGTCCAACGGGCCCATCGCAGCCGTCACGGCTGACCCGACGCTTGGCGTCGAGGGGAGAAGGCGTGAAAGAGAAGATCAAGATCCGTCTTGAGGCATACGACCATCGTATCCTCGACAAGGCCGCCCAAGACATCGTCGAGACCGCGAAGCGGACCGGCGCGCATGTTGCTGGCCCGATTCCCATGCCGACCCGGATTGAGCGCTTTACCGTTCAGCGTTCTCCGCATGTCGACAAGAAGTCTCGCGAACAGTTCGAGCTCCGCACGCACACCCGCGTGATCGAGATCCTCGAGCCGACCGCCAAGACCAATGATGTCTTCTCGAAGGTCGATGTTCCGGCCGGCGTCGACATCACCATCAAGCAGACGGTGAGGTGATCCCATGAGCGTAGCGCTCTACGGCACCAAGGTCGGCATGACCCGAGTATACGATGGCGAAGTCGCCGTCTCGGTCACTGTCGTCCAGTGCCTCCCAAATGAAGTCATCGAAGTGAAGTCGAAGGACAAGCATGGTTTCGATGCGCTGAAGGTCGCGGTCGGCAAGCGCCGTCGCAAGGCCAGCAAGCCCATCGCCGGCGAGTTCAAGAAGGCTGACGTGGCGATGCGTCAAGCCCTCCGCGAAGTGCCGGTTGCAACTGGCGTCGAAGCCAAGGCTGGCGTCAAACTGACGGTTGGCCTGCTCGACTCGAAGCGCCTTTGTGACGTGGTCGGCACGACCAAGGGCCGCGGTTTCACCGGCGTCGTCAAGCGCCACAACTTCAGCGGTGTCGGTGCGAGCCACGGTGCGATGGGCGAGCGTCAGCCCGGTGCCATCGGCGCTCGTATGGACCCCGCCCGCGTCGGCCTCGGCAAGAAGATGTCGGGCCACTACGGCAACGAGCAGGTCACCGTGCGTAACCTGCGGATCGTGTCGATCGATGCTGAGCACCATCTGGTTCTGCTGAAGGGCGCCATCCCCGGCCCCAACGGCGCGCTGGTCGAGATCAAGCAGGGCTGAGGCAGACATGACCGCAATCCAAGTCTACAACGCCGCCGGTGAGAAGACCGGTCTGATCGAACTCGATCCGACCAAGCTCGACATCGCCGTGCGCAAGGCCCTGCTCAAGCAGGCTCTCATCGCCCACCAGGCCTCCCAGCGTCAGGGCAGCCACAAGACCAAGGACCGCGGCGAAGTTGCCGGCGGTGGTCGCAAGCCCTGGAAGCAGAAGGGCACCGGCCGCGCCCGCCAGGGTTCGACCCGCAGTCCGCAGTGGGTCGGCGGTGGTCGCGCTCACAGCGTCCGTCCTCGCGACTACACCATCGAGCTGAACGCCCAGGAGCGCCGCATCGCTGTGCGCTCGGCCCTACGCTGGAAGCTCGAACAGGGCAAGATCACCGCCGTTGAAGGCTTTGATCCCAGCCAGCCCAAGACCCGCGCGGTCGCTCATCTGCTCGAGAAGATGGGCCTGATGGGCAAGGGCGCGCTGCTGATCAGTGAGGGCTCGAAGCCCATGCTGCTCAAGAGCACTCGCAATATCCCCAAGGTCGACGTCGCTGAGCGTCGCAGCCTGAACGCCGGTATCGTGCTGACGCACGCCAACCTGGTGTTCGCCAAGCCCGCGCTCGACGCGCTGGTGAAGGAGCTCGCGTGAACCCGCACCAGATCATCCTGCGCCCGGTCATCTCAGAGAAGACCGTGCATCAGCAGAACAAGCTGAACCAGTATACCTTCGTCGTCCATCCGGACGCCAACAAGGTGCAGATCGCCGAAGCGATCGAAACCTTGTTCAAAGTCAAAGTTGCTCGCGTCAACACGCTGAATGCCCGTGGCAAGGATCGTCGGATGCGCTCGCGCATCACCGGCACCGAAAGCGCGTGGAAAAAGGCAATCGTGAAGCTGGCTGACGGCCAGAAGATCGAAGGGGTCTGACATGCCATATCGCAAACTGCATGCGGCGAGCGCTGGCGCCCGCCACACCACCATCCCCGACTTCGCCGAGATCACCAAGGGCAAGCCGGAAAAGAAGCTGACCGTCAAGGTGCACTACCGCGCTGGCCGTAACAGCCAGGGTCGGATCACCTGCTGGCACAAGGGTGGACGTCACGCCCGCCAGTACCGCCTGGTCGACTTCAAGCGTATCAAGCTGGACATCACCGGCACGGTCACGGCGATCGAATATGATCCCTACCGCAACTGCCGCATCGCCCTGGTAACCTACGCAGATGGCGAGAAGGCCTACATCCTCGGCGCCAAGGACCTGTCGGTCGGTGCCAAGGTGGTCAGCTACAGTGCTGGTGGCGATCCGAACGTGGGCTGCGCCATGGAACTGCGGCACATCCCGCAGGGCCTGGAAGTCCACAACGTCGAGTTGCAGCCCGGCCGTGGCGGCCAGCTCGCTCGCTCGGCCGGCACCTACGCCCGTCTCATGGCGATCGATGGCGAGAAGGCCATCCTCGCCCTGCCCAGCGGTGAAGTCCGCCGGGTCCAGATGACCTGCCGGGCCACCATCGGCCTGGTCGGCCGCCCCGACGCCAACACCCGCAATATTGGTAAGGCTGGCCGCAACCGCTGGCTGGGCGTTCGCCCGACCGTGCGCGGCAACGCCATGAACCCGATCGCTCACCCGCTGGGTGGTGGTGAAGGTCACACCAACGGTGGTCGCCAGCACTGCTCGCCGTGGGCCCTGGTCGAAGGCAAGAAGACCCGCATCCGCAAGAACCGCAACAACGTCCACATCATCCGCCGCCGCGACGGCCGCGCGATGACCACGGAGGCCTGATCCGATGTCACGCAGCACTCGCAAAGGCCCGTTCGTCGACCTCAAGCTTCTCGCCAAAGTCGAGAAGCAGAAGGCGGCCAACGCCCGCACCCCGATCAAGACCTGGGCCCGTTCCTGCACCGTGGTACCCGATTTTATCGGCCACACCTTCTCGGTGCACAACGGCCGCAGCTTCACCAACGTCCTGATCACCGACAACATGGTCGGTCACAAGCTCGGTGAGTTCTCGGTGACCCGTACGTTCCGCGGCCATGGCGGCGGCAAGAAGGAAGAGGCCCCCAAGTGAGCAGCTCCCAGATCTACCGCGCCATCGGGCGCAACGCGCGCATCAGTCCGCGCAAGGCCATCCTCTCGTGCCAGTTGATCCGCGGCAAGCGGGTCGAAGAAGCCGTCAACATCCTAGCCTTCGATCTCCGTCGCGGCTCCGCGATGATGAAGAAGGTCCTCGACAGCGCGGTGGCCAACGCCGCCAGCGTCGGCGGCCTGGATCCGATGGACTTGGTCGTCCTCGAGGTCCGCGTCGACAAGGGCCTGGTCATGAAGCGCTGGCGTCCAGCCAGCCGCGGCCGCTCGGCTGCCCGCGCGAAGCGCAACAGCCACATCACCATCGCTGTCGGCAAGAAGGAGGCCTGAGTCGTGGGACACAAGATTAACCCGACCGGGTTCCGCATGGGCATCACCGAACCACACCGCTCGGTGTGGTTCGCCAAAGGCCAGAAGTACTCGCAGCTGGTCATCCAAGACCACAAGATCCGTGAGCACCTGAAGCAGAAGTTCTTCGGTGCGGCGATCGAAAAGATCCTGCTGGAACGCAAGGCTGACCGCTTGGTCGTCACGCTGCACGCCGGTCGCCCCGGTGTCATCATCGGCAAGCGCGGCGCCGAAATCGACGCCCTGACCAAGAACCTCGAGAAGCTCGCTGGACAGGCCGTCAAGGTCCAGATCCAGGAAGTCCGCAAGCCGGACATCTGCGCCCAGCTGGTTGGCGAGAACGTCGCCGAACAGCTCGAACGCCGCGGCAGCTTCCGTCGCGCCATGAAGCGTGCGGTCGAGAATGCCATGCGCGAAGGCGCCAAGGGCATCCTGATCAAGATCGCTGGCCGCCTTGGCGGCGCTGAAATCGCCCGCGTCGAACGCGATCACGCTGGTTCGGTGCCGCTCAACAGCCTCAACGCGCACATCGACTACGGCTACGCTATTGCCCACACCAGCGCCGGAAGCATCGGCGTCCGTGTCTGGGTCAACCATGGCCGCTACGCCGATCAGAAGGAAGCCTGAGTCATGGCTATGCTCCCCGCGCGCGTCAAGCACCGCAAGCAGCAGACCCGTCGGAACAACCCCGACCACATCGCCCAGACCTGCAACCGTCTGGCGTTCGGTGACTACGGCATTCAGGCAACCGAACCTGGCCAAGTCACCGCTCGTCAGATCGAGGCCGCGCGCGTTGCCGCTGGTCACTACCTCGGCAAGAACGGCAAGCTGTGGATCCGCATCTTTCCGCACACGCCTGTGACCGCCCATCCCGCTGAATCGCGAATGGGTTCCGGTAAGGGTGATGTCGACCACTGGATGCAGTGGGTTGATGCCGGCACCATGATGTTCGAACTCGCTGGTGTCAGCGAGGACATGGCCCGCGAAGCAATGCGCCGTCAGGCCCATAAGCTGCCACTGACCACCCGACTTGTGAAGCGGTCATAAAGGAGTCCCACGTGAAGAAGTCCCTCAAGCAGGCGCTGCGCGCGAAGACCCACGATGAGCTGAAGGCGGAAGCCGAGCAGCTGGCAGGTGATCAGCTCAAGGCTCGCATCTCGACCACTCTCGAGGGCAAGCGCCTCGGCATCCGGACGCGCGTGTCCCGCCGACAGATCGCCCGCATCAACACCCTCCTCCGCGAGCACGAGCTCGCCGCCGCCAAGGCGAAGGCCAACTGATGAGCACCGCGACCGCAACGACCGACGCCACCGCCCAGGAGCCTCGCGGCACCCACAAGCGGGTTATTGGCATCGTCACCTCAGACAAGATGCAGAAGACGCGCACGGTCCAGGTGACCGAGCAGTACCGTCACGAGAAGTACGGGAAGTACGTCAAGCGCACGCTCAAGTTCCACGTCCACGACGAGAAGAACGAGAGCAAGACCGGCGACAAGGTTCTCATCATCGAGACCCGCCCGCTGTCCGCGACCAAGCGCTGGCGCCTGATGCAGGTGCTCGAGCGGGCCGTTTGATCCATCTGACCAGCACAAGAACCAGGAAACAGCCATGATTCAGATGCAGAGTTGGCTCGACGTAGCCGACAATAGCGGTGCAAAGCGCGCGATGTGCATCAAGGTGCTCGGCGGCTCCAAGCGCCGTTACGCCTCGGTGGGCGACATCATCGTCGTAACCGTCAAGAAGGCGATCCCGACCTCCGAGGTGAAGACCAAGGCCGTGTGCAAGGCGGTCATCGTCCGCACTGCCAAGCCACTTCGCCGCGATGATGGCAGCTGGGTACGCTTCGACTCCAACGCCGTCGTGCTGCTCGACAAGGATGAGAATCCGGTCGGCACCCGCATCTTCGGGCCAGTCGCCCGAGAGCTGCGCGCCCGCAACTTCATGAAGATCGTCTCCCTCGCTCCTGAGGTCGTCTGAGGTACTTATGGCAAGCAAAGTCAAGAAGCCCCAGCTGCCGAACAACGCCAAGTGCCATGTGCGCACCGGCGACAAGGTCATCCTGCTGACCGGCCCCAAGGCCGTGCGCGGCAAGAGTGGCACCATCATCAAAGTCTTCCCGCGCCTTCAGCGTGCGATCGTCGACGGTGAGTGTGCTCAGTACCAGACCAAACACGTCAAGGCCAACCCCCAGGCCGGTGTCGAAGGTGGGCGTATCCGTCGCCTGCGCACCGTGCATGTGAGCAATCTGGCCCTGGCTGATCCGACAACCAACAAGCCCACCCGCGTGCGCCACGAGCGCACCGAATCCGGTGTCGTGCGTGTGGCCAAGAAGAGCGGCCACAAGTTCGCCAGCGGCCCCGCAACCGGCACGGCCGGCTGAGGTAAGGACACATGAGCGCACCCCAGTTGAGTAAAACGTCCAAGACTATCTACAAGGATAGCATTGGCGACATCCTGACGACCGCCGGTATCAAAAACCGCCTGGCTGGCCCCCGGATCGAAAAAGTCTGTCTGAACATGGGCGTCGGCCGTGCCGTCGCCGATGGCCAGATTCTTGCGACCGTTGCCGAGCACCTGTCGCTCATCGCTGGCCAGCGTGCCTCGGTGACCATCGCCAAGAAGGCCATCGCCAACTTCCGCACCCGCGAAGGTGTGAAGATCGGTGCGCGCGTGACGCTTCGTGGCGCCAAGATGTGGGCCTTCCTCGACAAGCTCATCCATCTCGCCATTCCGCGCATCAAAGACTTCCGCGGACTGTCGCCGAAGGGCTTTGACAAGGCTGGCAATTTCAATCTCGGTCTTCGTGAACAGGCACTGTTCCACGAAGTCCAGCTCGACAAGCTCGAGCACAATCAGGGCCTTCAGATCACGATCTGCTTCAAGAATTCGGACGAGAAGCTGTCGCTCTCGGTCCTCAAGGCTCTCCACATGCCCTTCCGGGAGAAGTGACGTGGCCAAGACCAGCACCGTCTACCGCAACATCCACCGCAAGGCGCTGTGCGAAAAGTACCGCACCCAGCGCGATGCCCTGCGCGTCCGTTCAAAGGACCTCAAGCTGACGCTTGAGGAACGCATGGAGGCGCGCGCTGCGCTCTCGATGCTTCCGCCGGATAGCAGCCCAACCCGGATCAAGAACCGTTGCCAGGTCACTGGGCGTAGTCACGCCTACATCCGCAAGTTCGGCATCTGCCGTACCGTGCTTCGCCGCATGGCCCACGCTGGCTTCCTGCCGGGCGTGACCAAGGCAAGCTGGTGAACACCCTTCTGCATCTGGACATCGCATGAGCTGCACTGACCCCATCGCCGACATGCTGACCGTAATCCGAAACGGCGTTCTCGCCGCCAAGAGCCAGGTCGACGTGCCCTATTCCAAGATCAAGGATGGTATCGCCAAGGTTCTCAATGTTGAGGGCTTCGTCGGTACTGTCAGCGTCCTCGACACCAAGCCGGCGCGCACCCTGCGCATCGCGCTGAAGTACGGCCAGGACGGCGAACCGGTGATCCACTCGATCGACCGCATCTCCACCGGCGGCCGGCGCATGTACGCCGGACGGTCAGACCTCAAGCCTATCATCCGTGGCTTCGGCATCGCCGTGATTTCGACCAGCCAGGGTATCCTCTCGGACCGCGACTGCCGTAAGCGCAAGCTCGGTGGCGAGGTCCTCTGCAGCGTGAAGTGAGGCCATATGAGCCGAATCGGTAAACAACCAGTCGCCATTCCCCAAGGTGTCCAGTTCAATCTGGACGGCCGTTCCCTGGTCTGCAAAGGCCCCAAGGGTTCCATCAAAATCCCGCTTTTCGAAGGCATCAGTGCCAAGGTCGATGCGGGCAAGGTGGTCCTTGAGCGCAGCAGCGAGGAGAAGCAGGTCCGCGCCATGCACGGAACCACCCGCGCGCTCGTCCAGAATATGGTCGATGGCGTAACCAAGGGCTACTCCAAGAGTCTTGAGATCGTCGGCGTCGGCTACCGCGCCACTCTCAAGGGCAAGATCATCGTCCTGAACGTCGGATTCGCCAACGCGATCGAGATTGCCATACCAGATGGGGTGACGGTCACTGTTCCGGATCAGACGCACGTGCATGTCAACGGTATCGACAAGGCGCTGGTTGGCCAAGTCGCTGCCGACATCCGCGGCGCCCGCAAGCCTGAGCCCTACAAGGGCAAGGGTGTTCGCTACGCCAATGAAGTCGTCCGCCGCAAGGCAGGCAAGTCCGCAGCCGCCGGCGCCTCTGGCGCCAAGAAGTAAGACAGGAAAGCAGGATCATGGACAAGCAGAAGGCCAAGCGCGACTCCGTCGCCCGCATCAAGATGCGTATCCGTAAGACCGTGTCTGGCGACAGCGCGCGTCCGAGGATGTCGGTGTACCGCAGCGAGCAGCATATCTACGCCCAGGTCATCGACGACGTGACGGGTCGGACGCTGGTCGAGGCGAGCACTGTCTCGAAGGAACTTCGCGAGAAGGCGAAGGATCTGAAGCCGCTTGAAGCTGCCAAGCTGATCGGCGAGGCGGTTGCCGAGCGTGCGACCAAGGCTGGCATCAAGGCCGTCGTGCTGGACCGCAATGGTCGCCGTTACGGTGGCCGGATTGCGGCGCTGGCCGATGCCGCGCGCGCCAAGGGCTTGCAGTTCTAAGCTTTATCACCATCATGCCGCGCCCCGCCTGTCGGGGTTCGGAACCTAAGGATCACAGAACATGGCACGAATGAGCGGACCAGTGAAGGGCGGCGCAACGCCCGGAGCGCCCGGAGCTGACGGCGGACGCGGTCGCGGCGATCGCGGCGATCGTCGTGGCGGACCTCCGCGTGAGCGCGAGAGCCGTAGCGCCCTCTACAAAGAGGATGTCGTGCGCATCAATCGCTGCGCCAAGGTCACCTCGGGCGGCAAGCGCTTCTCGTTCGCCGCCTTCGTCGTGCTGGGTGACAGCAAGGGCAAAGTCGGATACGGGCAGGGTAAGGCCAAAGAAGTCGCCAGTTCGATCGACAAGGCTGTCCGCAGCGGTGAGAAGAACGTCCGCGGCTTCCCGATCGTCAATGGGACGATCCCGCACGAGGTCGAAGGCCGTTTCGGCGCCTCCACCGTGCGTCTGATTCCCGCCGCTCCTGGTACCGGTGTTATCGCTGGAAAGAGCGTCCGTTCCGTTCTCGAGAAGGTCGGCGTTCACGACATCCTGACCAAGTCCTACGGCAGCCGTAACCCGATCAATCTGGTGCGCGCCACCTTCGACGCTCTCAGCCGTCTGCGTACCAAAGAACAGTACCAAGTGCTGCGTGGAGTCGAACTGTGAGCCTCAAAGACATCAATTCAGTAGACATCGGCCGCCAGACGCGTCGTCGCGTAGGCCGCGGTCTCGGTAGCGGCCTCGGCAAGACCGGTGGTCGCGGCAGCAAGGGTGAAGGCTCACGTACCGGCGGTAAGAACCGCGGTCCGATGTTTGAGGGTGGCCAGAAGCCCTTGTGGATGCGCATCCCCAAGCGCGGCTTTAGCAACTTCGTGCACAAGAATCGCTTCCAGGCCGTCCGGCTGGACGTTGCCCTCAAGCTGATCAGCGGCCCCAAGATCGATGCCGAGACGCTCACTGAGGTCGGCCTGGTGCGCGGCGATACCCCAATCAAGCTCATCGGCGGTCGCGTCGAAGCCAAGCTGGATCGCAAGATCAACGTTACGGTCGATAAGGTCAGTGTCTCGGTCAAGGCAGCCATCGAAGCTGCTGGCGGCACTGTCACTGAAACCCAGCCTGCTCCGGCAGCTGGCGAGTAAGCGTAGGAGCGCCTGATGGCCCAACAGGACCTCGTCGAGAGCCCCGTCAAGGAGCTCATCAGGCGTTTTCTCATCACCTTCGTGCTGGGGGTGGTGGTATATCGTCTCGGCGTATTCGTGCCCATCCCGGGTGTGGATGCCGCGGCGCTCAAGCAGATCATTACAGGCGGGCTTGGCGGTGACGCGGATCCGTTGAAAGCCATGCTGGCGTATGCCAACATGTTTAACGGCGGCGCCATCGCACAGGCATCGATTTTTGGTCTCGGTATTACGCCGTACATCTCCGCGTCGATCATCATGCAGCTGCTGACCTTTAGCATTCCGTCGTTGAAGGCGCTGCAGAAGGAAGGCGAGACTGGTCGTCGGAAGATTAACCAATATACCCGGTATCTGACCCTGGTTATCGCGCTGGTCCAAAGCGTCATTGCCGCAATAGCCCTGTCGCGTTACAGTGCCGGCGGGACGGTCTTGTTGACTCCGGAAGCCTTGGAACACACAACGCTCTTCATCATCCAATCGGCGCTGGTCATCACCACTGGATCCATGCTGATTCTGTGGATTGCCGATCAGATTACCCGGTTTGGTGTGGGCAATGGGGTCTCAATAGTCATCATGATATCGATCATGGCCTACCTGCCGACAGCCTTCGCTGGACACACCCAGGATCTGGCACCGCTCCTTGGTCTGATTGGCGTATGCCTGCTGATTATCATGGCGATCATTGTCGTGGTCCAGGCGGTCAGGCGGGTCAATCTTGAGCAGCAGCGCCGAGTTCAGGGAAATCGCGTCTACGGTGGGGCCCAAACAACCCTACCGCTCAAGCTGAACCAGGCGAATGTGATCCCGGTCATCTTCGCCCAGCCGGTTTTGGTTCTGCTTGTCATGCTGGCCGCATCGCCTTTTGTGGCCAAACTCGGACTCGATCAGTTCCTAGGCTATGGCAGCCCTGGTCACCGTCTGATCTTTGCTGGCCTCATTGTCGCCTTCACCTTCTTCTATATCAGCATTACCTTCGATCTCAATGACCTGACCAACCACTTCAAGCAGGCTGGATTCTTTGTCCGAGGCATAAAGCCTGGCAAGAATACCGTCGACCACATTGGTTCGATCATGACTCGTATCACGTGCGTCGGTGCAGTTTTCCTTGCACTCATCTCGGTAATGCCTGAGACCTTGGCACATACGTTTGGACTTGGGGGCCAAGGTGCGGTGCTGCTTGGTGGAACTGGACTGCTTATCATTGTCGGTGTGCTTCTTGATGTGATGCAGAAGGTCGGTTCATACATGCTCGCTCATAAATATGGTGGCGTGGGCGCAGCTGGCGGCCTGGGCGCAGCCAAGAAAACCGGCAGTAAGAGGTTCTGATCATGGCCAAAGAAGAAGCCATCCGCCTCGAAGCGATCGTCAAGGAGAAGCTCCCGAACGCCCGATTCCGCGTCGCTGTTACCATGCCAGGTGGCAAGGAACACGACCTCATGGCGCACGTCAGCGGTAAAATCCGGATGCACTACATCCGCATCCTGCCAGGCGACAAGGTGACCATTGAAATGTCGCCATACGATCTGACCCGCGGTCGCATCGTCTACCGTGAAGCCTGATATCATGCGTCCAATCTCAATTTCAGACCAGAACGCGCAGAAGGAATCTCCATGAAAGTGCTATCGTCCGTCCGTAAGCGCTGCGAACACTGCAAGATCGTGCGCCGCAAGGGCCGCGTTCGCATCGTGTGCAGCGACCCCAATCACAAGCAGCGTCAGGGCTGATCTAGAAAGACTGCCATGCCTCGTATCCTCGGCGTAGATATCCCACAGAACAAGAAGGTGCCCTACTCATTGGCGCACCTCTACGGCATCGGCCTGCACCGTGCCCGCATCGTCTGCACTGAGTGCGGTGTCGATGTGGACAAGCGTGCCCACCAGCTGACCGAAGAGGAGCTGGGTAAGATCACCACCTTCATCGAATCGAACTATGTCATCGAAGGCGCTCTGCGCCGCGAAGTCAGTTCGAACGTACAGCGCTTCAAGGAAATCGGATGCTACCGTGGCTATCGCCACGCGCGCAGCCTGCCTTGCCGCGGCCAGCGCACGCGAACCAACTCGCGCACGCGCAAGGGCAAGAAGAAGACCGTCGCCAACAAGAAGATCCTGCGTAAGTAAGTGATCCGGAGCTGACATGGCTTATAACAAGAAGAAGGTCAAGAAGACGATCCGCACCGGGATCGTGTTCATCAATGCGACCTTCAACAACACCATCATTGCGATCACGGACGCCAACGGAGACGTTGCCGCCTGGGAGTCCGCTGGTTCGATCGGCTACAAGGGGTCGCGCAAGAGCACGCCCTTTGCCGCTCAGCTGGCCATGGAGCGCTGTGCCGAGAAGGCCAGTAAGCTCGGACTCAAGGAGGCGGAAGTCCGCGTCCGTGGTCCTGGTTCGGGTCGCGAAAGCGCCATCCGGGCCTTGATCAACTCGGGGATTGGCGTCAAAGCCATCACCGATGTAACCCCGTTGCCTCACAACGGCTGCCGCCCGCGCAAGAAGCGGCGCGTCTGATCTCCGGGGGCGCAGGCGTAGCCTGCGCCAGGTCCCGGCGCGAAGCTCTGCTTCGCGCCGCTGGACATTGCCCGCCCATTCACCATCCTATTCGCCCCCACTTTCCGAGGATTCCACATGCGCATTCGCTGGCGCGGCTTCGAGCTTCCTACGCGTGTCGAAAAAGTTGACGGCTCCGGCCCGGTCAATTATGCCAAGTTCCACGCCGAACCTTTTGAGCGTGGCTTTGCGACGACGATCGGAAACGGTCTTCGCCGAGTTCTGCTCAGCTCGATCCAGGGCGCCTCGGTGCGTTCGATACGCCTTAAGGGCGCCAACAACGAGTTCACCTCGTTGGAAGGCGTGCTTGAAGACGTCACGCATATCATTCTGAACATCAAGCGCCTGCGTCTGCGCCTGCACAGTGATGAGAGCGTCGTGATCCGCCTCGAGAAGTCCGGCAAGGGACCGGTAACCGCAGGCGACATCACCCCGCACCAGGATGTCGAGGTGATCAACCCCGATCTCGTCATCGCCACCCTGACTAAGGATGTGCGCTTCGATCTTGAACTGGATGTCGGTGCCGGTCGCGGCTTCGTCCCAGCCGAGAATCAGAAGACCGATGGCAGCCCGTTGGGCACCATCGCGATCGACTCCATCTACTCGCCAGTTACCCGTGTCGCCTTCGCCAGCGACAGCTGCCGTTTGGGCAAGCGGACCGACTTCGAGTCGCTGGATCTCGAGATCTGGACTGATGGTTCGATCTCGCCTGAACTGGCGCTGGTCGAGGCTACCAACATCCTGCGCAAGCACCTGAATCCGTTCGTGAAGTACTTCGAGATCGGTCGTGATCTTGATGCCACGTCGAGCGCCGACTTGGCGATCGAAGGCGACGCCGAACGCAGCGCGATGCTGACCAAGCAGATCAACGCCCTAGACCTGTCGGTCAAGGCTGAGAACTCGCTGCGCGCAGCCAATATCCGCACCATCGCTGATCTGGTTCAGCTTGACGAGGGCGAGATCGGTGCGATCCGCAACCTCGGCAAGATCGCGACCAAAGAGATTAAGAAGAAGCTGGCCGATCGCGGTCTCTCCTTCGGCATGCGTCTGGTCAAGAAGGCCGAGACGACCGTTTGATACCAAGCCGGCTACGCAGCCGGCGTTGCTCTTTCCAGGTGGTTTCTGCCACCAAGCCCCGCTCCAAGTCAGGTTGTTCCTAGGATTTCCCCATGCGTCATCGCGTCGACCACCGCAAGCTGAACGTCACTTCGAAGCACCGCATCGCGATGCTTCGCAACCTCGCAATCTCGTTGATCGAGCACGGACGGATCACCACGACCGTGCCCAAGGCGAAGGAAGCCCGTCGGTTCGCTGAGCGTATCATCACGATCGCCAAGCGCGCTGCCGCCGCTCCTGCGGACAAGCCGGAAGTGAAGCTGCGCTATTCGCGCCAGATCACCAGCCAGCTGAACAATCGATTCGCCGCCGAAAAGTTGATCAGTGAAATCGCCCCGAAGTATGCCACTCGTATGGGCGGCTATACGCGGATCTTGAAGGCCGGTTACCGCCTCGGTGATCGTAGCCCCAAAGCGATCTTCGAACTGGTCTGATGTCAGAGTTGTTCTGATGCTTGGACACCCCGCAGGTACCTGCGGGGTGTCTTCGTTTCTGTACGAATTTCGACATGGCTGGTAGTCCACGTCTTCTGTCTTCTGGTCATTTCTTCACTGATACGTCATCCAGCCACCTGGACCTCTGGTTGCCAGGTCCGCCTAGCGGTGGCGAGGAGCCGGTAGGCGCCATATCATGCCGACATGGATCTGACATCGACTGCCGCCCGCCTGGGCATCGCCCTGTGCTTGGGCCTGCTTGTTGGTCTGGAGCGGCAACGGGTCAACCACCCCCTCGGTGGCCTGCGTACCTTCGCCATGATCACGGTCTTCGGGGCGTTGTGCGCCCTGCTCGGCCAACAGGTGGGACCATGGCTGGTGCCGGTCGGCCTGCTGGCAGCGACATCTGCGTTGCTCGTGGGCGTCTGGCGGATCGGGATGCAAGTCGACGGACCTCAGCTGACCACAGTGTTTACTGCGCTGATCATGTATATGATCGGCGCGGTGTGCATCCTCGGTGAGCCGCTGCTGGCGGCGATCGTCAGTGGCTCACTGACCGTCCTGCTGCATGCCAAGGATCGACTTCATCGCCTAGTCGCAGGAATGGGCCAGGAGGACATCACCGCCATCATGCAATTCATCCTGATCACCCTGGTGATCCTGCCGATCCTGCCTAACCACACTTTCGGTCCATATCAGGTGTTCAACCCGCGTGAGGCTTGGCTGCTGGTGGTGCTGATCGTTTCGATCGGTCTTGGCGGGTATGTCGCCTACAAGCTGCTGGGCGCCAAGGCCGGCACGCTGCTCGGCGCGATCCTCGGAGGTCTCATTTCCTCGACGGCGACCACGGTCAGCTTCGCCCGGCGCACTGCTGCCGGGCAAGGGGTGGGCATGGCGGCCATGGCCATCATGCTGGCCTCGGCGATTTCGGCGATCCGGGTCATCGGTATCATTGTGGTGGTGTCGCCAGCCCAGGCGGCAGTGTTCTGGCCGCCGTTGGGAGTTTTGGCAGGCGTCATGCTGATCCAGGCCGCCATCCTGTGGTTCAGCGCCCGGGACGAGCACGCCGGCGCGACCGTCCACGCCAATCCGGCTCAGCTGGGAACCGCCCTGATGTTTGCGGGTCTGTATGGCGTCGTCCTGATCGCCGTAGCGTGGGCCCGCGATACCCTTGGACCTGGCGCAATCTATGGAGTCGCTGCCGCCAGCGGGGCCACGGATATGGATGCAATCGCCTTATCTACAGCGCGATTGGTGGAAAAGGCTCAGTTGGATCCGCAGGTGGCGTGGCGGGCGGTGGTCATCGGCATGCTCGCCAACTCCATCTTCAAGGCTGGCGCAGCGGCGATGCTGGGCAGCCGCAGACTCGCCGTGCTGGTCGGCGTGTTGTTCGCCATGGTGGTGGCGGCGGGAGTCCTCGTGGTGTGGCTCTGGCCCTGAGCGGCACACCGCATCATCGCCTGGGCCTGACCCGGTTGAGCCTCAATGGTCGACCACACCATGCCCAACATGCCGCAGCGCCCATCAGCCCGTCAGCCCGCAAAGAAAGAACCATCGTACCAGATCGGTGTGCCGATCGACGGTGGTGGCGATGCCCTGCAACCGGGGGATTCGTACGACCAGGAAGAGACCGCTCAGGAACATCCGGCACCGTCGCGGGACATGCATACCTCGACCGAGGTATCGCTGCCCGAGGACCTGCCAACCGAGGAGCCACCTTCGTCACGCGTCGTCCCCTCGGTGCCAGTCCGGGCAGCAGCGACCGCTTCCGCCAGGGGCCGCTCTGGCCGCGCATCCAAGGTTGGTTCGACCTCGGTGACCGGCAAGGCGGTGTCGGCCCGGCAACCAGCCGCTGCCAACAAAAGCTCGCGTAGCGCCCGTAGCACGGCTACGGCGGCCACCTCGACCGCCGCTCCACGGGTGTCTTCTCGTCGCATGTCGTTCGACAAAGCCGGATTCCAGAAGGCGGTGCTATGGATTGGCATCGGGTTGTTGATCGCCGTCGTTGCAATCACCTCGATAATCCTGCTGGCAACGCATGGTTCGGAGAACCGCCGTCTTGCCACCGAAGCTCTTGGCGAGGCCACCCGGCAGCAGGATCTGGCGAAGAACGCCTTGGCCAGCCGGCGCGGTACCGAGGCGCGCAAGGCCTATGATGCCGCGCTCGCGGCTCTCACCGGCACCGCCCAGCTGGGCGGTGCTGTCGCAGCGCCGCCAGAGGGCAAGCCGGTGGTTAAGGATCTGGCGATCCAGGCCTTCGATCTGCGTACCGAGATTGAGACGTTGAAGGAGCGCATCGCCGCCGTCCAGGCCGAAAATGCAGCAGCAGCAAACCTCAGCGCCCTGACCGCCCGTTTCGCGACTCTGGGCGAGCCAGCGACCGACCTTGACCAGTTGGAGAAGGATGTACTTGCCTATGTCGACAATCCGGTCGAACCCAAGGCCGGGGCATCGCCCAATATGGCTGCGACGCATGCACGCATGGTTACTGAGGCCAAGCTGCGCCTTGCGTCTATCGCCACCGAGCGGGAGCGGCGGAAGTCCGCACGCTCTTTGGCGCCGTTGCGTTTGGCCGAAGTGGAGACTGACGGTCTGATTCAGCAGGAGCAGTTCGGTGCTGCGCTCGACAAGCTCGAGAAGCTCGGTCGCGAGAATCCTGACGCCGACTTCTCCCCATTGCGCGGAAAGGTTGAGGACTCGGCTGCAAAATCGTGGCGCAGTGCCAAGGCCCAGGTCGATACTAAGCTGGCCGATTGGAAGAGCCGAGGAGCCACCGAAGGCCAGCGTCAAGCCGCCCTCGCGACAGCCAAGGAACGACTGAACCAAGTCATCCAGCGCTTTGGGTTGCCGACGTATGTCGACCAGGCACGCGCCATGCTGACTCCGCTGCCCTGATTCCGACGGGAAGGGCAGCCGCTGGCGGAATCGTCCTCGGCCCCACCATGACGCAGATGCTGATGCATTTCTCTGGCGTCGCTGGACAGGGCATGAATCCCCTGGCCCAGCTGATGCGCGTCTGGGGCCATGAGGTCCAAGGATCCGACCGCAGTTTCGATCAAGGCCAGAACGCGGAACTGCGCGCCAGGCTGGAGGGCGCCGGCATCCGCATCCTGCCCCAGGATGGCCGCGCCCTGCGGCCGGGTGTCGACCGCTTCATCTATTCGGCTGCTGTCGAATCCGATACGCCAGAGGCGTGTGCGGCACGTACCCATGGCGTTCCCGGGACCGTGCGCCCCGGCCTGTTGGCCGAAGTCGTTGATGGTGGCGGCCCTGGCGTGGCGATCAGCGGAACCTCGGGCAAAAGCACCGTGGTCGGCATGCTCGCCTGGATTCTGCGCCAGTTGTCGGTGCCGGGGACGGTGCTGGGTGGTGCGGCCTTGGCCGGTGAAGGTACCGCCGGTTGTTTCGCCGCCGGACCGCGTGGTGGACCGGTGGTTGCCGAGGCCTGCGAGAGCGATGGCACCTTGGTCGGCTACCACCCCTCGATTGGTGTGATCCACAACATCACCCGGGATCATGGCGAGGTGCATGAGGTGCGCGGCCAGTTCGCCGCTTTTGCCCGGCAGAGCGGCCGGCTAATGGTCAATGCTGCCTGTCCCGAAGCGATGGCGGTGAGCGCAGGCTTGGCGCGTACTCTCTATGGCCTGGGTGGTTCGGCCGATCTGCCACTGGAAGTCCTCGCCGCCGGGCCGCATGTCGCACGGGGTTTGCTAACTAGCGCGGGAGTGGAAGTTGATCTCGAGATTCAACAGCCGGGAGCGCACACGTTGGAGAACGCCTGTGCTGCCGTCGCCGCTGCTCAGGCGATGGGGCTCGATGTGGTCGCCGCGGCGATGGCGCTCCGCTCGTTCCCTGGGGTATCGCGTCGTTTCGAAGTGGTCGCGCGCACTGAGGAGGGTTTGCGGGTGGTCGATGACTTCGCCCACAACGGTGCCAAGATAGCTGCCGCGGTTGCTGCTGCCCAAGCCGGTGGTGGCCGCGTCTTGTGCCTGTTCCAGCCGCATGGATTCGGCCCGGCGCGTCAACTGCGGCCAGAACTGCGCGAGCTGCTGCCGCAGATCCTGCGAGCGCAGGATCGTTGGCTGTATCTGCCGATCTATTACGCCGGCGGCAGCGTCACCCAGGACATCAGCGCCGAGGATCTGGCGCGGGATGCCGGGGTCGATGCGGTAGCAAATCGCACTGACGCCTTGATGTGGTTGGCTGAACGCACCACCCCAGGGGATACCGTGCTGATCATGGGCGCCCGCGACCCCGGACTCGGGGCGTTCGCGCGCAGTCTTGCCGAAGCTTTGTAGTCCAGCCTCAGCCCATTCCTCAGCCCATTCCTCAGCC